>ENA-UERW01001127-UERW01001127.1-human-gut-metagenome-genome-assembly--contig:-NODE-1127-length-19179-cov-5.414878_pt1 | contig 19179 bp, 17 predicted proteins | sample MGYA00242994_ERZ507995 | MGnify/ENA primary metagenome ERZ507995 (study PRJEB26167, sample SAMN06115492) | human gut metagenome | host: Homo sapiens | place: China:Chongqing | collected 2015-04-26...
GCCCGGGAACTCCTTGGTGATATGGAGCATCTCGATCACAAAATCCTCTGCCAATCTGCTCACTCTCCTTTCGTGTCCAAACGACACTTATACTATTGTAATGCCCATTATACCGTATTTTTGCTGTTTTGCACACTTCTTTTTGAAAATTTAGTGTTTTGCCATATCATAAGTATTACTTTTGTGCATTTTGACAGGCATTCCTTCATCGTCTTGAAAAAAGCATACAAAAAAGGCGGGACGCCCTTTGCAAAGCGTCCCGCCCGGGAAGTTTCTGATTACTGGATGTAGTTGACGGTGGTGAACTCGCTGACGGTGGGCTTGGTGCTGTCGTCAGAGCTGTTGTCCACAGCGATCTCGCCGCTCTTGATCTTCTCCTTCAGTGCCTCGTACTCGTCGGTGGTGAAGGTCTCGAAGTTCCAGCTGTCAGCATCGGTGGGCAGGCCGACGTAGTCGCCGTCCTCCAGACCGAAGTTGCCGTTGGAAGCAGCGATTTCGCTCCAATCGCCTGCCTCGATGTCGGACAGAGCAGTGTTGACAGCCTCGGTCAGGCCCTTCATTGCAGAGGTGATGAAGGGGTTGTAAGCGAAGGAGCCGTCTGCCACGCCGTTGACACCGATGTAGTTCTGGTCAACGTCAACGCCGACAACATAGCCGTTGCTCTTCAGAGCAGCCTCAACAGCGGAGGTGTAGATGCCGCCGCCGCAGGCGAAGACGACCTGGGTGCCGTTGGAGTACCAGCCCTCCATACGGGAGGTGATGTTTGCATCGCCGTAGAACTGGCCGCCGTAGAAGTAGTTGATGTCGATGTTGGTGCCCAGCTCCTGAGCAGCGGCGTCAGCGCCCTGCACATAGCCGTAGCCGTAACGGATGACAGCGGGGACAGCCATGCCGCCGAGGAAGCCCAGCTTGGTCTTGCCGTCCTTAACGACAGCGTAGCCAGCCAGATAACCTGCCTGCTCCTCCTTGAAGGTGATGCAGTAGCAGTTTGCGGGGATGGCGTCGGTGCCGATGTCGCCCTGGGTGACATCGATGGCGATGAACTTGACATCGGGGTACTGGTCAGCAGCCCATGCCAGGGAAGCGCCATACAGGTAGCCGACGCAGACGATGACATCAGCGCCGTCGTTGACAGCCTGACGGATCATGGTCTCGCGGTCCTCATCGGAAGCGTCAGCCTCGGGGATGTAGTACTGGCAGTCATCGCCCATGTAGCCGGAAACAGCGGTCCAGCAGGCCTGGTTGAAGCTCTCATCGTCGATGGTGCCGGTGTCGCAGGTCAGAGCGACCTTCACGATCTTCTCGCCGCCCTCAGCGGTGGAAGCGGCTGCGCTGGTGGAGGCAGCTGCAGAGGAAGCAGTGGAAGAGGAAGAACCGCCGCAGGCAGTCAGAGCAGCGGCAGCAGCAGCGGCGCCAGCCACTGCCAGGAAGTTACGACGAGAAATCATCATAATGAAAACTCTCCTTTTATTTTAATATAATCGCGTTTTGTTGACGAAATGTGCGCACTTGCACATTTACTGGCTCAAGTATAGCGGGAAGAAGTGACAGATGCAAGCCTTTTCCGATTACAAAACATTTACAATTATTTTATCAAAATTGTATAAAAATCACACTTATCCCGGAAGATCCGCTCCGCCCGGCCTTTTTCGCGCAGCTGCGTTCAGTCTTCCACAGCCTTGTTGCCTGCCACATTGGAGGGGCCGAAGCCGAAGGGCAGCAGCTCGTCCATGCTGCGCTCGATGAAATCGTCCGGGCTTTTTGCCATGATGACGTTCAGCTCCGGGCCGCCGAACTCGAACAGCGCCTGACGGCAGACGCCGCAGGGCGAGGTGATCTGCTTGTTGACTTCGCCCCGGCGCGCACCCACCACGGCGATGTCGGTGAACCTGGTCACGCCCTCGGCCACAGCCTTGAACAGGGCCGTCCGCTCGGCGCAGCTGGTGGGGGTAAAGGCGGCATTCTCCACGTTGCAGCCGGTGAAGATGCGGCCATCCTCGGCGCGCAGGGCCGCACCCACCATAAAGTCGCTGTAAGGCGCGTAAGCCCTCTCCCTGGCCGCAAGGGCCATCCGGATGAGCTCCTGCTTTTCTTCCAGAGTCAGTTTTGTCATGGTCAGTTCTCCTTTTTGCAATTTGCAGATATGGCGTTCTTCGTCCTGCGGGACGAAGCCAATGGATTCAAACATTTTCTGCGACTGGGTATTGAAGGAATAGATGTGCGCGAAGCACGCCGCCAAGCCCCTTTCCCGAGCCAGCTCCAGCATTTTTTCGATGACCTTCCGCCCGATGTGTTTATTCTGGTACTCCTTGCAGATGACGATGGCCAGCTCGCCGGTCGTCCGCAGGCTGACGTCACCACAAAGCACACCCCGATACTCAATATAAAACAGTTCCCCGTGTGTGTCCAGATAATGATACATCCGCTTCAGCAGCGGCAAATCATAAACGAAGTCCCTGTTATCTACCTGTTTGCAGAGCTGTGCATCCTGATACCACGCAAGTGCTGTATCGTAGGCCGGATAATACGGAACAAGCCGGATGTTCCCCTCCACAGAAATCGGACTGCGCACCATGTTCACCGTTTCTCTGTTCATCGGCCTCATTCCCTTCTGTGTCGTACATTCTTCTGTGTCGTGTATTTAAGTATAAATCATTCTTTTAAGAAGTGCAAGCGGCGATAATTACGCAGCATTATGCAATGATAGCTCTTGCATTTGTCATTACAAATGAATATAATAGAATTACAAAGGAGGCGCATCAGAATGGCAAATGCAGTCAACGTGAATTTTCGGATGGACCCCGACCTCAAGCGGAGCATGGAGGAGGTCTGCGCCGAGATGGGGCTTTCGATGACGACAGCCTTCACGATTTTTGCAAAGAAAGTGTCGCGCGAGCATCGGATCCCCTTTGAAGTCTCCGCCGACCCCTTCTATTCCGAAAGCAACATCAACCATCTCCGTCAAATCGTCCATGATATTGACACCGGCAAAGCCAAGCTCACCGAACATGAACTGATCGAGGTGGACTGATGAGGCTGTGACATTACACGGATACCTGAAAAGCAAAAAGACTGCTGTCGGCCGACAGCAGTCTTTTTGTATTATGGTTAAATCAATACTCCGCGCCCAGTGCGACCTTCATCATATCGGTGAAGCTCTTCTGGCGCTGCTCGGCGGTGGTGATCTCCGGGGAAACAAAGCTGTCGGAGATGGTCAGCAGGCAGGCGGCGTTCTTGCCCAGAGCCTCGGCGTTGGCGAACAGAGCAAAGCTCTCCATCTCCACGCAGAGGCAGCCGCGCTCGTCGCGCAGCAGCTCCCAGTAGGTGGGCTTTGCGTCGGAAGGCTGACGGTAGAAAACGTCGGAGGAGTGGATGTTGCCCTCGATGAGCTTGATGCCCTGCTTCCTGGCGGAGGCGCGCAGCTTGTCATTCAGCTCCTCACTGGGGAAGGTGATGTCGTGGTCGTTGCCGCTCTGGACGCGGGCATAGTTGGACTCACTGACAGCACCGGTAGCCAGCACGGTGTCGAACAGCTTGGCGTCGGCAGTGTAGCTGCCGGCGGAGCCGATGCGGATGATGTTGTCCACATCGTAGAACTTGAACAGCTCGTAGGAATAGATGCCGATGGAGGGCATCCCCATGCCGCTGCCCATCACGCTGATGGGACGGCCCTCGTAGGTACCGGTAAAGCCCAGCATTCCGCGGACGCCCGTCACCTGACGGACATCCTTCAGAAAAGTGTCAGCAATGAACTTTGCGCGCAGGGGGTCGCCCGGCATCAGGACAGTCTTTGCGAAATCGCCCTTTTCGGCGCTGATGTGAGGAGTAGCCATAACAATTATCTCCTTTTTATAAAATTATTTCTTCCCCGGGAATACGTTCTGCGGGGGAATGTACGAACCATTGAGACGTATCTCAAAGTGGCAGTGGTTGCCGGTGGAACGGCCCGTGCTGCCCAGATAGCCGATGAGCTGGCCCTGCTTGACGGTCTGGCCCGCACTGACGGTCAGGGACAGGCAGTGTGCATACACAGAGCTGTATCCGCCGCCGTGGCTGATGATGACCGAGTAGCCATAGCCCGTACCTGCACCGGCCTTGTTGTAACCCGCCTTGGTGACGGTACCGCCTGCGGAGGCGTAGATGGGCGTACCGGCCGGGGCGCAGATGTCCACGCCCTTGTGGCGTCCGCCGTACCAGCGCGAGCAGTAGCGGTAGTTCGGCACAGGCCAGATGAACTGGCCGCTGCCGGTGATGTACTTGGTGCTGGAAGTCACCTTCTTGGTGCCTTCGACCACCTTCTTGTTCACTGGCTCCTTGATGACCTCGGTGGAAAGCACGCTCTGGTCCACAAGGATATTGTTGGTGTCGTAGACATTCTGGAGGGTCACACGGCGCAGACCATTCTGGCCCTCCTGGAGCACCTTGGTGGTTCCCTTCGTATATTCGTTGGATCTTGTCGTCTCCGTGGAGAATGCGATCTCTTCCTCGCGGGTCTCGATGCGGGTGATGCGCACCTCAAGGCCAGCCTCTTCTTTGGTGATGACGAGGTGGTCGCCCTCAAGGATGCTGGACGTCTCGCTCAGCGGCTCACCCTTGAACGCCGGGTTGAGGGCGCACAGCTCACGGAAGGTCAGGTCATTGTTATGTGCGATGGACCAGAGGGTGTCGCCCGCCTTGACGGTGTAGACCTTCTGAGCCTGCTTCACGCCCACCAGCTCCTGCCGGACGGTCTCAAAATCCTGCAAGCCTTCCTTGAAGTAGAGGCCGTCTTCCAGCGTGACCTGCTTGTTGAAGCCCACGCTTACATCGGGGCCGTTCTCTTCTTCCTCGTAGGGGTCGAGCATGGCGGCGAGGTAATCCCGCAGCGCTTTGCCGTCGCTGCACACCGCCGTCAACTCGCCGTCCAGATAAAGAGCCGTGCCTTCGCTGATCTGGTCGCCGGCGCTCTGGATGATGGCGTTTGCCATCTCGTTTTCGTCCATCATGTGGTGAGCAATGGCGAGGGTGTAGCTCGGCTCGATGGTCCACTCGGTCTTGTCGGTGCCGGCGTAGCTGATACGCTCCATCACGTCCTCGCGGGCCGTGTTGAAGACGTCCTCATTCGCCACATAGCCCACGGTTTCGCCGTTGACCCGGACGGCCAGCGCATAAGGCTGGTGGATGACATATTGGAACACTGCTGCGCCCAGCGCCAGTGCGCAGATGGGCAGGGCATACATCGCCATGCGGGGCAGCAGACTGAGGTTGCGGCGGACGCCGTTTTTGAAGTAGTGGACGCTGGCCTCAAATGCTGCACCGAAGCCCTGCTCCCTGCGGATGCGGTGGGCATGGATGAGAAGGGACACAATGCCCTTTGCAAACAGCACGATGGGGCCAAACAGGTCTTTGGCCACCTGTGCTGCGCCGGGGAACGCCGTCTCCGCCAGAGCCTTTGCAAAGCGGCGGATGCCTCCAGCAACCCAGAGAGCAGCGTACTTGACGGCACGTCCCACCCGCACGGCAGCATACTCCGCGCCAAAGCCCAGTGCGTAGAGCACTGCGCCAACGCGCAATACCAGCTTCGACGAGCGCAGCTTCCGGGCGGCATTGTCCAGCCGGTGTCTGCGGCGGCGATACCGCCGGTGACGGCGCAGCAGATGGACGCACTGGAGCTGCGCCCAAAGCGAGCGCAGCTTTGCGCGGAAGCCGGTGTGCCGCGGCGCACCGGCTGGCTCGTCCTGCCGCGTTTCAGTTGTTTTATCTTCCAGCAAAAAGGATGCTCCTTCCTGTATCTTCAGGAGATTCTGATCTGTCTCTTTTCTCTGTTATCGACACGCTGCCGTATAAGGACAGCTTTTTTGACAAGAATAACTCTATTTATTATACACCCTGCCAGCGCCGAAACAAGCATTGACACAAAATTTGGGCTTAGCTTTCACTTACTTTTCACGAAATACGCAAATTTAGACAAAAAGCTTTGTCATATCCTCCGGCAGCGGGCTTTCCACCGTCACCGGCCTCAGGGTCGTCTCGTCCACCGGCACTTCGATACGGATGCCGTCCGGCATCCGCTCGCAGCGCGGCACCCAGAACGTCTGTTTTGCGCAGTGGAGCGCCTGCCGCCCGATGCGCGCCCGGCTCCCGCCGTAGAGGTCATCTCCGGCCAGCGGGTGGCCGATGGATGCAAAATGTACCCGTATCTGGTGGGTCCGGCCCGTCACCGGGACGCAGGCCGCAAGGCTCAGGCCGTTTTCGGCTTTCAATATGGTATATTCCGTCCGGCTGGGTTTGCCATCGGGGGTGATGCACCGCCCAATGATGCTCTCCCCCTGCCGCCCGATGGGGGCGTCGATGACGCCCGGCCCGAGGGGAAGTTCTCCTTCTGCAACGGCGTAGTAGAGCTTCTCCACCCGCTGAGCCAGCAGCGGGGCGGCGTAGCCATTCTGAGCCGCCAGCACGAGGCCGCTGGTGTCCTTGTCGATGCGGTTCACCGGGCGGAAGACGGGGCTTCTGCCCTGACGCAGCGCCCAGGCCGCATAGCCGTTCGCCAGCGTATCCAGCGGGTAATTCAGGGTAGGATGCACCGCGAGATGGGGCGGCTTTTCCACCACGAGGGCGAAAGCGTCCTCGTAGACCACATCCACCGGAATGTCGCCCTGCGGCGCAACGCCCTCCCCCTCCGGCGGCAGTTCAAAGGAGATGACCTGCCCGGCCTCCACCCGGCGGTTGGCCAGGATGGGGGCGCCGTCGGCAAAAAAGCCGCTGCCCCGGAATTTCACGGCCCGGGACAGGTCGGTGGAGACACTGCACCTGCGCAGAAAACCGCGCAGCAGCATCCCATCCGCCTCGGGCGGGACTTTGAAATAAAGCTTCATCTTCCCACCTCCAGCGCGGGCAATATATAGGATAAGTATAGCAAAATTCTCTTTCTCTTGCAAATCTTGTTTTTTTATGGTATCATGAGGAGCGGAAAACGAGTGGAACATACGGCGGCGGGGCGGCTTTGACCGCTCTGAGGAAAGTCCGGGCCTCACAGAGCACGGTAACTGCTAACGGCAGCCGAGGGTGACCTCAGGGAAAGTGCAACAGAAAGGAAACCGCCGCAGCAATGCGGTAAGGATGAAAGGGCGAGGTAAGAGCTCACCAGCGCATGGGTGACTATGCGGCTTTGTAAACCCTACCGGAAGCAACGCCTATATGGGACGTACAGCGCTGCTCGCGTGTCCCGAAGGCGGCACGAACCTGTCAGCAATGGCAGGTCTAGACAGATCGTCGTTTAATACAGAACCCGGCTTACGGTCTATCTCGTTTTCCATCTTTTGTTTTCAGCGCTGTCTGCGGTGTGCAGGCAGCGTTTTTTCGTTTCTTTAACCACACTGTCACTTTTCGTTTGGGCTGGTTTGTGGTATACTGAACAAAACCCCACAGAGCATGTCTCCGCCGGGGCCTTAATTCAACAGACAGGATGTGAAATCCTCCGATGAAAGATGGTTTTTTGAAAGCAGCCGCCCTCTCGCCCTCACTGCGGGTGGCCGACTGCAATTATAACGCTTCCCAAATCGTCTCTCAGTTACAGGACGCTGCCGCCCGCGGCGTCAGGCTGGCGGTGTTCCCCGAGTTCTGCCTCACCGGCTACACCTGCGGCGATCTGTTCTTGCAGCGCACGCTGCAGCAGGGCGCGCTGGACGCCCTGCAGACCGTGCTGGACGCCAGCCGGGAGCTGGATGTCGTGGCCCTCGTGGGCCTGCCGCTGCTGGTGCGGGGCAAGCTGTACAACTGCGCCGCTGTCCTCTGCGGCGGGCGTCTGCTGGGCCTTGTCCCCAAGACCTACCTGCCCAACTACGGCGAGTTCTACGAAAAGCGCCAGTTCACCCCGGGCAGCACTGAGGTAGAGACGGTAACAGTCTGCGGGCAGGAGGTGCCTTTCGGTACATCCCTGCTCTTCCGCTGCCGCCAGATGCCCAGCTTCGTTCTGGGCGTGGAGATCTGCGAGGACCTGTGGAGCGCTCTGCCCCCCTCCACCTTCCACGCGCTGGCCGGTGCCACCGTCATTGCGAACCTTTCGGCCAGCGATGAGACGGTCGGCAAGGCCGAGTACCGCCGGGCGCTGGTGTCGAACCAGTCCGCCCGCCTGCTCTGCGGCTACCTGTACGCTTCTGCCGGCCACGGCGAGAGCACTCAGGACATGGTCTTCGCCGGCCACGACCTCATCGCCGAGAACGGCACCCTCCTCGCCGAGACATCTCCCTTCGAGGGCGGCTGGGCTGAGACGGAGCTGGACTGCCAGCGGATGGAGTCGGAGCGGGCGCGCAACACCAGCTTCGAGCCCAGCGCTGAGGGGTATCTGACCGTCGATTTCGACCTTGCCCTCACCGAGACCAAGCTCTCCCGCTGGGTAGACCCCACGCCTTTCATCCCCCACGACGAGCGCCGCCGGGCCGAGCGCTGTGAGCTGATTTTGAAAATGCAGGCCGACGGCCTCGCCAAGCGCCTCGAGCATGCCCACGCCAAGACGGCGGTCATCGGCATCTCGGGCGGTCTGGACAGCTGCCTCGCTCTGCTGGTGGCCGTCCGCGCCATGAAACAGCTGGGCCGCCCCACCAGCGATGTGCTGGCCGTGACCATGCCCTGCTTCGGCACCACCCACCGCACCCGCAGCAATGCAGAGATCTTATGCGACGAGCTGGCCGTCAGCTTTACCGAGATCGACATCGCCAACACCGTCCACAGCCACTTCAAGGACATCGGCCAGGACGAGAGCGTGCTGGACGTCACCTTCGAGAACGGACAGGCCCGTGTGCGCACCCTCGAGCTGATGGACACTGCCAACCGCACCGGCGGCCTCGTCGTCGGCACCGGCGACCTCTCCGAGCTGGCGCTGGGCTGGGCCACCTACAACGGCGACCACATGAGCATGTACGGCGTCAACGCCGGTGTCCCCAAGACGCTGGTGCGCCACCTCGTCCAGTATGAGGCCGACATTGCCGCCTCCGCCGAGCTGCGCCGGGTGCTGCTGGACATCCTCGACACCCCCGTCTCCCCGGAGCTGCTGCCCGCCAAGGACGGCGAGATCTCTCAGAAGACGGAAGACCTCGTGGGTCCCTATGAGCTGCACGACTTCTACCTTTATTATGTTCTCCGCTTCGGCTTCGGCCCGTCGAAGATATTCCGGCTGGCGAAAGCGGCCTTCGCAGGCCGGGCCGAGTACCCGGACGAAGTGCTCTACAAGTGGCTGCGCAACTTCTACTGGCGGTTCTTCGCCCAGCAGTTCAAGCGCAGCTGCCTGCCCGACGGCCCCAAGGTGGGCAGCGTCACCCTCTCGCCCCGGGGCGACTGGCGGATGCCCAGCGACGCAGCCGCCGCGCTCTGGCTGGCCGAGCTGGAGCAGATCCCGCTCAAAGGATAATTTTTTATGAAGCAACACAAAAAACTGCTGATAGATCTGGTCTTTGCTGCCGTCATTCTGGCCGCAGCCGCCGTGCTGCTGCTGGTGCGGAAAGCAAACCAGACCGGTGCGCCGCTCTGCGCAGAGCTCATCTACGGCGACAGCAACACCAGGCTCACCTTTCCCCTCGAAAAAGACGCCGATTACGATGTGGACACCGGCTACCTCACCGTCCACATCAGGATCCAGGACGGCGCGGCCCGCTTTGTGGACTCGCCCTGCCCTGACCACATCTGCGAGTCCTTCGGCTGGCTCAGCGAGGAAGACCAGACGGCCACCTGCCTGCCCGCCCGGGCTGTGCTGAGCATCATCCCCACCACATGACGGCATACACATCCAAAGGAGTGAACGCCTATGTTTGACGAAAACGAACATATCCATCCCCAGAATAACGACGAAGGCCCCCGGCACATCCACCGGGGCATCAAGCGCAGCGAGCCCGACGAAGTGGAGGTAGACAGCGCCGATTTCTTCTCGCCGGAGCCTCCCCGCCCCAAAGCACCGCCGAAACCGACACCGACGCCTCAGTCCGAGCCGCCGAAATCTCCGGTGCCGCCCCGCAGACAGTGGGAGCCGCTGCACCCCAGCGAGCCCGCCCCCGCTGACGACAAACTTCCGAAAGGAGGAATGGTCTTGCTGGTACTGCAGGCCATCCTGAGCCTTGCCGCGCTGGTGCAGCTCTGGCGCACCCAGATGCTACCGGTGCTCTACCTCGTTATCATCACTGCGCTTCTGGTGCTGCTCTGGCTGCTGGTGCGCAAGTGCCTCGCCTCCCGCAGCGGTGCCGTCGTGGCCCGGGTGCTGTCCGTCCTGCTCTGCGCCGCGCTGGCCGTGGGCTGTGTCTGGGCGCAGCAGGGTCTGACCGCACTGGACAGCATGACTTCCGGCCTGCTCACCGGCGCAGAGGCGAATAAGATCACGAAAGAGCCCTTCGTCGTCTACCTCAGCGGCGTGGACAACCGCGGTGACCTGACCGAAAAGGCCCGCAGCGACGTGAACATCCTCGCCGTGGTCAACCCCACCACCAAGCAGGCGGCCCTCATCAACACCCCGCGCGACTACTATGTTGACCTCGCAGGCACCGACAGCAAGGACAAGCTGACCCACGCCGGCCTCTACGGCGTCGAGACCAGCATGGCCACGCTGGGCAACCTCTACGGCGTGGATGTAGAGCACTACCTCCGCATCAACTTTGCGGGCTTCATCAACATCATCGACGCCATCGGCGGCGTGGACGTCTACTCCGACCAGGCCTTCACCTCGGTGGGCAGCCCCGGCTACTACGACCCCACCACCTTCGCCGAGGGCTGGAACCATCTGGACGGCAAGTCTGCTCTGGCTTTTGCCCGTGAGCGCCACGCCTTCAAGACCGGCGACATCCAGCGCGGCATCAACCAGATGAAAGTCATCGACGCGGTGGCCAACAAGCTCAAATCCCCGGCCCTGCTCATGGGCTTCTCCAAGCTGATGGACGCCGCCGCCGACTGTTTCGTCACCAGCCTCTCGCAGGAACAGATCTCTGCGCTGGTCCGGATGCAGCTGGGCGACCTTGCCAACTGGGACATCCAGAGCTACACCGTCACCGGCTCGGGCGCGAAGAGCAGCAAGTGCTACTCCGCCAAGGGCCAGAGCCTCTACGTCATGAAGCCGGATGAGAACTCGGTCAACGAGGCCAAGGCCCTTGTCGCAGCGGTTCTGGGCGGCGAGGACAAGCTCACCAGCACCAGCCAGACCCCCGAGAAGACCGAGGTCTTCACGCCGACCGCCGACCCCAACGCCGGTGCATCCATCCCGGAGGAATCTCCCGACAGCGTGATCGCAGAAGAGCCCGCCGAGAGCGAAGTCCCGGCGGAAGAGGTCCCCGCTGACAGCCAGCCCGCCGAGGGCGACGCCTCCGGTGAGCCCAGCGCTTCCACCGAGGTCCCTGCAGACGGCAGCGAAGAAGCCCCGGCAGACTCCACTGAGTCTCCGTCCTTCAGTATGCCGACCCAGGAGCAGGTGGAGCAGGCGGCTTCCTCCCTGCATCAGGCCGCTTCCACCGTGCTGGACGCCCTGTTCGGCTCCGGCAGCGGCGACGCTTCCAGCGCTGAAAATGATGCAGCGTAAATAGAATTGCAAAAGAAAAAGGACTGCGTGAGCAGTCCTTTTTTTTGCCTGTTTAAGCTAAAATGTCGCTCAGCACGCTCTTGCCGTCCAGCGTGGAGGCATCCACGCCCAGATAGTCGCAGATGGTCTGTGCGATGGTGCCGAAGCAGAGCTTTGTGCCGAGGTCAACGCCCGGTTTGACGCCCTTGCCGCAGATGAGATACGGCACATACTCGCGGGTATGGTCGGTGGTCTTGGTGTAGGAGGGGTCGCAGCCGTGGTCGGCCGTGACCATCAGGATGTCACCCTCCCGCATCCCGGGGATGAAGTCGGCAAGGAACTTGTCGAACTCGGCGGCGGCGGCGGCGTAGCCTGCCACGTCGCGGCGGTGGCCGTAGAGCATATCGAAATCGACGAGGTTCACGAAGGCCAGACCCTCGAAGTCGCGGGTCTGCAAAGCCTTGGTGAAAGCGATGCCGTTGGTGTTGCCGGTGGTCTTGATCTTTTCCGTCACGCCCTCGCCGTCGAAGATGTCGAAAATTTTGCCCACGGCGATGACGTCCTTGCCTGCGTCCTTGAGCAGGTCCAGCATGGTCTTGCGGGGCGGCTTGAGGCTCAGGTCGTGGCGGTTGGTGGTGCGGTAGAAGGTATCAGCGGTATGGCCGAGGAAGGGGCGGGCGATGACGCGGCCCACGCCGTACTCGCCCTTCAGCATCTCGCGGGCGATCTCGCAATAGCGGTACAGCTCATGCACCGGCACAAGCTCCTCGTTGGCGGCCACCTGAAACACGCTGTCGGCGCTGGTGTAGACGATGAGGGCATCCTCCTTCATGGCCTGCTCGCCGTAGTCCTTCAGCACCTGTGTGCCGGAGTAGGGCTTGTTGCAGAGGACTTTGTGGCCGGTCTTTTCCTCGAACTCGTGGATGAGGCTGTCCGGGAAGCCGTCCGGGAAGGTGGGCAGCGGCTTGGGGCTGACGACACCGGCGATCTCCCAGTGGCCGATGGTGGTATCCTTGCCCATGCTCTGCTCCTGCAGGCGGGCGAAGGAGCCGATGGGGGCGGCATCCTTTTCACCGGCGGTCACACCGTCGATGTTGAACAGGCCGAGCTTTTTCAGGTTGGGGCAGTTGAAGTTGGGGTGGCTGGCGATGGCGCCGAGGGTGTTGGTCCCCTCATCGCCAAAGGCTGCGGCGTCCGGCTCTGCGCCGATGCCGAAGCTGTCCAGAACGATCAGAAAAACGCGCTTTTCCATTACGCTTTCACTCCGTTTCTATCATTTTGCGCTCACCTTCGTCCCTTCGGGGCAGAAGTGAGACTTTTGCTTAGCCCTATTATAGGCGATGGACGCACTTTTCGCAAGCTTTTTATCGCTCCGGCATCTATCACGAAAATTTAAGGTTTTCTTTGCCGAATTTTTTCTTGCTCTCTTGTACACAAGCGGTTATAATATAGAATGGTAAGGTTTTCAAACACCCCTGACCGGGCCGATGTCCGGCCAGCGGCCGCAGGGCATATCTGGCACCTGCGCGCCCATCATAGAGGAAAAAAAAGAGACTGTTAGAGGTATATTTATGAGAAAAACGAAGATCATCTGCACCCTTGGCCCTTCTACCGATAAGGACGGCGTCCTGCGCGAGCTGGTCGCCAACGGCATGAACGTGGCCCGCTTCAACTTTTCCCACGGCTCCTACGAGGAGCACAAGGGCCGTCTGGACATGCTGAAGGCTGTCCGCGCTGAGCTGAACAAGCCCGTTGCTGCCCTGCTGGACACCAAAGGCCCCGAGATCCGCCTGAAGGAGTTCAAGAACGGCGTTGAGATGCTGGAAGCCGGCCAGACCTTCACCCTGACCACCCGCGAGGTGGAGGGCACCAAGGAGATCTGCTCCATCACCTACAAGGACCTGCCCCAGGACGTCCATGAGGGCGGCACCATCATGCTGGACGACGGCCTCATCAAGCTGGCCATCAAGAGCGTCACGGACACCGACATCGTCTGCGAAGTGCTCAACAGCGGCAAGATCAAGACCAAGAAGGGCGTCAATGTCCCCGGCGTCCACCTGTCCATGCCCTACCTGAGCCAGCGCGACCGGGATGACATCATCTTCGGTGTCCAGCAGGGCTTCGACTTCATCGCTGCTTCCTTCGTGCGCACCGCACAGGACGTCTACGACATCCGCAACCTGCTGAACGAGTACGACTCCAACATCCGCATCATCGCCAAGATCGAGAACCGCGAGGGCGTCAATAACATCGACAGCATCCTGTCCGCTGCCGACGCCGTCATGGTCGCCCGCGGTGACCTGGGCGTCGAGATCGACTTCACCGAGCTGCCCGGCATCCAGAAGAGCGTCATCGACCGCTCCTTCTCCTTCGGCAAGCCCATCGTCACTGCTACCCAGATGCTGGACAGCATGATCGTCAACCCCCGCCCCACCCGCGCCGAGATCTCCGACGTGGCAAACGCCATCTACGACGGCACTTCCGCTATCATGCTCTCCGGCGAGACCGCTGCGGGCGCATACCCTGTTGAGGCCCTCAAGACCATGTCCGCCATCGCAGAGCGCACCGAGAACGAGGTCCACTACCGCGACAACCGCCTGACCGATGCCGCCGGCCAGATCAGCGTCAGCGACGCTACCGCACACGCCGCCTGCCTGACCGCAAAGGACGTCAACGCTTCTGCCATCGTCACCGTGTCCGAGTCCGGCAACACTGCCCGCCTGCTGAGCAAGTACCGCCCCTCTCAGCCCATCATCGCCTGCGTCATGGACGAGCAGGTCCAGCGCCAGCTGTCCGTCTCCTGGGGCATCACCCCGCTCATGATGGACCTCGCCGCCAGCACCGATGAGCTCATCGAGAAGTCCACCGCTCTGGCAAAAGAGCACGGCTATCTGCACGACGGCGAGCTGGCTGTCGTGACCGCCGGCGTCCCCGTGGGCGTCTCCGGCACCACCAACATGATCAAGATCCACATGATCGGCAACTGCCTGGCTACCGGCGTCGGCGTCGGCCCCGATGGCGCTGCTCTGGCCAACGCCACCGGCAAGGCCTGCGTCTGCCGCACCATCGAGGAGATCCGTGCAAAGTTCAAGCCCGGCATGGTCCTGGTCGTCCCCTCCACCTCCAACGAGATGCTGAGCTACGTCCGTGACGCTGCCGCTCTGGTGGTCGAGGAAGCCGGCCTGAACAGCCACGCTGCCATCGCCGGCAAGGCCCTGCTCAAGCCCACCATCGTGGGTGCCGTCGGCGCTACCGCCCACATCCGCGACGGTCTGATGGTCGCTGTGGACTGCGCACACGGCAGCGTCCAGCGCCTGCAGGCCTGATCCCGGGAGGCGCAGTATGGAACGCATCGCAAGCTTCTGTGTAGACCACACCAGGCTCGACCGCGGCATCTACCTGAGCCGTCAGGACGGCGATGTTCTGACCTGGGACATCCGGATGAAGAAGCCGAACCACGGCGATTATCTCTCCACCGGCGCAGCCCACACGCTGGAGCACCTCTTCGCCACCTACGCCCGCAACAGCCAGTATAAGGACGGCGTCATCTACGTCGGCCCCATGGGCTGCCGCACCGGCTTTTACCTGCTGACCCGGGGCCTGACCCCCGCCGAGGCGCTGAGCCTGACGGTGGAGTCCTTCCGCTTCATGGCTGCGTTCGAGGGCGATGTCCCCGGCGCAAGCGAGGTGGAGTGCGGCAACTACCGCGACATGGACCTGCCCGCCGCAAAGGCTGAGGCTGCCGCCATGCTGCCCGTGCTCGAGGCACTGACCGCCGACGAGCTGCATTATTGATCTCCTGATAAAGTAAGGGCCGGTATTGCTGCATTGCAGCAGTACCGGCCCTTTTCATTTATACTTCCCCGATGACCGGGAGCAGGTCTTCGAGCTTATTGAAATAATTCACGATGGTGACCACATTGTTGACGATGGAGCTGCCCGCCGAGAAGATACGGGCCACATAGTTCAGCACCCGGCCAATGTCCTGGAACGTCTGCCATGCTGTGGTCTCGCCGCCGCAGAGCAGCACCCTTTCGTCGTCCCCGATGGATGTATACTGGGCGGGCATCTGCATCCGATAATTCCTCATAGTATCCTTTCCTTTCCGTGGGTGGTGCATTATGTCCCGGAGCAAGGCCCGGTCGGCCTGTCCTGTAAAACAGCATACCACCCGCCCGGGACAAACCGTGTCAGAGTGTGGGGAGACAGCAAAAAACACAAGGACCCGGGGTGTTTCCACTCCGGGCCCTTGTGCCATTTTTATTTCGAGGAATAGATAATATCGTTTTATTGCTGGGCTTGTGTCAGCTCAGGTGCGATCAAGCTGCAGCCTTGACAACAGCCTTGCAGGTGACAACGACCATGACGTAATCGGTATCGCCGACAGTGAACGGCTTCATGCTCAGCTCGAACTTATTGCCAGCCTCAATGTCAGTATTGGTCTTATCGCCGACCTTGACATCGCTGCTGTTGATAGCCTTAGTGGTGTCGATCTTTCCATTAGTGCCGATCAGCGCCTTGGCGACGTTCTGAGCCTTAACAGTCTTATTCATATCCTTGGTTGCAAAGTAAGCAACCCAGATATAGGAGTCGCCGAGCTTCTTATCCTTGGCCAGCTCAGTCTTGACGGCAGCCTTCAGAGCGGCATCCTCCTTGAGAGCGTCCTTATTGTCCTGCTTAGCAACCTTGACTGCCTTGTTTGCCAGATCGTCATCGACTGCCTTGACGGTAGCCTTGTCGTTAGCGGCCTTCAGCATACCCTCCAGCTCGTCAGCGACCCGACGAGAAGAGATGCTTGCGCAGCCAGTCAGCATGGACACTGCCATAACACCAGCGAGGACGACGGCCAGAAGTTTCTTTGCCATTTTCATGATTTTTGCCTCCATAAATAAAGATAAATTATACAGGCAGGCTAGCATTTTTCGACTGTCGGCCTGTGGGCCAATTATACCCCCCCCCCCTACCGGTCTGTCAATAGATTTTTTGCACTTTCGTCACATTTACAAAATATGATTCCACCAACCGTGCATTTTCCACAAAATAACAGGATTTGAGGGGCCGAAAGCAAAAAATGCAGCCCCGGGGCCGCTTTTGGGGCGGCAGCCCGGAGCTGCAAGGTGCAGTATTTTTTTCAGTCTCCCGCCGGGGGGCAGGGCGCTTTACTGGTACAGGGGGAAAGCTACCGATACAGTTTGATTCGTTTCTTTTCGGTTGGATGAAGATATTTCACCCATCCTGCCAAAGCCTTGCTTTTTCTGCGCCCAGCGCTTATTATTATAACAAAAATCCGTCCCGGTTTTTGTGCAGATTTGCCCACCGGGTGCAGAAAGGAGCCCATTGCCATGACCATCACGGAGCAAAAAGCCGCACAGCGCAAAGCGGGCATTGCGGCCCGCCGGGCGTTGTCGGACACCGAGCGCACTCGTTCCAACGCCGCTCTCTGCGCCCGCATCATGGCTCTGGACTGCTTCAAAAAGGCAGAAAACATCCTGCTCTACGCGGCCTTCGGCGGCGAAGCCGACCTCTCGGCGCTGGCTGTGGAAGCGGCCCGGCAGGGCAAAACGCTGGCCTACCCCGTCTGCGGCGAGGGCTTTTCGCTGACAGCCGCCGTACCGGGGCCGGGCGGCTGGGAAGTGGGTACTTACGGCATCTGCACACCCATTTTGAGCAGGTCGGAGGTTTTACGGCCAGACCAGCTCGACCTCGTGCTGGTCCCCTGCACGGCTTTTGATGCAGTCTGCCGCCGGGTGGGGATGGGGAAAGGCTATTATGACCGCTATCTCCCCCGCTGCACCCGGGCTGTGAAACTGGGCGTGGCCTTTGAGGCCCAGCGGGTGGATAAAGCGGCAGTGGACGCCTATGACGAAAAACTGGACGGATTCGTGACAGAGGGAGGACTTTACTTTGGATTTGACGCAACTGAGCTGTGAGGACTTTCTGAGCCGACTTGCCAGCAAAGCCCCCGCCCCGGGCGGCGGCGGCGCGGCGGCCCTCGTGGGCGCGGCAGGCGTGGCGCTGGGCAATATGGTGGGGGATCTCACCACCGGCAAAAAGAAATATGCCGCTGTGGAAGAAGAGATTCTGGTGCTGAATGCCCATGCTGAGACCCTGCGCAAACGGCTGGAAGCCCTCGTGCAGGCTGACGCCGACGCATTCACGCCTCTGGCGGCGGCCTACGGCCTGCCCAGAGAGACGCCCGAACAGCAGGCCCGCAAGGCCGCTGTGCTGGCCGAGGCGCTGGACGGGGCCTGCGCCGTGCCGCTGGACATCATGGACGCCTGCTGTGAGGGCATCCGCCTTGCGGCCGATTACGCCGAAAAGGGCAGCGTGCTGGCTGTCTCAGACGCAGGCTGTGCGGCGCTGTTCTGCAAGGCCGCGCTTCAGGCGTCGGCGCTGAATGTCGCCATCAACACAAAGCTCATGACGGACCGCGCCCATGCCGCCGCGCTGGACGAAAAAGCGGCCCGGATGCTGGCAGAATATCTGCCGCTGGCCGACGAAGTCTACCAGTCCGTAGCAAGCCGCCTGCGGGCCTGATGCATAGAAAGGGAACGTATATGTCTACCATTTTGAAGGGCGCGCCCGTCGTGGCCGCCATGAACGAAGCAAATGCCGCCCGCTGCGCCGCACTGCGGGAAAAAGGCGTTGTCCCCACGCTGGCCGTCGTGCGGGTGGGTGCGCGCGAAGATGACCTCTCCTACGAGAAAGGCGTCATGGCCCGCTGTGCGAAAGTGGGCGTCGAGGTGAAGCAGTTCCTTCTGCCCGCCGACGCTTCGCAGGAAGAGCTGCTGCGCGTCATTGCCGGCATCAACGCAGACGCCGCCATCCACGGCTGTCTGCTCTTCCGCCCCCTGCCCAAACAGTTTGATGACAGGACCATCCGCGCCGCACTCTCGCCCGAAAAGGACATTGACGGCATCACCGACGGCTCGCTGGCCGGCGTCTTCACCAACACTGCCGTCGGCTACCCGCCCTGCACGGCGCAGGCCTGTCTTGAAATTTTGAAATTCTACAACATTCCCCTCTCCGGCAAGCGGGCCGTCGTCGTGGGCCGCAGCCTCGTGGTGGGCAAGCCCGCAGCCATGATGCTGGACCGGGAAAACGCCACCGTCACCCTCTGCAACTCCCGCACCCAGAACCTGCCCGATGTCTGCCGCGAGGCCGATGTTGTGGTGGTGGCCATGGGCAGGATGGGCTTTATCGGCGCAGAGCATCTGCGGGCCGGTCAGGTCGTCGTGGATGTGGGCATCCATGTCAACGAGGAAGGCAAACTCTGCGGTGACGTCCGCTTTGGCGAGGCAGAGCCTGTGGTGGAGGCCATCACCCCCGTCCCCGGCGGCGTCGGCACCGTGACGACTTCCGTGCTTGTGAGCCATGTGGTGGAGGCGGCGGAGAAGAGCGTATAATTCCCCGCCAAAGGCTCCCCCTTTGAGGAAAGACTTCCCCCGGCCGGGGGAAGATGTCGCGAAGCGACAAAAAGGGGAGTCTGGCGCGGAGCGCCTGAGAGGGCAAGGATGCTGACAGAGAGACATGGATGCGGCGATCGTTTCGCTCTGACAAAGAGTCTGCCTATCGCTGTGCAGTGGCTCTTCCTCGCCGGGCTTGCCCCCTCCCCCCTTTCTTTGCAAAGACACCCCCCCCCCAAGGGGAGGGCTTTTGCCTTTTGAAAG
>ENA-UERW01001135-UERW01001135.1-human-gut-metagenome-genome-assembly--contig:-NODE-1135-length-19113-cov-4.082318_pt1 | contig 19113 bp, 11 predicted proteins | sample MGYA00242994_ERZ507995 | MGnify/ENA primary metagenome ERZ507995 (study PRJEB26167, sample SAMN06115492) | human gut metagenome | host: Homo sapiens | place: China:Chongqing | collected 2015-04-26...
TGTGTTGAAGAATTTCTTTATTGGCAATCCACTTCGTGGAATCCATGCTTTCAACTCTTCCACCGTAGGGTTATCTTCCACAATGAGCCGGTTAGTGTACTCAATGTTATTTTCGATTAGCCATTTCTTAGCTTTCTGGCATGTACTGCACGCCGGATATTGCAAAAATAAAGGTGTCATACTATATACTATTTATCGATTAATACCTAATACTTATTACTTAATACCTATTACCTAAATAACCATCTGCAAATCCTGATACATAATCCGATAGGCGGCGGCTTTTTTATCTAATGCAAGCGGGTACGCCCGTGAGGAAGAAGGCATCCGGTAGAGTCTCATCGCCCGTCCTTCAAACACAAATTCGGCATAGTCTCCTACTTTCGGTTCTTCCACTTCCAGTTGTGCACGGAGCGTATCCGTTGCCTTCTGTCCGGTGGTGACGATTGCTCTGCATTCGGGAAGTTGGCGGAGTAATGCGGCAATGTTCGTCGGCTGCACCACTTCCAGAAATTTGTCCGAAGCGTTATCCTGCAGACGCCGGATAGATGAGGCTGTATCGAACAGGGCGATTCCTTTTTCATTCAGGAAGTCAATAATCTGTTCCCGGCAGAATGCTTTCCGCGTATCGTTCAGAAAGTGATCTTTATCTCCGAAAAACAAGAGTCCGACAATGCGCCACATATCATTGTTCAGGTTCGGATAATAAAAATCCATCGACCACCGTTTTCTTTGTGGCGGAAAACTTCCCAGCATCAGCAGCTTTGCTTTTGGCGGGAGAAAGGGTTCTAAAGGATGTTTTTCGATTTCAATCTCCATATTGATGTAATTTCCTACAAAAATAACGAATCTATTCTTTTCCCTCAAAATAGTTACGGAAAAAAACAAATTTAAAAATATTTGGCTATTTTTGCACGGAGATGGTGAAAAACAACTTATTGAAATGCTGTTGAAAACAAGAATAATTATAAGTTGCTGTTTTATAAGCTTGTTATCTTTCTTTGAAGAAGATTGTTATGCTTCACGGCCGGGGTCGAAAGAATGTGTGAAAGTTTCCTCTGCCAGTTTTACGGTAAGGGGGCGGGTCATCGATACCTATGGTGAACCACTTATCGGAGCGACAATCAGAGAGAAAGGCGGAGCGAATGGAACAGTGACAGATGTGGAGGGGAATTTCTTTTTATCCGTTCCGGATAGTGCTGTTCTGCAAATTTCTTTCGTAGGTTACGAGTCTCAGGAAGTCAGTGTAAAGGGTAGGTCAATGCTTGAAATATGTCTGAAAGAAAATATTCTGCTGCTTGACCACGTGATTGTAACTGCTTTGGGACTTGAAAAGAAAGAATCCTCTTTGGCTTATGCCGTGCAAAAGGTGAGGGGAGAAGAACTGAATCGTGTGAAAGAAGTGAATATGATCACGGCTTTGGCAGGAAAGGCAGCCGGTGTGCAGGTCAGCAAGAACTCTTCCGGCATGGGCGGATCGGCGAAAGTCAGTATCCGTGGGGTACGATCGGTGGCCGGTGATAATCAGCCTCTGTACGTGATAGATGGTGTTCCCATGCTAAATTCTACTTCGGAACAGGCTTATTCGGCTATCGGCGGTACGGCAAATGCCGGTAACCGGGATGGGGGAGACGGAATCTCGAATCTGAATCCGGAGGATGTGGAAAGTATCAGCATCCTGAAAGGAGCTCCTGCCGCAGCCTTGTATGGTAGCCAGGCGGCCAACGGAGTCATTCTTATTACTACAAAGAAAGGAAATACCGTAGGACGGAGGGATATTCATTTCTCTACCGGACTGACTTTTGAAAAGGCTTTCTCTCTGCCCGAAATGCAGAACAGCTACGGAGTAAGTGATGTAACAGACAGTTGGGGAGAAAAAGAAAATCTGACGGTTTACGATAATTTGGGTGACTTTTTCCGTACCGGACTGACGTCGATCACTTCTGTATCCGTCAACTCCGGAAATGACAAGCTGCAAACATATTTCTCCTATGCCAACACCACCGGTCGCGGCATTCTGAATGAAAATAAACTCTCCAAACACAATATCAGTCTGAGAGAGACCGCCGTCCTCTTCAACAGCAGGCTGAAACTGGACGGTAACGTGAATGTCATGAAGCAGACAGTGAAGAATAAACCCGTATCGGGAGGCTTTTATATGAATCCGCTGGTAGGTCTATACCGCTTTCCTCGTGGCGAGGACTTGGCTTATTATAAAGATAACTATGAGCGTTATGACGAGGACAGAAAGCTGAATACACAAAACTGGCATACTTTTACCGAAGACTTTGAACAGAATCCGTATTGGATACAAAACCGCATACAGAGTAAGGATGCACGTATCCGCCTGCTCCTTTCCCTTTCTGCCAATTTGAAAGTCACTGATTGGCTGACACTTCAGGCTCGTGGCAATCTGGATTACTCAGCCGATAAACTGCGTCAGAAATTTTATGCCTCCACCGCTACGGCACTCTGTGGAATGAACGGGCGCTATATTGAAATGGATTATCAGGAAACGCAGATGTACGGAGATGTGATGGCGATGGTCAAGAAGCAACTGAATGACTTCACATTGGATGTAGCCATTGGTGGCAGTATCAATGACAGAATCACTAACTCTACTCGCATTGATTCGAAGAATGCTTCGTTGAAATATGCCAATGTGTTTAATCTTGCCAATATCGTGATGAGCAGTTCTGCCAGTATCGATCAGAAAATAGATGCCCATTACCAACTGCAATCGGTCTTTGCGACGGCACAGATTGGCTATAAAGAAGGAGTCTTCCTTGACCTGACCGCACGTAACGACTGGTCGTCTACGCTGGCTTACACGAAGTACGAGAAGAAAGGATTCTTTTATCCTTCCGTCGGTGTCTCTTTCCTTCCGGATAAGTGGGTAAAGATGCCCGAATGGGTTTCGTTCTCGAAGTTGCGCGGTGCTTATAGTATCGTTGGCAATGGGGTGCCTCCCTTTATCACCTATCCTGTTTCGTATGTGACTGCCGGTGGAGAGATACTGGCAAGCGATGCGGCCCCTTTCGCCGAGATGAAACCGGAAATGACGCATTCCGTCGAATTGGGTATGGAATGGAAGTTCTTGCAGCACCGCCTCGGATTAAATTTGACCTATTACCGTACCGACACGTATGAGCAGTTCTTCAAACTGCCTGCGCTTGCGGGCGATAAGTATGCCTATCGATACGTCAACGCCGGAGATATCCGGAATCAGGGATGGGAGATAACGCTGGATGCCACTCCGGTACTGACCCCCGACTTCACGTGGAAGACCTCTCTCAACTTCTCTGCCAATAAGAACAAGATTGTAGAACTCCATGAAGAACTGAAAGAATTTGTTTACGGACCTACCAGCTTCTCGTCCAGTTATGCGATGAAACTGGTGAAAGGCGGCTCTATCGGCGATATTTACGGTAAAGCCTTTATACGTGATGAAGAAGGGCACATCGTTTATGGAACGGACGGAGACTATAAAGGACTTCCGTTGGTAGAAGGCGACGGAAATACCGTAAAGGTGGGCAATGCCAATCCGGTCTTTATGTTGGGGGGGAATCATTCCTTCTCCTACAAAGGTTTCAGCCTTTACTTCCTGCTTGACTGGCGCTATGGAGGTGAAGTCCTTTCGCAGACCCAGGCGGAGATGGACCTCTATGGAGTATCGAAAGCGACGGCACAAGCCCGTGATAAAGGATATGTTTCGCTGGAAGGCCGGCAAATAAGTGATGTCAAAGGATTCTATAAAAATGTAGTGGGCGGACGCGCCGGTGTGACGGAATACTATATGTATGACGCTACCAACCTCCGTCTGCGGGAAGTATCGCTGAGTTATAGCTTCCCCCGAAAATGGGTACAGAAAACGAATTGTCTGAAAGACCTGCAACTTTCTTTTGTAGCCCGCAACCTTTGTTTTCTGTACAAGAAAGCGCCTTTCGATCCCGATCTGGTACTTTCTACAGGCAATGACAATCAGGGAATTGAAGTGTTCGGTATGCCTACCACCCGCAGTCTGGGTTTTACTTTGACATGTGAATTTTAAGAGCAGGAGGGAAGATGATGAAGAAAAAACATATTTATATATACTTGCTGGGGATGCTGCTGCTTTCTATTGGCTGTACAGGAAAATTCCGTGAATTTAATACCGACCAGTCGGGAGTTACGGACGATGATTTGCTGATTGACGACAATGGCTTCGGTATTCGTCTGGGGATTATCCAGCAAGGCATCTACTTTAACTACGATTTCGGTAAAGGCAAGAACTGGCCTTTCCAGTTGATACAGAATCTGAACGCGGATATGTTCTCCGGTTATATGCACGACGGCAAACCCTTGAACGGAGGTACGCATAACTCGGATTATAATATGCAGGATGGCTGGAACAGCGCCATGTGGACACATATGTATTCGTATATCTTTCCACAAATCTACCAGTCGGAGAATGCCACCCGTGATACGGAACCTGCCTTGTTCGGCATTACCAAGGTGCTGAAAGTGGAAGTCATGCACCGTGTGACAGATTATTACGGCCCTGTTATTTATAAGAATTTCGCGAATGCCCAGAATCAATATCGCCCTGATACGCAGAAAGAAGTCTACTATGAGTTCTTTAATGAACTCGATTCGGCTGTTGTCTCTCTTACCGATTATATAGACAAGAAGCCCGACTCCAATGGATTCACCCGCTTTGATATCTTGCTGGATGGTCAATATTCCTCCTGGATCAAGTTTGCCAATTCGTTGCGTATGCGTCTGGCAATGCGTATTTCTGCGGTTGATCCGGATAAGGCACGCGCCGAGTTCCGGAAGGGACTGGAAAATGAATTTGGTGTCTTTGAAGCGGAAGCTGAACGGGTAGCAGTCTCTACGAAATCCGGATTCACGAACCCGTTGGGAGAGCTCAACCGGGTATGGAATGAAACTTATATGAGCGCTGCAATGGAATCTATTCTGACAGGCTACGATGATCCCCGATTGAAAGTTTACTTTGAAACCTGTACCGACAAGGCGTATGCAGGAGAGTACCGCGGCATCCGTCAGGGAACCTGCTTTGCGCATAATCATTATGCAGGCTTATCCAAATTGTCCGTCGATCAGAGTACGGATGCCCCATTGATGAGTTCCGCTGAAATCTGGTTTCTCCGTGCCGAAGCTGCTTTGCGCGGATGGATACCGGAGGATGAAGAAGAATGTTATCAGAACGGAATAAAGGCGTCTCTTCATCAACACGGCATTTATCAGATGGACGATTATCTGAACAGTGAGCGGACGGCTGCCGATTTCATCGACACACAAGACTCCGAAAATAACATTCCTGCCCGTTGCCGGGTTTCTCCTAAATGGAATCCCGCAGACGACAAGGAAATAAAGCTGGAAAAGATCATTACGCAGAAATGGATAGCCTTATTCCCGGAAGGTTGCGAGGCATGGGCGGAACAGCGCCGCACGGGATATCCCCGCCTGTTTCCGGTACGCTTCAACCATAGCAGGAACGGATGTATCGACACGGAGACAATGGTACGTCGCCTCAACTTCCCCGGCACGCTGCAAACCGAAGACAGAGAGCAATACCTGGCTCTTGTGGAGGCTCTGGGCGGGCCCGATCATGGAGGGACCCGATTGTGGTGGGATACAGGAAATAATAGACTGGATTAAAATTTTAGTGTCGGAATGTGAATATATGTATAGGTTTAGCTATTTTTGCACCTTCATTTAAACACATTTGTCATGAAAAAGATCATTTCTGCTCTTTTCCTATGTATGCTGCTTTCTGCCGTACCGGAATTGCAGGCACAAAACATTCAGTTACATTATGATTTCGGACGTTCCCTGTATGATAAAGACTTGAAAGGACGCCCGCTGTTGACCTCCACTGTCGAGAAGTTCCATCCCGACAACTGGGGAAGTACCTACTTCTTTATCGATATGGACTATACGTCCGAAGGAGTCGCTTCCGCTTACTGGGAGATAGCCCGTGAACTGAAATTCTGGAAAGGTCCTTTCTCCGCCCATCTCGAATACAATGGCGGACTGGCAAAAGAATTCTCCTACAACAACGCTTATCTGGCGGGAGCCACCTATACCTATAATAATGCTTCTTTTTCCAGAGGCTTCACATTGACTGCTATGTATAAGTATATACAAAAGCACCCATCCCCGAATAACTTCCAGTTGACAGGAACATGGTACATGAACTTTTGCAAGGATTTGCTCACCTTCTCCGGTTTTGCCGACTGGTGGCGTGAAGAAACCAAGTATGGAAAAACCATCTTCCTCTCCGAACCGCAATTCTGGGTAAACCTGAACCGCATCAAGGGAGTGAATAAAAACTTTAACCTGAGTGTCGGTTCTGAAGTGGAACTGAGCAATAACTTCGGTGGTCGTGACGGCTTCTATGTAATTCCGACACTGGCTTTGAAGTGGACGCTGAACTAAACTTCGAAGTACAAAATTCCCCAACGGATATACATCAATTATTGAATAAAAATATCGAATGAAAACAGATTTGATCTATGGCGTAGAAGACCGCCCCCCATTTAAAGATGCCCTGTTTGCTGCCTTGCAACATCTGCTGGCTATCTTTGTAGCCATCATTACACCTCCTCTTATCATTGCGAGCGCACTGAAACTGGATGTTGAAAAAACAAGCTTTCTGGTGTCTATGTCCCTTTTTGCTTCGGGGGTATCTACGTTTATACAATGCCGTCGTATCGGCCCGATAGGAGCGAAGCTGCTCTGTATCCAAGGTACCAGTTTCTCCTTTATCGGTCCTATCATAGCGACCGGATTAGTAGGCGGACTTCCGCTGATATTCGGCTCCTGTATAGCTGCCGCACCTATTGAAATGGTCGTCAGCCGTACCTTCAAGTATCTTCGTAATATCATCACCCCGCTAGTGTCCGGCATTGTCGTACTACTGATCGGATTGAGTCTGATCAAAGTCGGTATCGTTTCCTGTGGCGGCGGATATAGCGCGATGGACGACGGCTCCTTCGGTTCGTGGGAAAATCTGTCTATTGCGGCACTCGTACTGTTGAGCGTCTTGTTTTTCAATCGCTGCAAAAACAAATACCTGCGCATGAGTTCCATCGTGTTCGGTCTTTGCCTGGGTTATGGCCTGGCTTTCGCTTTGGGAAAAGTAAATATGAGCGCACTAAATGTCGAGATGCTGATGAGTTTCAACATCCCGCAACCTTTTAAATACGGTATTGATTTTAATATCTCTTCATTTATCGCCATTGGCCTGGTCTATCTGATCACTGCTATTGAAGCCACAGGTGATGTGACAGCCAACTCCATGATTTCCGGACTTCCGATTGAAGGTGATTCTTATCTGAAACGTGTTTCCGGCGGTGTGATGGCAGATGGCTTCAACTCTCTTTTAGCAGGTATATTCAACTCCTTCCCGAACTCCATCTTCGCACAGAATAACGGTATCATCCAATTAACAGGAGTTGCCAGCCGCTATGTAGGCTATTATATTGCCGCTATGCTCGTTCTGCTGGGATTATTCCCCATTGTAGGAGCTATATTCTCTCTGATGCCCGATCCGGTACTGGGAGGCGCCACCTTATTAATGTTCGGTACAGTAGCGGCAGCAGGTATCCGCATCGTTTCCTCACAGGAAATAGGCCGCAAAGAAACCTTAGTCTTAGCAGTCAGCCTATCTTTAGGTTTGGGTGTGGAACTAATGCCGGACGTATTAAAACAAGCTCCAGAGGCAATTCGAAGTATTTTCTCTTCAGGAATCACCACCGGAGGTTTAACTGCAATTGTTGCTAATATGGTAATTAGAGTGAAGTAATAGGTAATAAATAATAGGTAATAAGTAATATGCCATGCGGGTAAAGCTACCGGCAGCTACGATTATTACCTATTACCTAATACCTATTATTTATTTCTAAATTACTCATTTTATCTGTAATCCGAAAGGGGAAATCTGGATACTCGTAGAGGCTGAAACGAGGTTCGGTTTCCCCTTTTGTATAGCTCCAGATAGAAGCGTAGTCTTCCGGGTCTTCCCCCATCTTGCTGAGTTGGCGTAGATAAGCTGCCAGTGATTTATTCTCTACGATATAGATTTGTCCCATCTGATCGATAATAGGGCTATGGTGACGGGTACCGTCATGTTCGAAGCGAAGAATTCGTTTGCCTTCCTCAGTCAATCCTACCAATTGGAAAGTCATACTCTTGCCGATAGCAGGCAGATTCAGTACACTGCGGTCGGTAGCAAGGAAAGGCAGATGATGCTTTCTCATGAACCGTCTTATTTGTTTGGCGGTGTCAGCATCTTCTTTCGGTTTTTCTTCATTTATACCTGCACTGACTTTGGTTTCCAGTATTTTATACAGTTCTTCCGCCTGTTCCGGAGTCATCTGTCCGTAAATCTTTTCTTCCTGCTGTTCCTGCATTGAGCGACTGTTGGGTGCAAACACCGCATAATTCTCATTAAATCCCTTCACCGAGAACGTATAATAACATACCACTCCCAGTGAATTGAGTACCTGGCGAAGCCGCGTAGTATGTCCTCTGCGTGAGGCAGCCACCGTATATACCAACTGGTTCGTAATAATCCATCCGGCAGAAAGAATTTTCCGAATCGCCTCTTTTGCTTCGGGCGTCACCTCCAGCGGTGTCTGAAAATGGGTCTGAATGATAAACTGCTTGACGCCAACAGCTGAAGCCTTTTCCTTAAACTCCCGCAATATGTCAACCAACTCGTCATTAATACGCATCGGCAAATAAGCCAATAAACGAGAACCCAGTCTCACCCGTTGCAATTCCGCATATTTCTCACCTTCCGGACGTTCAAGATTCGCTCTTTGCTTGCGTACCGCCATACGATACACTGCTTCTAATATATTTCTCAACGTCTTATTCTGACTCATCAGCGCATCGCCTCCCGTAATCAGAATATCGCGTAACTGCGTATCCTGTTCAAAATAGGTCATCAACCGTCGCAACTTACTGTCCCACGACTCCTTCGGTCGTAACGTCTCAAATTCAAAATTCAGCCGTTCACTCTGAAAGTCATACATACGCTGGCAAGATGCACAAAGCCCTCCACAAGCCCGTCCCATCGTATCAGGAATAAGGATAGCCACCTCCGGATACCGTCGGTGAATATTATGTCCGTCCGGCAAGAGCCATCCGGCAGCATTCGGCTTTCCTGCCTCCACAATATCTTCCTTCTCCCATGCACGAATATTGCCATACGTCTCCACTAATCGTGGCGAATAAAGTATATAACTCCGAATCGCTTCATCATTATACCCATACCCCGTCACATTCAGCAACGACAAATAATAAGGCGTAGCAAAGAACGGCATTCCCTTTTTACGTGCCCGATTCAGCAAATACATCGTCTCCGACGAAAGTGAATTTCCTAAAAAGCGATTCAACTCAGCCGGACTTTTCACAGCCATCGACAAATGAAAGCGGAAATCTCCCCACCATTTGCTTACCAACTGATACTTCTCCTCATAACTCATCCCTTCCTCAAAATGAAACCGCACCGAAGGCTTCGACTTCCGGTTCTCAATCTTCTGAATCAGCAGATGTAGCATCCGTTCCTTATTCTCATCACGCATCTCCCGCACTTCCTCATCCAATCCGGTATCCCACCGGTCATTCCGGCTCTTGATGCGCTGCGGAGACGGTAAAGGAACACTTTCCCCCTGCAAACGTTTGAACAACTGGAACAACTCTACAAACAAATCCGTCGGCATCTCTATATTCTCCAACTTCTCCGTCAGAAACTGATAAAGCAACCGTATCGTCTGTACCGAAATATCCTGTCCCGTAGACAGTTCATGAACATCCTGTCCATCATACTGGAGTAAGAGTCGAATTTGCTCCCTCGCCTCCTCCGCAACCTCATTAACCACCCCGCAACTATCCAGATGTCTTAGCAGACCAGCCTTAAAGTCCTCCACCGTCGGACTTACAGCCGCCATCTCTACCAACCCCGGCATCTCCTGCGTGTATATTTGTTTCAACTGCGAAAAAGTAAGTACAAGCATTTTCTTTTGTTTCATAAGCATCCTCTATATTATTATATTATTTATTGATTAGTAACGACCTATCCCTCCGCAAGGTTCCCCCGGCCTCGACTGCCCGGCGTCAAGCGCAGGTCTTATTTACGGCGTTAAAAAGGGCAGACTGTTTGAGCGAAGCGAGTTTCTGCCCTTTAGCCGGAAATGAGACCGGAGTAGCCGGGCAGGCGCAGCCTTGATTTTTTCTTTTTGGTACTTTTTCTTTTGCATCAAGGCAAAAGAAAAAGTACATAAAGATAATAAAAAAAGCGGAAGTATGCCACTCCCGCTTTTCCTGCTATGCTATTCTTTACGATTTTCTAACATTTACGCGACCTTATTTTTTCGTTTCCGTGTCGTCGTTCTTTCTTTTCGGTTCCTTTTTGGCAAGGAGCACTATATTATATACATAGTCCGTCATCCACTGTTCCGAATAGCCCAGACGTTCCTTGTACTGGCGGACAGTCGCCGCAGTCTTGTGCACATCATCAGCCTTCCACACCGTCTTCGTACAAACATCGTGTACCGTCTTCTGCGTCATCCCGTAAAGCGCCTTCTTGAATATAGACGGCATACGGAACTTCCATTGCATCAGATTTCCCATCAGCATCATCAAATCGTTGGAAAACCCTTGATACATAAACAGATACGACTGAATATCATTCTGCGTACGGCAATTACGCTTCACGGAGCTGTCGATCTCCTTAAAGAAACTTTCATTCAGTCCGTAGTCCTGCATCAGCATTTTGCGTGAAGCCGACTTTTCTGCCAGTCCCAGCTTACCTCCCTGCGTAGGAATCTTGAACAAACGTTTGAAGTTAGCCACATCCGGTAAAAAGCGGATGTTGGTAATACCTAAGTTAGTAGCGATGACTGACTGGAAATAAACCCGGGTCAGTGATATGAAATCTTCTACATTGCCGACTTTTGTTTCATCGGATTTCTTTTTGAATAAACCAAATAAGCCCATCGTTATATTTACTATTTTATAATTTACAATTTACAAATCGTGTGTGGAGATTTTAATGAGCCGCAAAGGTACGAAAAAGTGTTGGTTTTCACCAACATTCCAAGTCCTTTTCGATGTCCGGCATGGTCTCTTTCCTGAAAACAGGACTTTGGATGCCCGCTTTCTTCTGGGCACGATAGTCCGAGAGCAGGCGGATGGCATACTTTCCGAGAAAGATAATGGCGATCAGGTTGCAGACAGCCATCAGAGCCATCGTGATGTCCGCCAGACTCCATACCAAATCGAGTGTGGCGACAGACCCGAAAAGTACCATGCCGCTGACCAATATCCGGTAGGTGTGGAGCACCCATTTCTTTGCGGTGATGAAACGGATATTCGCTTCGCCGTAATAATAATTTCCCAAGATACTGCTGAATGCGAAGAAGAACAGCGCTACGGCAACAAAGATGCTTCCGGAAGCACCGATCTCATTCGTGAGCGCCTGTTGGGTCAGTTGCACCCCATTGGAGGAACCGTCCAAAGGAGCACCGCTGAAAAGAATGATAAATGCCGTACAGGTGCAAATTAATAAAGTATCGGTAAATACTGCCAGCGTCTGTATCAACCCCTGTTTGACAGGATGAGTGACGTTGGCCGTCGCTGCTGCATTCGGAGCCGAACCCATACCGGCCTCATTGCTGAATAATCCGCGCTTGATACCCTGCATCAGCGCCATGCCGACACCTCCGTCCAATGCCTGTTCCCAGCCGAAGGCATGGCTAATGATGAGAGATATCACTTCCGGCAGATGCGTGATATTAAGTAATACGATGACCAGTGCCAGCCCTACATATCCTAATGCCATAATCGGGACGATAATGCTGCTTACACGCGCTATCCGGCGGATACCACCGAAGATGATGACAAGAGTCAGAGCGGTAAGCACTCCTCCCAACACCGTATGATTGAATCCGAACGCATGTTCGGCAGCAGCACAAATCGTATTGCTCTGTACCGAATTGAAAGCAAAACCGAAAGTAATGCTGATGAGCACAGCGAAAAGCATCCCCATCCACGGCTGTTTCAATCCCTTCTTCATATAATAAGCCGGGCCTCCGACAAAAGAGTCCTTCCCGCGTATCTTATATAACTGTGCCAGGGTAGATTCGATAAAAGCGCTCGAAGCTCCCAGCAGGGCGATCGCCCACATCCAGAAAACAGCTCCCGGTCCGCCGATGGCGATGGCGGTGGCCACCCCTGCCAAGTTGCCCGTACCCACACGGCTGGCAATCGTAATAGCGAATGCCTGAAAAGATGAAACATGTTTCTCGCCCTGTTTTCCTTTTCCGGCGGACTCGCTGAGTAATACAATCATTTCGCGAAGCATACGGAACTGTACGAACCGCGTTCGGATGCTGAACCAGACGGCACAGCCCAGTAACATGATAATCAGGATGTATGTCCAGAGTATATCATTTATTTCATTGATAAAGTTCATAGTTAGGTTTTTGAAAAGAGTAAATCGTAATATATCACTCGTTTTTCATTCGGAAATAAAATTTATGATTTTCGAATACGGGCTCTACTATATCATACCGAACAAATTTGGCAAGCAGATGTTCGGCGGCACGTCGGGAAATACCGGTCTGCCGACAATACCGGTTGAGTGAAAGCAGCGTTCCCTGTTCCAGCAGGTCGAGCAGGAGTTGTTCGCGTTCCGTATAGCGGATCAGTTCTCCCCGCGGGCTGCCACTTTGTTGCCATACACGCAGGTGGATAGGGGTAGCCAGTATATTCTCATCCTTGATGCGGAGATAGGCGAGAGGCTTTCCGTTTTCGTCTTTCGCATAGACAGGCTTGTGCGGATTCTCTTCGATGGTGGCTACTAATACCTGTTTGCCTTCCACGATATATGTTTGTAAAGTATAATCTATCTCCGGGATGCAATAAAGTTGTGCGGCTGCTTCAATCATATATTTTTCCTCTTCAGATCGTACGCCGGCTATTCGTCCATTGTCTTTCACGCCGATCAATAGCCGTCCTCCGTCGGTATTGGCAAAAGCCGACAGCGTTTTGGCAATCTTGCGTGCGTCGGAAATTTCGAATTTGAAGTCCTGTTGCTGATGCTCTCCTTCAGCTATCAAAGTATGTATGTAATCCGTATCAGTAAGCGTTTTCATGGCTACAAAGGTAGGGAAAAATGGTGAAAAGCCCTTTTTTTAGCTTATTTTCGCAGATAAATTCAAAAAAAATATTGTTTTTATGCGTTTATTTCGGGAAACAGTGTATTTTTGCGACACATTATTAACGAAAAAAATAAAAGGATTATGAAAGAATTGGTAGAAAAAGTAGCAGCTCTGTATGCTGACTTCTCAAAAGATGCTAACGCTCAGATTGAAAACGGTAACAAAGCAGCAGGAACTCGTGCTCGTAAGGCTTCTTTGGAAATCGAAAAAGCAATGAAAGAATTCCGCAAAGCATCTTTGGAAGCTTCTAAAAACTAAGAAATAGAAGTCTACTAAGATATCAGGAAAAAAGAAGAGGATGTGTCGTGAGATGCATCCTCTTCTTCTATTATATACTTACTTCTCTTTTCTGAAATCCGAAATTCGGATGAATGTGCTATTTTTAAGGTTGCATTGAAAAACAGTTGCTCTAAAAATAACGAACCAGAGAAAAAACTGCATAAATAAGTGCAATAATATACGAAAAAAAACCATTCTTTGCATGAAACTACATGAAATATACACCTTTTCAAAACAAAAAAGTATCTTTTGGTTTTAAACCAAGGGGGTGTTTCTTTAAAACCAACACCTCCTTCCTCACCGACCAACCTGTTTTCCGTCGGTAAGGAAGACCTGAAAAAGCTGTTTTTGCTTAATTTTCTTCTAATTGATCCATAAATACCGGGAAAATAAAAGTGTCATTCGGAACTGTTTTTCTTTAGTAAGCGATCAGAATGATCAGTGAAAAAGAATTATACTTCTGATTTGACCGATAAACTCTTTGAATAGTAAAAAAGAGGAATCCTGTATTTGTGAATGATGGCATTTTTATGCCTTTCTTTAAAGTGGGATACAATTATGCCCTTCTTTCACTGTTTAAATATTCCTTTTTTAAGAAAGGTCCTTTTTTAGTGATCAATAGATGTCGCTATATGTGAAAAGTTATTCATGGTAATTTGAATAAATGAACTCAATCTTTCCCTATTTGTTGTTTCGTTTTTCGGTGATACTGATTTTCGGAGTGTCTTATTCTGAAAATTGGTCGTGTATATGCGTATTAGGCAATTATAGTTGCTGAAATATGTGTATATTTATTGTGTAATATTTAATACTGAGTACAATGTTAAAAGTAGTAGCATTTATGAAGCAAGTAGCCGAAGAGCTACGGATGGGGGGAAACTTTGGTACGGCGCACGTATATCGCAGCAGCACCAATGCCATCATTGCTTATTGTGGGGAAGGGGATTTTTCTTTTGACGAGGTCACCCCGGAGTGGTTGAAAGGTTTCGAGATACACCTTCGTGGGAAGGGATGTAGCTGGAACACCGTTTCCACTTATCTAAGAACATTTCGTGCGGTGTACAATCGTGCCGTCAACAGTAGGATGGTCGTTTATACGCCCCATCTGTTCCGCTCTGTTTATACGGGCACGCGTGCGGACCATAAGAGGGCATTGTGTGATGAAGATATGAAGAAGGTATTCACCAGACTGCCTTCATCTTCCGCCATACCTCTTGCCGTGAGGCGTGCGCAGGACATGTTCGTGCTGATGTTCTTGCTTCGTGGTCTGCCGTTTGTCGATCTCGCTTATCTGCGCAAAAGTGATTTAAGAGATAATGTGATCATTTACCGCAGGCGGAAGACAGGCCGGCCCTTGTCGGTGACGCTTACTCCGGAAGCGCTCGAACTATTAAAGAAGTATATGAACCGCGACAGCCATTCGCCTTATCTCTTTCCGCTGTTGAAAAGCGGAGAGGGAACAAAGGAGGCTTACCGGGAATATCAGTTGGCATTGCGCAGCTTCAACCAGCAGCTCACGCTCTTGGGGAAGGTATTGGGACTGAACGATAGACTGAGTTCATACACCGCCCGCCATACATGGGCTACAACAGCCTATTATTGCGAAATTCATCCAGGTATTATCTCCGAAGCTATGGGGCACTCGTCCATCAAGGTGACCGAGACTTATCTAAAACCTTTCCGTAATAAGAAAATTGATGAGGCTAATAATCAGATTATTGATTTTGTAAAACATTCAATAGCTGGAGTAGTGGCTTGAAAATGAATCTGTTACTTTCTAGGTAACGGAGCTAAATAGCGTTGCAAAGATGGATATATTTTGGAAAACATGCAAACAAAAAAGATATTTTTTCTGATAAACTACTAAAAAAAGAGAAAAAATACGATAAAACAACGGATTTCTTTCTATTAGGGACCTGTTAACCTCTGATCAAGATACAAAGAATTTCCTCCCCTCTGCCGCATGTCTGAAGCAGGGGTAAATATGTTTCACTGTAAAATAGTCTGGTTTTTCATATAGATAGCTCCACAGGAGTCAGGACAAAGGTTTACCCGTTACCTAGAAAGTAACGGGTAAAGGCTGTTTGGCCTGTATGCTTCATAGTGTATTATATAAGGGAAATAAAGGTTGAATGAATTAAGAAAAGGAGGTCGCACGAGAAATGAACGGAACAACACATGGGATTTAAAATCAAAAGTGAGAAATTATATTTTTATTATTTTTTTAATTTATAAATTAAAAGTTTTTTATTATGAACAAAAAGTTTTTAAATGCTGTCCTGTTTGGAGCGCTGATAGCGTCCTCGGCAGGTACATTTACTTCTTGTAAAGACTACGATGACGACATCAAGAGTCTGCAGGAACAAATTGACAAAAGCGGAAGCACCGTTGGCGATCTTCAGACTCAGCTGACAACGCTGAAGAGTGCTGCAGAAGCTGCACAGGCTGCTGCTGATGCTGCAAAGACAGCCGCTGCAGAAGCTAAGACTGCCGCAGAAGCTGCAAAGACTGCCGGTGATCAGGCTGCTGCCGATGCTGCTACAGCGAAAGCGCTGGCAGAAGAAGCGAAAGCTGCCGCTGCGCAAGCAAAAGCAGATGCGATAGCGGAAGCCGCAACACAGGTTGAAGCATTGAGAAATTCAATGCAGGCTGCTATTGACAACAAACTGGATGTGACAGTACACGAAGCTGCTGTAAAAGCACTCGGTGCTCAGATTGAAGGTATCGAAACAGGTTTGAGCAATCTTGCCAACGGAGCAGTGAAAGAAAATACCGAAGCGATCAAAAATGCTCAGGATGCTATCGAAACGTTGATTACAGCAGATAAAGACTTGCAGACTCAGCTCGACGCTTTGAAACTTTATGCAGAAGGTGTAAAAGATATAGCTGACGCTAACAAGGAAGATATCGCGGCAGCGCAGAAAGCTATCGAAGCTGCACAGGATGAGATTAAGAAACTTTGGGATGAAATCAACGGTGAAGGCGGTCTGAAAGCTTTGATCGGTGAGAATAAATCTGCCATTGAAGCGCTGAAGAACTCTACAGCTCAGGATATTGCTGACCTCGAAGATAAGATCAACGATGAGCTGGATGCTATCAAATCGGATATCTCAGGTATTCAGGGTGACATCAGAACCATCAACAGCCAGATTATTACTATCAACGCTGACTTGGTGAGCCTGCACACTTTAATGACTTGCCGTCTGACAAGCATCACGTTTGCTCCCGACTATATCGTAGACGGTGTGGAAGCGATCAAGTTCAACTCATTGAAATATGCTCCGATGGGAAGCGGTGAAAATGCTGCTATTCCTACGAATTATAGTATTTCTACAGCTGCTTTGGCAACTGCAAGCTACCACTTCAACCCAGCTAGCTTCAAGTTGGGCAATGCTGACTATAGCTACTTGGATCGTAGCGCTACAGTGATCAACACTCGCGCGGCTGCCAGCCAGTGGGTTCAGATCAGCGGTACTCCGGTTGCTAACGCTGCAACGGGAACAGTGGACTTCAAACTGCTTCGTCTTAACGTCCATTCTACTCAGCCGGCAGAAGATAAAGTAAACATGGTTGCTTTGCAGGCTACTCTGAAGGGTGATGCTGTAGACAAAGACGAGACTAACGTAGTGGTTACTTCTCCGTATGTATCTATCTATGATGACGTACTGGCTGCACCGGACGTTCGCATCTCTGACAAAGCTACTTTAGTTTCAGGTGCTGACGGTGCTCATTATGCAACTACTTTCACTGCTTGTAAGTCAGAAGCTGTTCGCTATACAACTCCTTACGATCAAGTATTCAACCTGAAAGACCTGGTGGCTACTTGCTTCGGTAACGGTAATCACAAAGAATTCCCGATCGAAGACTATAAGTTGTCATATAAGTTCTCTGTAGCTTCTTCTGATTACAACATCACTGAAGGTGAAACTTCAACCAACCAGCAGAAATGGGTGGTATGTAACGACGCTACGGCAGGTTTGTACCAGGCAGAAGGCTTCAATAAAGAAGCGATCGGTCGTACTCCTATCCTGAAAGTGGAATTGGTAGACGAAGCAGGCAATGTAGTACGTCGCGGATTCGTGAAGATCGAATTTGGTGTGACGAAGCAAGATGACCTCGTAGTAGGTGACAAGGCTTATGACTTGGTAGCTAAATGTACTGAAACAGCTGCTGAATACACTATCACAGAGCAATTCATCCGTGAAAATGTTTACCGCGTTATTACTAACGGTAAGGAAACAAGCATGAGCCACGAAGAATTCTGGAACTTGTATGATGCTTCCGGTGCTGTTGCTGTAGTGAAGAAGAACAACCTGTCACACACTATGACTCTGCCGAGAATCGTTGACGGTGATACTTCAGTAGGTACTGCTACGAAGAAGATCGTATGGTCATTTAATCATGGTGAACTGGGTAAGATCGGTGCCGGTGGTTCTCAATTTGTTGCAACTGTAACAGTGAAGAACAAGCTGACTTCTTCTGAATATCCTGCAAGCATCACATTCAAGTTCACAGTAAACGTGAAGTTGCCTGAACTTACTTTGGATGCTACTGAAAATGATATTTACTGGACGAAAGATGGTGATGAGTACAAGTACTTCAATGTAAATGTGAGTGTACCTAACTCAGTTGCTTCTCCTGCAAGTGATTGTCAGTTCAGAAGAGCATTGACAGAAGCTTACTCTGCTTACACTGTGAAAGGACTTCCGGGTTGCGAATCTGCTCGTTACAAAGTAATCAAGACTTACTCTAACGGTAACTTGACTTCTCCTGTAATGTCTGGTGTTCAGATCGACGGTAACTATATCACCCTGGATAAGAGCAATGCTGCTGTGAAGGCTGCGTTGAACAGCGCAAACGGTCTGCAAGCTGTCGTTGCACACATCTACACGATGAGCAATGGCGACGAAGTGACTGTTAACGAATTTATGGTTGACTTTATCCGTCCTGTTAACTTGAACATGCCGAGCGGTATTGCAGTAATAGACGCTAAGACTGGCGGTGATGTTGCTGACTTCCAATGGAATGGTCTGTTGACTGACTGGAGAAACGAAGCAATTGTAAAAGATAGCTGGTCATGGGTTGAAAATGTTCATTCTTACTGGAAGAGAGTTTGTACTCCTGAATTCGAATATGTTCAAGGTCACGAAGAAATGGTTACACCGGCTCAGTTGGATGTAGAATATGGTACGATTAAGTTTACTACCACTACTGTGACTACTATGTATACAGGTAAGGCTACTTATAGATACTATAACAGATTGGGTGGATCTACTAAGAAGACTTACACAACTGAAGAGTTCTTGACTCAGGCAGAAGTTGACGCTTCTCTTGAAGCACAGAAATTAGCTGGATGGCCGTTGATATATCCACATGTTGAATTAGATGGCGATATTATATATACGGAAGTTTCTAAACCTGCAAGCACTACTATTGAGTACGACTATGTGAAGAGTATCAACTATGTACCGGCAACTTACAAGTGGGTTGAAGGTAACTGGACAATGGTTCCTCACAGACACACTGAAAAGCCTGCATTCGAAGGAACATCTTACGGACAGATCTCAGGATGTTGGGAATGGACGAAGAAAGAGTG
>ENA-UERW01001147-UERW01001147.1-human-gut-metagenome-genome-assembly--contig:-NODE-1147-length-18920-cov-42.689115_pt1 | contig 18920 bp, 12 predicted proteins | sample MGYA00242994_ERZ507995 | MGnify/ENA primary metagenome ERZ507995 (study PRJEB26167, sample SAMN06115492) | human gut metagenome | host: Homo sapiens | place: China:Chongqing | collected 2015-04-26...
TTGGGCCATCGGCACGGGCAAGACCGCAACTGCCGAGCAGGCACAGGAGATCCACGCCTACATCCGCAAGGTGCTGGCCGAGAAGTTCGGCGCAGCAGCCGAAGAGACGGCGATCCTGTACGGCGGTTCGTGCAAGCCCTCTAACGCGGCGGAAATATTCGCAAAGGAGGACGTGGACGGCGGCCTGATCGGCGGCGCAGCCCTCAAGGCGGAGGATTTCCTCAGCATCGGCAAAGGCTTTGCTAAATAAGCGGTCCCGACCGCAAACAAAAAAGCTCTTCCCGTAGGAAGAGCTTTTTTCATATCCGTCCCGGAGCGTCCCGCCCCGAAACGCCGCCGGCCTATTTCCCGGCCGGGTCGGGCAGGTTCTCCATCACGTTCCGGTAGAAGTCGCGCACGTCGTTCCAGCGGTAGTAAGGCGCCAGATCGCTTGCGACGGGAATCCGCACCTCGCGTTCGTTGTAGAGGAACTTCACCAGCACGTCGTCCGAAGCTTTCTTACGGTAGAAAACCAGCTGGATATTGGCCGCCATCGGCGATATTCTATACAGGGGCCACATTTGGGCGATCTTCTCAGGATCGCTCTCCACGACGTCGCACCCCTCGAACTGCAGCAGCGACACGAACGTCATCAGGTTGCCGTCGTGGCCGAACCGCAGGTCGGCCGAAACCGCTCCGCCCTCCACGGCCCGGTCGGCGCGCGTGAGGAAATCCTCCAGCAGCGCCTTGGCGTAATACTGCGGAAAACGCCTGTTGAGCGGCGAGGGGCCGCGGATCACGTAATACTTATAGTTGTCGTACACGTTCAGCCCGTAAAGCTCGTCGGTGGTAAAGAGGTCGTAAAACGAAATTCCCAGACCGACGTTCTGCATGTCGGCGGCGAAATAGAAAAGGCCCTTCATCAGCTTCTGCGCGTCGATCGTCCGCACGAACTCCCCGTCGGCGAACAGCTCCGACATCAGCCGGTCGGGACGCACGAACCGATCCTCGATCCGCTCGTACTCCTCCAGCCAACCGCCCTTGTCGATGAAGTCGAGGTACTCCCGGCTGAGCGTCGGGTTGGTCGGCTTGCTGTAGAAATTGAGGTAGCGCGTCGTCCTGCGGCCCGCCGTGCGCGACACCTCCAGACGGGGATTAAGCTCCTTGAGCCGCTCGCAGAAAGCCGCCATGCTCAACACGCACCGCACCACGAGGGTCGCCTGCGCATCGACGACCGCGCCGGAGCGGAATACTTCGGGGAAATTGCGGTACATGCGCCCGGCGATCTCCCGGTGCTGCTCGGCGCCGAGGGGCGAAAGATCGCCGCCCCGGTCGATGCCGTCGTCGTAGACGCGCTTCACCCGGCCGTAGACCTCGCGTCCCCGCTCGGTAAAGGCATTCGCGGCGTCGGCGGCCCGGAAAACGGCCATCACCTCGTCGTATTCGCTGTCGTGCAGCAGCCAGCGCGAACCGTGCCGGCCGTAATGACTGATATAAAACGGTTTATAACCCTTCGGCGCAGGCGTCAGCACGGGATTGTCGTAGGTGTAGACATAATATACGCCGCCGGACTTGCCGGGATTTGCAGCTATTTCGTCCCGGAGGTTCTGTCCCGAAGCGGCCAGCGCCGCGAGGGAGCAGAGAACGGCTGCGAATAGTTTTGTAAATCTCATCTGTTTTTCGTTCGGTTACTGAATGATAAAATCGGACATCAGGAAGTAGTGGTCGCTGGGGTACAGACCATCGACCTTGTCGCGGAGAATCTCCGCCGAGACGGGCCGCAGGTTGCCGCGCACGAAGATAAAGTCGATGCGGCGCGCGTTCTTTTTTCGGTAATCCGGGCCTTTGAACCCATGATAGGTGAAGCCCGCTTCGCCGGGACCGTGTACGGCCTCGTACGCCTCCTGCCACCCGGCGTCGCGCAGGCACGCGACGGGTGCATTTTCGATTCCCGAATTGAAATCGCCGCAGATGATCTGCGGGAAGCCGTCGGCATACTGCGCGCACTCCCCGACGATCATCTTCATCTGCTCGCGCCGCGCATCGTCCGACTTGTGGTCGAGGTGGATGTCCAGCACGCGGAACTCCGCACCGCTCTTCCGGTCGCGCAGGCGCACCCAGTTGCAGTGGCGGGCGCGCATCGTGTTCCACGAACAGCTGCCCGCGGCAAGCGGGGTTTCCGACAGCCAGTAGCAGCCCGACGAGACGAACTCGTAGCGCTTTTTGCTGAAGAAAATCACGTTCTTGCCGATAAAGTGATAACCCTCGGTATAAGGGTCCATCTCCGGACCTGCGAATCCGTAAGCGACATAATCCGAGAATTTCTCCTTGAAATAGTTATACGAATCGTAAATCACCTCCTGCATGCAGATCACATCGGGTCTGTACATGCGGATCGCCTTCAGGCAGGCGTCGCGGCGGTCCTCCCAGCGGCGTCCTGCGGTCTCGTCTTCGGGCAGTCCCGTGATGCGGACGTTGCAGGTCATGACGCGGGTCGCCGGCTGTCCGGACGCCGGACGCGCCGCAGTTGCGGAGACCGCCGTAACGCAGGCCGCAAGACAGCCTGCCAGACACAGCATAAAACTCTTCTTCATCGGTTCAAGTCTTAAAGCAAGCGCTGCAGCGGGCGGAATCCGGCCCGCCACAGGCTCACCCGGTTTAAACATTATCTAACCAAAAAACCGTATCAACGAAGGTATGCACCGGTCTGGCGCAGTTCTTCCCGCACCTTCTCCACATCGACCGCCGAGGGGCGTACGCCCTCTTCGAGCGCGATGCGCGCCGCACGTCCGGCGGCTTCGCCCAGCGCCATGCAGGTGGACATCACGCGCGTCGAAGCCATCGCTTCGTGGTTCATCGACGAGCAGCGGCCCGCAACCAGCAGGTTCTCGACCGCGGCCGGCACGAGCGAACGGTAGGGAATGTCGTAGCAGTCCTCGCACCAGTGGAGCGTGCAGTCACCGCCCGTGGCGTGGTGGATATCCACCGGATAGCTGGCCACGGCGACCGCGTCGTCGAAACGGCGGCAAGCGAGGATATCCTCGGCTGTCAGGATGTATTTGCCGACGATCACGCGGCTCTCGCGGATGCCCATGAAGGGAGCCACCTTCTCGCGCCATGCGTTCTCGAAGCCGGGAACGAAGTTCTTCAGGTAGCGTTCCAGTTCATAAATCTGCTTGCGGCCCTCCACCTCGCCGTGCGTATAGCTTTCCGGCTTGGTCGCATCGACGCCGCTCACGCGCGACATGTTCACCCAGATTTCGTCGTCCTTGATGCCGGTAATGAGGATCGTACGCGCCACGGGAATCTTATACCCCGCCTCTTCGGCCTTGCGGATCTGGTTGCGCAGGCCGACGGTGATGAATTTCCCGGTCCGGAACTGCTCGGCGGGCATGGTGTCCATGTCGAAGACATCGGGCCGGCCGACCAGCGCATCGCGCAGTTTCTGCACGTCGACGCCCTTCATGCAGAACATCAGCGTCGGGGGCTGCATACCGCCGTCGGCATCGCCCTTGCGGCACTCGACGCCCGCACGGCAGGCCACGTCGCCGTCGCCCGTACAGTCGATGACCGTCTTGGCGAGGATCGCCTCGCGTCCCGCCTTGCTCTCGACGACGACGCCTTCGACGGCGTCGCCGTTTTTAACGACGTCCACGCAGAAGACGTACATCAGCACCTCGACGCCGACCTCCTGCAGCATCTCCAGCGCCACGGTCTTCGCCTCTTCGGGGTCGATGATCGTCAGGCTCACATGGAGCTTGCAGGGACGGTGTTCGCCGGCGGCGCCCCGCGCACGCAGGCGGTCGATGAAGAGCTGGGGCAGTCCCTTGATAATCTGGTTGCCCTTGCGTCCAAGGTAGCCCAGAATCGGCAGACCGATGGTCAGGTTGCCGCCCAGATAGCCGCGGCTTTCGATCAGCATGACGCGCAGGCCCTTGCCTGCCGCCGCACGTGCGGCCATGATGCCCGCAGGGCCGCCGCCCACGACGAGCACGTCCACTTCGGCGCGAACCGGAATCTCCCGCCGGAGTTCCGTAATCGTTTTTTTCTGATTTGCCATATTTGCAATGTTTTAAGGTTTATTTTACGTTTTTGGGTGTTTCGTGGCGTACCATGCGCCACAGGATAACGGCCGTGACGAGGTGCATCACGCCCATGACGGCGAACAGCACGTTGCCCATCGTCGCCAGCAGCGAACCGATGAAAATGTTGAACACCGCGCCGCCCACGGCTCCCGCGCCGGCCGTGATGCCGACCACGCTGGCGACATTCTTCACGGGAAACGCCTCGGCGATGACCACGCAGATCGTGTAGAGCCAGCTCAGGCACATGATCGCGATCAGGCTGAAGATCGCCACCACAAGCCCGATGCGCGCATCGAACGACACGGCCTGCCACTCGCTCACATAGGGCGTGAGGATACACAGCGGCGCCACGAAGGCCATGAGGATCATCATCGTCTTGCGGGCCTTCAGCGCCGGCATGCCGCGGCGCACGAGCCAGTCGGACCAGACCGAGGTGAGGATGCCGCCCACGGCGCCGAACAGGAACGGCAGTCCGCCGATATACTGAATCATGTCGAGCGTAGCCTGCTGCGAAAGCCCCTGCGCTTCGCCCATGCTGCGCAGGTATCCCGGCAACCAGAAGCAGCAGAAATACCAGACGGGGTCGCTGATCAGACGGATCAGCAGCACGCCCCAGAGCGAGCGCGTCGTCCACAGCTCGCCCCACGTGAAGGCCCGCTGCTGTTCGCCGTTGTTCCGCGCGACTTCGTCCTTGTCGGGGGCCATCGTGACGGCCAGCACCTCCTGCGGCGGATTCTTATAGATCAGCGCCCATGCCACGGCGATCACCAGACCTACCAGACCGGCCACGATGAAGACGTCGTGCCATGGCAGGAACCGGGCCATCCACGCGATGACCAGCGGCGCGATGACCGTTCCCAGCGAACCGCCCGCCGTACAGAGACTGTTGGCCGTGGCGCGGTGGCGTTTCTCGAACCAGAGCGTGACGGCCACGATCTGTCCGGCGAAGATCGTCGGCTCGGCCAGTCCGAGGATGCCGCGGCAGATGGTGAATTCGACGACGTTGGTCGAAAGGCCGCCGCCGATGCAGGCCAGCGACCATGCGACAATACCTCCCAGCATCACCTTCTTCGAACCGAAGCGGTCCACCAGAATGCCCGATATGGGATACATGATGGCGTAACAGATCAGGAATACGTTGACGATCCACGCGTACTGGAGGTCTTCGATGCCGAAATGGGTCAGGATTTCGGGTTTGAGGATCGACAGCAGCTGGCGGTCGAGGTAGTTGCAGATGATTGCGACGAAAATCGTCGCCACAATATACCAACGACGCTTGTTCGGGTTTTGAAGTAAATTCATTCGGGTTTCTTTTGTCTTATCGGTTTATAAAAAGGTTCTCGGTGAAAGCGCCCAAGGCGCGGTAACGCTCATAGCGGAGCGCCAATATGCCGGACTTCGCGGCGTCGGGCGTGTAAACACGGGCGACGGACGGACAGAGCGCCCGCTGCGCCGCACCGACCGACGGGTAGAGTCCCGCGGCGGCAGCCGCATGGACCACGGCGCCGAGCGCGCAGGAGTGCGCGCTGCCGGAGACTTCGATCGCCATGCCCGTCACATCGGCGAGCAGCTGCATGACAAAGGGGGATTTCTGCGAAATGCCGCCGATGCCCACCAGCCGTCCGATCTCCACACCGTTCTCCGCCAGATGGTCGAGTATGGCCTTCGTCGCGAAAACCGTCGCCTCGGCAAAGGCGTAATAAAGCTCCGGTGCGGTCGCCGAGAGGTTCAGCCCCACGACCGAACCGGTCAGCCGGTTGCAGGGATAGGGCGAACGGCGGCCGTTCAGATAATCGGTCGCCAGCGGCGCATCGGCCCGCAGGGGCAGCTGCGCGGCGGCTTCGGCCAGTTTGGCCAGCAACCGCTCTTCGGTCTGCGCGGCCAGCGCGCGGAGCGTCTCGTTCTCAGGGTCGGCCGGCAGCAGCACTTCGCGCAACGGCCAGCAGAGCAGGCGCTTGAACCACGCGTACACGTCGCCGAAGGCCGACATGCCCGCTTCGAATCCGACCGTGCCGGGAAGTATCGAGCCGTCCACCTGACCGAAAATGCCTTCGACCATCCGGTCGCCCATCTTTTCGGGCGGCATGACGGCCATGTAGCAGGCCGACGTGCCCAGATTCAGCACCACGGTCCCGTGACAGATGCCCGCGCCGACGGCGCCCGAATGGCAATCGACATTCCCCACTCCGATGACCACCTGCTCCGACAGCCCCAGTTTCGCCGCCCATTCGGGGCTGAGCGTACCTGCAGGAGTGTCGCAGCCGTACGTCCTGACGGGCAGGCGCCGCAGGATAGGCAGCAGGACGGGGTCGAGTCCGGCGAAGAACTCTTCGGGCGGATAGCCGCCCCACTCTTCGGCCCACATCACCTTCGACCCGGCGGCGCAAAGCCCCGACCGCAAATCCTCCATAGCGCGGCAGCCGGTCAGCACGGCCGGAATCCAGTCGCACAGCTCGACGACGGCCCACGCATCGCGGCGCAGCCGTTCGGAACCCCGCAGCAGGTGCAGGACCTTCGACCAGAAACACTCCGACGAATAGTGGTTGCCCGAACGGCGGGCGTAATTGATTTCGCCGCGGGCGCAGAGGGCGGTGATCTCCTCCGACTCCCGCTGCGCCGTGTGGTCCTTCCACAAAACGAACATCGCATCGGGATTCTCCTCATAACCCGCCGTCAGCGACAGCGGCGTGCAGGTGCGATCGACCAGACACGGCGTGCTGGCAGTCGTATCCACGGCGATGGCGCGTATCGCCTCCGGCGCAGGACACTGCGCAATGACCTGCCGCAGCACCTGCTCCAGCCCCTCCAGATAATCCAGCGGGTGCTGGCGAAACTGCGACTTCGCGGTATCGCAGTACAACCCCCGGCCCCAGCGGGAGTAATTGCAGACGGCGACGGCAATCTCTTCGCCGGATTCGGCGTCGGCCAGCAACGCCCGCACCGAGTCGGTGCCGTAGTCTATTCCAATAACGTACAGGTGTTCCATTATAGCTTGTTTTCAGTGCAAATCGTCCGGTAAACGAAAGGTAAAAGAGAGCAAAACCCTTTATTTGACTTTGCGAATATATTAAAATATTGCTACAAAAAGAAAATTTTCGGCAATAAATTTTGCAAATACAAAAAATAAATATAAATTCACCCCTGAAAAAGATAAGAAAAACAAATAAAAGCAAATAATGACTAACTTTACAGCGACAACCTCATCCCCTGCCTGCCGGGCAAGCGGACGTTCCGTTTTCCGGACGGCATATCCGGCGGACCGGGCATTTCGCTGTAATCCGGGCGGTTTCTCCGAAACTCATGCGGCAAAAACCTCCGACAACCCTTTTTCAATGCGCCGGCCTTATACCTATATTTTATACAACAAACGGAAATCGCCCCGAATAAGTATCGGACTCGGAATTTCCGCATAATCCGACGCGCATTTTCTTTCGAGCACGCCTTTCGCCTAAAGAATACCTTACGACAACAAAAAGAAACTCCACCCATAATTCAGACAATAAAGAGAAAACACCCGCACACACAACCAAGACAAACGACATCGCATTATGAACCCTGAATTTCCGGCCTTTTCGGGCCAATAACCCGGATTCCTTCCGACGGACAGGCGCATCGCGTCTGCCCCGTGGTGTTTTATCCCAAGACCAAAGACCTTAAAATTTTACTAATTCCACCAACTATGAAAAAACAGCTACGCACCTTAACAAAACTGTTGGCAGCGGTCATCGCATGCTGCCTGAGTGTGGCCGTGCACGCCCAGACGACAGTCCGCGGAACAGTCACCGACGCGGACGGCATGCCTCTCGTAGGAGCTACCGTGATCGTCATTACAGGCACTCAGCCGGGGGGGGGGTACCACGACCGATGCAAACGGTAAGTTCGCCATTGCGGCGGCTCCCGGCCAGCGGCTCTCCGTCTCCTACATCGGCTACAAGGAGACTTCGGTCGAAGTAACCACCAAGACCGATTACGACATCCGGCTCGAAAGCGACAATGCGCAGATCGACGAAGTCATCGTCGTGGGCTACGGCACCCAGAAAAAGGTGAACGTGACGGGTTCGGTGGCCACCATCGACTCGAAGGCGTTCGACAAACGCCCGATCGTCTCGACCTCGGCCGCCCTGCAGGGCATGGCTCCGGGCGTCACCGTCACCACGCAGTCGGGCGCACCGGGCGATGACGGCGGCGCGATCCGCATCCGCGGCATCAACTCCTTCGGCGGCAGCTCGACCTCGCCGCTGGTGCTCATCGACGGCATCGAGGGCAGTCTGGACAGCGTCGATCCCAACCTGATCGAATCCATCTCCATCCTCAAGGACGCCGCGTCCTCCTCCATCTACGGTTCGCGCGCCGCCAACGGCGTGATCCTCGTAACCACCAAGCGCGGTTCGAAGGAGCGGTTCTCCATCACCTACAAGGGCTATGTGGGCTGGCAGTCGCCGACCGACCTGCCCGACATGGTCAATGCACTCGAATTCCGCGAGCTGACACGCGCCATGTACCTCAACGACGGCGTGGACCTCAACGGCGAAAAGCCGGGCAGCACCCCCATTCCCGATTACAACGACGAGGATATGGCGCTATACCGCAAAAACTGGGGCAAGGACCCGGATCTTTATCCCAATACGGACTGGCAGGACGCCGTGCTGACCGGTTCGGGCTTCACCCACAGCCACAATGTTTCGCTCAGCGTGGGCAGCGAGCGCGTACGCATGCTCACCACGCTGGGATACGTGGATCAGGAAGGCATCATCAAAAATGCGGACTTCCAGCGTTACACGTTCCGCAACAACGCCGACGTCAAGTTCAACGACAAACTGTCGATGAAACTCGACCTTTCGTTCTCGAACGACGACCGCAAGGCCTCGCCCTATCAGAGCACGATCTTCAACTACATGAACACCCGTCCGGCCGACATTCCCAACCAATTTTCGACCGGTCTTTACAACGGTCTGGGAATGCAGGGCATGAACCCCGTAGCCCTGATGCTTTACGGCGGCAGCAACAACACCAACACCATACGGCTTTCGGGAGCCATCACGCTGACCTACGAGCCTGCAAAATGGCTCTCCCTGCAGGGTATGCTGGCGCCGCGCTATACGACCACCAACCGCCACAACTGGAAGAAGCCCGTTACGACCTATCAGGACTACAAAGGCACCTCCACGCTGACCTCCGCTTCCTATGCCACCCTCACCGAATCGGGTTCGCGCGCTTTCTACGGCAACTACAACTTTCTGGCTACCTTCAAGCACAACTTCAGCGGCCACGACCTGAAACTGATTCTCGGCGCCGAGCGCAACACGTACGACTATAAATACCTGATGGCCTACCGTCAGGTCTTCAATTACAACTACGACCAGATCGACGTAGGCGAAATCGACAACATGGACAACTCCGGCCGCCGTTACGAGTGGGCCATACAGTCCTACTTCGGCCGTCTGAACTACAACTACAAGGAGCGCTACCTGCTGGAGGCCAACCTGCGTATCGACGGATCGTCGCGCTTCAACAAATCGAACCGCTGGGGCTACTTCCCCTCGGTATCGGGTGCATGGCGCATCTCCGAGGAGCCGTTCATGCAGGATGTCAAGCACATAATCGACGGATTGAAACTCCGCGCATCGTACGGTACGCTCGGCAACCAGAACCTTGCCGGCGGCGACGCAGCCAGCTACTATCCCACCACGCAGAACCTCGCGATGGGACAAATCTCGATGAACGACAATATCTACTCGCTCGTCACCCTCAACACGCTGGCCAACCCCGACATTAAATGGGAAACCACCACGATGCTCGACGTCGGCGTGGATTTCTCGCTTTTCAACAAGCTCAACATCACGGCCGACTGGTACCGCAAGGAGACCAAGGACATTCTGATGAAACTCGACATGCCCCTCGGCATCGGTCTCAACGCTCCCTACCAGAATGCGGGTAAGGTCCGCAACACGGGCTGGGAGGTAAGCGTGGGTTACAACAACCAGTGGCGCGACTTCTCGTTCGGCGTGCAGGCCAACCTGTCCGACGTCAAGAACGAAATCCTCGACATGCGCGGCAAGACCTCGACCAGCGGCGTACTGCGCAATCAGGAGGGTTATTCCATCGGCAGCATCTATGCGCTGAAAAGCCTCGGCATCATCCGCACGCAGGAGGAGGCCGACTGGGTCAACGCCAACTGTCCGCAGTTCAAGGAAACCGTCCAGATCGGCGACATCCGCTATGCCGACATCGACGGCAACAACTCGATCGACGAGAACGACAAAGACATCGTCGGCAGCACGATCCCCCGCTACACCTACAGCCTGAACCTGAACTTCGGCTGGAAAGGGCTGCGTCTGGGTCTTCTGTTCCAAGGCGTCGGCAAAACGGACGGTTATCTGAACACCTATTACGTAATGCCCAGCAACCAAGGCGGTACGTTCCGCAAGGAGCACCTCGACTGGGCGAGCGCAGAGAATCCCAACGGCAAGACTCCGCGTCTGACGAGTGCGAACAAAAACAACTGGTACGACTCGTCGTTCTGGATGAAAAGCGCCGCTTACCTCCGCCTGAAGAACATCCAGCTGGGCTACGAACTGCCCAAGTCGTGGATGCACCGGATCGGTCTCAATTCGGCCTATCTTTACGTCAATGCGCAGAACCTCTTCACGGTCACCAACTTCTGGGACGGCTACGACCCTGAGGTGGGTTACGGAGGCGATTCGAGCGGCGACTTCGACGTCGTGAAACTCGGCTCGGCGAACAACTATCCGCAGGTAAAGATCGTTACGGTCGGACTCGAACTCAAATTTTAACGCATTACAACCATGAAAAACAAAATAATCACCGGCATAGCGCTCTGCAGTCTCTTCATCACGGGCTGCTCGCTCGACAAAGCATATCTCAACGGTCCGAATGCGTCCACGTTCCCGGCTACGAAATCGGAGGTGGAAGCGGGCGTCTTCGCGACCTACAAGGGCCTTACCCTGATCGACGCATCCTCGACGCCGTTCCCCGGCATTCAGGACAATGCTTCCGACATCGGCGCATCGCGTCTGAACGCCGCCAACTACAACTACCAGCAGCAGTCGAAACTCCCGCCTTCGAACGCATGGGTGACCAAAGTCTACACCCAAATCTACAAAACCGCAGCCCGCGCCAATCTCGTACTGGACGGCATCGACAACGTCCGCGAGCTGATGAGCGAGCAGGAGTACAATATGTATAAAGCCGAGCTGCTGCTCGTCCGCTCCTTCCTCTACGACTGGGGCTGCCAGCTTTACGGCGACATCCCCTACATCGACCACACCCTGAAATTGGGCGACACCTACACGCGCACGCCGAAAGAAGAGGTGATTTCACGGATTCTCAACGAAGATCTTGCGGACGAAATGCTCGACTTTCTGCCGATCCGCCACAACAAGAACAGCTACGGATCGGCACGTCTGGGACGCGCAGGCGCCTACGGACTCAAAGCCCGCATCTGTCTGAACTGGAAATATTACGAAGAGGCGGCCTATTATGCCGACAAAGCGCTGAAACTGGCCGAAGAGGGCGGATATTCCCTTCAGGCATACGACATCCGCTACTGCGGCGAAGACCACACGAAGGGCGAACCCACTCCCTCCAACCTGTTCGGCATCAACGGTCACAAGAACAGCGACGAATGGATTTGGGCCTTGCAGTACAATACGGCAATCTCCAGCAACCAGCACAATGCCGGCTATTATGCGGCGCCGCGTATCGCAGGCGGCTGCTCCTACTTCAGCCCGACGCAGGCTTTCCTCGACGCCATCCAGTGCACGGACGGCAAGTCGATCGTGGAATCGCCCCTGTTCGATTACCAGAATCCGTGGAAGAACCGCGACCCGCGTCTCGATCTCTTCTGCGTACGTCCGGGTTCCCGCGTACTGGGCATGCAGTTCGAGACCAATCCTTCCGCCCAGACCATCAAGAACTACAATGACAAAGAAGAAGGCGTAGACGTCGCAAACTCGGAAGCCTACGGCAGCAAATCGGAATACGGCGCCAACGGTTCGAAAGGCCCGTGCGGTTACTTGTGGCGCAAATACCTCGACATTCAGGAGTACAAATACAACAATGCATTCGGCACCAGTTCGGTATGCGTGCTGAGCTATCCGCTGATGCGTCTGGCCGAGCTTTATCTGATCCGCGCCGAAGCCAACATCGAGTGGAACGGCGGCGACCTCAGCGTCGCCAAAGCCGACATCGAAACGATCCGCAGCCGCGCACACATGCCCGGTCTCGGTGAAAACCTCAGCCGCGACGGCCTGCGTTCGGCGCTGCGCTACGAGCGTATGGTCGAACTCTGCAACGAGGGTTTCCGCTGGTTCGACATCCGCCGCTGGGATATGGCCGAATCGGTCATATCCGGGACGCTCTACGCACCGGCTCTCGACGGTTCGGTATCGAACGCCGTACCGACGATCGACTCCGACTGGCACGTAACCTACAACGGCCAGACGTTCGACGGCAAGGATATGAACCTGCGCAGATTCATCACGATGTCCTACGACCCGATGAAAGACGCCCTGTGGCCCATTCCGGAGGACGAGCGCATCGCCAATCCGCTGATAACCCAGAACCCCGGTTATGCCGGTCATTCAATCGAGGAATAACAATAAAAACAAACACACTATGATACAACGGCTATACAGACTGCTGCTGCTCTTCTGCTCGATCGCGGTTTTCGCGGCCTGCTCGGACAGCGACGGCAATGACAATAACGGCGGAAACGGCGGAGAGATCGTTCCCGACGGCGGCGACACCTACGGATATGTCACGGACGCAAACGGCAACCCCGTTCCGGGGGTTGTCGTCAGCGACGGCTTCACCTGCACGCAGACCGACGCCGAGGGCCAGTATGTGCTGACCCGCAACGCGGAATCGGGCTTCGTCTTCTACTCCCTGCCTTCGGGCTACAAGGTCAACATGCACAAGACCTACAAACTGCCCAAGTTCTTCACCAAACTCAAACCGGAAACCGCCCGCTACGACTTCACGCTGACGGCGCTGGACGCTCCCGAAACCCGGTTCGATCTGATCTGCATCGGCGACCCCCAGATCAACGAGGCGGCGCACGCCGTCCGGTTCAAGCGCGAAGCGGCCAAGGACATCCGGGAGTATTCCGCCTCGGCCGACATTCCGTGCTACGCCATCCACCTCGGCGACTTGGTGAACAACAAATGGGCGCTCTACAGCAACATGGTGGTGGCCCTGCAGCCCGAACAGACGGGAATCCCCGTATTCTCGACCATCGGCAACCACGACCACGAATTCCCGACGGCCAACGAGAAGGAGGCCCGCGCGAAATACGAAAGCTTCTTCGGTCCGGTGGACTATTCGTTCAACCGCGGCGACGTGCATATCGTATCGATGGACAACATCATCCACGAATGTCAGGAGAGCGCAGGTTACACCGGCGGTTTCAGCGCCGAGCAATACGAGTGGCTGAAGCAGGACCTGAGCTATGTTCCGAAGGATAAAATGGTGATCCTGTGCGTTCACATTCCCTTCCGCAACAGCAAATACGCCTACTACGACGAAGTGCTGGAGCTGCTCTCGCAGTACAAATACGCAACGATCATGTCGGCCCACACCCACTCGAACATCAACCACATCCACACCAAGAACGGCAAGGAGATCTTCGAGCATGTCACGGGCACCTCCTGCGGCGCATGGTGGCGTTCGACCGTCTGCACCGAAGGCACGCCCATCGGCTTCGGCATCTACCGCATCGAAGGCGCCGCGATGAAGGAGTGGAACTACAAATCGGTGCAGCACGGCGAAGATTTCCAGATCCGGCTCTACCGCGGGGCCGACAAATTCACCGGCGGCGGCGACGCTTCGTACTACTTCTCGAAGAAAAACGCCGGCCAGATCGTCGCAAACATCTGGAACTGGGACCCCGCTTGGACCGTCAATGTCTATGAAAACGGCACGATGACCGGCACCATGACCCAGTATTCGGACAAGGACGCATGGACGGTGGCCTACCACATCGGCATCCTGAACAACAGCAGCAGCTACAACAAGGCCACGGATCACATGTTCTATTACACGCTGACGAATCCCGATGCGGACGTAAAGGTCGAGGCGATCGACCGCTTCGGCAACAAATACGAACAGACGGTCTTCACCGACCCCGATTCGCATCCCGGCATATACCATCTGGATTATTAAAAACAGACTAAGAACCGAACCTATATGAAAAAGTTATTATTATTCCCCTGCCTGCTTCTGGCGCTCGGCCTGAGTTCGTGCGAATCGTCGGACGACGAGGTCATGAGCATCGAGCTGGTCAGCCCAAAAAAACTTGCGGTTACGACCGAGTTGGCGACCGCCTCTTTCAAATGGGATGCCGTCACAAAAGCGGAAGGCTATGCCTATGCTTTGGACAACTCCACCGAATACACGACCGTCGACGCAGCGACCACAACCCTGAAACTGACCCGACTCGCGCGCGGTTCGCATACGTTCCGCATCTATGCCGTCGGCAATCAGGGACACACGACCGACTCGGCCGAACGCACCGTCGATTTCGACATCGACCCGACGCTTCCGACCCCGGCCCCGTCATGCACCAGAGGCGAATCCGCAGACGAGGTCGTCGTCACATGGCAAGCCGTCAAAGGCGCCATCGGCTATGCCTACAAATTCAACGACGAGACGCAATGGACCGAAGTCGGAGCCGACGTATTGAAAATCACCAAGAGCGGATTCGATCCGGAAGCGAAAAACACCTTTACCATATACGCCAAGGGCCAACTGCCCGATTCGGAGGATTCGGAGGAGCTTACGCTTCCGTTCCAGCTGATCGACACTTCGGAGGGCATATGGGCAAGGACTTCCGACGGAAGCCTGTACGAACTCAAAGAGTCGGAATCCGGCATCTATACCGCTGCGATCACCTGCAAGGCCTCGGACGACATCACCATCCTGATTGAGAACACGCCTTACGGGTTCACCGCTTACAGCGGCAACGGCGGCGTCGGAACCGTAAACAGCGTTTATGCGACCGTCCCGTTCTACACCTACCCGGCAGCCGTATACTACGTGCGGGAAAGTCTCGGACAAATGACGGCCAAGACCGAAGATGCTGATATAAATAAATTCTGGGTCAATGTTTCGGGATCGACCTGCAAAATAGACGTCGAGATCGACTGCACCAACGCCGACAAGACTCCGCGCTATCGCCTGAAACTCGTCGAGAACGAAGATCCGTCGATCATTCTGGAACAGTATTTCGATCTGATGGTATACGGAGGCGACTGGATCCAGACGGGGAAAGTGGCAAGCAGCGGCAGAAAACTGGCATCCACGAGTCCTGCGGCCATCGACGGCACCGAACCTGCCACGGCTACTGCAAGTTACACGACGTTCGGCATAAACATCAGTTCCGACAAGGATGCGGCACCGGCCTATCTCGCAAACCGGGGACTGACGGATTGGGGCATCAAATACTGTTATGAGTTTCCGGGATATGTCCGTCTCTCCAATTCGGCTTCGGGTTCGAATATGTATTACGGAGTGCTGACCACGCCCAAACTGTCAAACCTGACCGCGGCATCGACCGTCACCGTCACATTCGACGCCGTCCGGTTTGCATCGGAACACGACATTCCCGTCAAAGTACTGAATGCCGGAACAATCGCTTCGGCGCAAGTGGTCGTCGAAGGCAGCGGTTCGGCCGCATCGATCGCCCCGGAAAGCGGCGGCAAGTCGATCAATATCACATCGGCGCACTGCCCCAAACACGGAAACGAGGCCTTGAAGAAATGGTCCAATTTCTCGATAACCATCGAAGGCGCGACGGCGGAAACCCAGATATGCTGGGATACGACAGGTGCAGGATCTACCAGCGCCAACGGCCGTATCTGTCTGGACAACATCGTTGTCAGGAAAAACTAAACGAACACTTTCACACGATCCGGCGGGCGGAGGGACAATCCCCCGCCCGCCGATCGTTTACAATCAACCTCCTGCAAAATGAAAAAAACGCGGATACTTCCGCTGCTGGCCGCCGCGCTCCTCTGCAACTGCGGAGGCTCCGACGACAAGGGTCCGGAAACGGGCGACGGCAAAATCACCGTCGTCGAACCGATGACGGCGTTGGGCGCCCCGAACGACGACATCTCCCGGCTGCAGCTCAAACCGGGCAAACTGATTACACTCAAACAGGTCAACACGACCAACTGCAAACGCGCCGCAGCGGCCGGCATGTGCATCGACATCATGGCACAGGACGCCACCGTCTTCGCCGAAGGAATGACCGACGCGAAACTCGACGCACTGTTTTCCGAGGCGGGAGCGGCAATCGGCTCCGCCGCCGCAAACCTGTGGGGCGTCCATCTGCCCTACCGGACATACGACATCTCGGCAACCGACGAAACGGCCCGCACCACGGCCGTAGCGAAACTCAAAGCAGTGATAACCAGCGCCATGAAACACATGTCACCCAAGCATTTCGTAATTCACCCCTCCACCGGCACGATACTCACCACCGGAAGCGACTTCGCGGCACGCAAGGTCCAGAGCCGGAAATCGCTCAGGGAATTACAGACCCACATCGCGTCCTGCAATTCGACGTACGGCCTGCACACGATTCTCTGCGTGGAAAACTGTCCCCGAAGCGTCGCCTACGATGCCGAAACGATGCTCGCCCTGCTCAGCGGCGAGGGGCTGGAGCAGGTGCGCGTCTGCCTCGATACGGGCCACGCCCTGATTCCGCTGAACGGGTCGTATATCAATCCGACCAGAAACGGCGACGCCGTCGCCATACTCCGAAAGCTCGGCACACGCCTCGGCACGCTGCACATCCAGCAGAATCGCGGCGCCGAAGGGCAATCCGGCACGCTGGACAAGCACCTGCAGCCTTACGACGGAGGACTGATCGACTGGGGAGAGTTCTATTACGAACTGCTGAAAAACAACCGTTACCGCGGCTGTTTCCTCTACGAAGTCTCCTTCACGGACACCTACGACGGTACGACGGCCACGATCGAATCCGCCAAAGCGAATTACACGGGCCTCGTCTATCCGGCCTTCACCCATAGGCTGAACCGCCAATAGGCCCCGGCAGCCGGACGACGGACGGACAAGGGACAAGAGAATGTCTCCGAACCGGCAAAGTTTCCGCCCGCCGGCAGGAGTAACGGACAAACCATCCGCCGCACTCCTCCCGCACGACAACGAATCTTTCCGCCGAACGACAAATCCTTTCACACAAACGACAAATCCTTCGCATAAACGACAGATTCACCCGCACAAACGACAAAAATCCGGACACCCATCGGGGTATCCGGATTTTCCGATCGTTTTCCGATTAAACGGAAAACTACATTTTCTTGCCCACGTTGGTCTTCTTAGCAACCTTCGGAGCGGCAACCTTGGCAGCTTTGGGAGCGGCCGGTTTCGCAGCCTTCGGAGCTGCGGCCTTCTTGGGTGCGGCTTTCTTGGCTTCGCCCTCGACAACGGTAGCCTCCTCGACGGCATCGGTCTTCTTCGCTGCGGGTTTGCGCGAACGACGCGTCTTGGGTTTAGCCTCGGCTGCGGCTGCGGGAGCGATGCCCAGCGTGTAAGCATCGTTGAAATCGACGAACTCGATGATGCACATGTCGGCAGCGTCGCCCAGACGGAAACCGGTCTTCAGGATGCGGGTGTAACCGCCCGGACGATCGGCGATCTTCGGCGCGATGGTGCGGAACAACTCGGTTACGGCCTCTTTCTGCTTGAGGTACGAGAAAACGATACGGCGCGAGTGCGTCGTGTCGTCCTTCGACTTGGTCACCAGCGGTTCGATGAACTGGCGAACGGCCTTGGCTTTGGCAACGGTGGTCTCGATACGCTTGTGCAGGATGAGCGACGAAGCCATATTCGACATCAACGCTTTGCGGTGTCCCGCCTGACGGCCAAGGTGGTTAAAATTCTTATTGTGTCTCATAATTAATCTTTGTCAAGTTTGTAGATTGATACGTCCATACCGAACTTAAGGTTGAGCGAGGTCAGCAGCTCGTCAAGCTCCGTCAAAGACTTCTTGCCGAAGTTGCGGAACTTCAGCAGGTCGTTGCGGTTGAGCTTCACGAGGTCCCCCACCGTATCCACGTCGGCGGCTTTCAGACAGTTCAGGGCACGGACGCTCAGGTCCTGATCCGAGAGCTTGGTCTTCAGCAGCTGACGCATGTGGAGGATATCCTCATCGAACTCTTCGGCGCCGTTGGTGTCTTCCATGTTGACGGTGATCTTCTCGTCGGAGAAGAGCATGAAGTGCTGGATGAGAATCTTCGCGGCCTCTTTCAGAGCCTCCTTGGGGTGAATCGACCCATCGGTAGTAATTTCCAAATTCAATTTCTCGTAGTCGGTCTTCTGCTCGACACGATAGTTTTCGATGGAATACTTCACGTTCTTGATCGGGGTGAAGATCGAGTCGATCGGAAGCGTTCCGAACTCGCACTCGGCGGGAGTATTCTCCTCGGCGGGTACGTAGCCGCGGCCCTTGCCGATGGTCAGCGTCATCTGCATCTTCGTGCCGGGCGCGAGATGGCAGATCACCAGATCGGGGTTCAAAACCTTGAAGAACGAGAGGTAATTCGAGATATATCCGGCAGTCAGCTCCGTCACACCCGCAACGTTAATGGAGACCTTCTCGGCATCCTGATTATCGACTGTGCGGATAAAACGAACCTGCTTCAGATTGAGGATGATTTTCAACATATCCTCCATCACGCCGGGGATAGCGGCAAACTCGTGGTCGACACCGGCTACCTTGACAGTCGTGATTGCGTAACCCTCCAGCGAAGAGAGCAGAATACGACGCAAAGCGTTACCGACAGTCATACCGAATCCGGGCTCCAGCGG
>ENA-UERW01001150-UERW01001150.1-human-gut-metagenome-genome-assembly--contig:-NODE-1150-length-18871-cov-4.442109_pt1 | contig 18871 bp, 27 predicted proteins | sample MGYA00242994_ERZ507995 | MGnify/ENA primary metagenome ERZ507995 (study PRJEB26167, sample SAMN06115492) | human gut metagenome | host: Homo sapiens | place: China:Chongqing | collected 2015-04-26...
ACAATCTCTATTATGGAAGCTTTATGGGCCACTATTCTTTTCTCAGGCTTTGCACTTGAAGTGATAATTCGCCAATAATTTAGATCCATCCAAAACTCGATCCCCACTAATGACATTTTTGCCCATTTCAAGTCTATCGTTAGCGGGATGCTCTCCGACTTTAGTAATAACCAAATCCCCGTTCTCATTATCGGTAAAAACAACACTTTTGGCCTTCAGTTGGCTCTGCAAAAAAGACAGAATTGTCCCATGCGTTGGAGCATCAAAAGTTGTTTTCTCTTTCAATCCAGAATTATCAACAACATTAATGCCATAATACGACGCTATATCTGCTAATACTCCTCCTAAGGTTGAATCAGCCCAACGAGGTTTCATCCCGAGAGGAATAGAACATTCTTCCAAATCTACAGTTTTACTTTTAACAGTTACAGTAATCTTAATTTCTGTTGGCTTATAACTTCTTGCCTGCTTAACAATATATCCGGTTAATATTGTTTTTCCGCCAATTTTAATTTGGCACTCTTCTCCTATTCCTAGGTCTTCACAAAAATCTGTAGACGTTACACTCGTGCCAACAGAAACCTCACAGCCCCTGGCAATTACATTTAATCCAGCTTGGAAAGACATCTCTTGCCAGCCATAATAATTTTTCCCACCGACAAGAAGGCTTACCGCATTATCACTCGCTAGCAAAGTCAATCTCCCACTACCTTATTTTTACTTCACCAGTTTTTTTATTGATTATCATTGTCTGCTTGGTTACACGGTTGTAATAGATATCTTCGCCACTGCCCTCCCCCAAAGATCGCTCAAATTTGTTTTGGCTCATTTCTTCTTCCAAAGCTTTACGCTCTTTTTCCGCCGCTATTTCGCGTTCAGCTCGCTCATAATCAGCCGCGGTTCTTTTCCTTGGTTTTGGCTCAGCGATATCTTCCGGCCGGCACCTTCTCATCCCTTGCTCAACACCCTCCAAAGGGACATACCAGCAGTGATACCGATAATTTGCTTCAGGGCCCATATCGTAATACTCATCACCATAAGCATTGGGGGCTCTTGCATCTCTCTCCGACCAGGATTTTGCAACCACAACCGTGCTCACAAGAGCCAAAGCCAAAATCACACAAAGTCTTTTCATCTGAGCCTCCAAACTATCGACTCAAAAGCTTGAGTTCCTTTGCTGGGACAAAGCCTCCGTGCCGAATCTTGTTCCTGTCTATGATTTCCTGAGATCTGCTAGCGTCTCCATAAAAATTATAGGCAATCACTAGGGCTGGAGTAACTTCCTGAGGTGTAACAAAAATCAGTCTGGCTGCATCCTGTGCTCTGGTAGTTAAATCGTCTGCTACCGCCGTACGTGCGCTTTCCAAAGCCAGATAGACATCATCGTTATCTATCTTAAGCATCTCAGCGTCAATCGCGTCAAGAGCCAGATCCCGAATTTGGATCATTTCATCATAAGAAATGCCTCCTTCGGCGATATCTTCTGATCCTCCAACATATGCGGTCGCATTAACCATTTCCGCAATCAAGCTTTGCCGTGCAAGGCTCTGCGCGGAAAGCGATAACTGCGTCAATTTCGCCGCATCAGTGGCGGAGGCAAGGCCTGTTGCATAATCACGATTCATGTAATCGGATTTAATCAACCTGCTAAGAATTCTTGTGATTCGACGCCAATCTGTCACCGCCGTGGTTACGTCTGCAAACGCAAAAGCAGCCGATATCGCGTTCCCAAGAACCGAAGACGCCTGGCTTATCGCCTGGACGGATTCCTCTGCGTATTCCTGTAATTGATCAGAAATCCCATACAGGCGGCCAAGCTCCAAATAATCATCAGTCGTGTAGTACTGCGCAATATTCTCTGCGACCGCGTCTCGGATAAAGTCCAGGGAGTTCGTTATATTGGAATCTTCCTCAAAGGTCTTCAAGCTTATCTCGCGCATTTGCTGATAAGCCCTTTCCACTACCGACGCAGTGTCAGTAATAGGCTTTGGGAACGAATATGCCCCAGACTCGGTAAACTCCAGATCAGCCGATGCAAAGCCGATCTTGGTGGCGTCGTAAACGACTTTGGTGACACCCGTAGGTGTCACCATCATGGGGCCTAGCGTAGGGTGAACAAGAACCGCCGGGCCTTCTTCCTCCATAACGGAGATCAGCCTACCCATATCAGTGACATAGTTCTGCCCGGAATAGACCGCGGTTAATTTAATCTTCCGTGCTTTCTTCCCTAAGTCCTCGACATAAGGAAAGTCTCGCTGAGGATACTCAAACGTGACAGTCCTTCGCCCCACCTCGATACTGCTCTCAGTGACACTGAAAGAAACACCTTTATAGCTGGCGTCTAAAAGAGTTTCTGCAAATTTCACCATTACGCTCCCTGATAAGAAATCTCAGTAGTCAGCGCTGCCGGATTAGAAGTCTCAATACCAAGAACCGTAGCTTTCAACCCCTTATCTCCAGTAATGTGCAAATTGATGTCGCTTTGGGCCTTAACAGTAGCAGGCGCGGTTGTGCTGGCGGGGACATTCGGGACATTCGGCACCGTCACCGCTGTCCCAGCTGCCGAACCGGAATATTGGGGGACCCCAGCATCCGCGTCAGCAGGATTCGGAGGAGCAAACTGCTTTTGGGCATCAGAAACACTCTTGGCGGTCTCCTGGGCTTTCTTCGCCATTTCCCCCAGCTTCCCGCCAGTTAAGAAGTTACCAACAGCCTTTCCGATATCCCACATCAACCCAAGAATTGCTCTCAAAGGCGCAGACACTTCCCACGCAACCATCGCAAAGAACTTAATCGCTCCAGCCAACACATAGAAAATTGGACGACCAACTGAGAACAGTAAATTAAAAAGATCGCCCCACAGCCCCTTCCACGTGATCATGTAGCCAATGATCGTCGCAACAACCGTCGCTATCAGAATCATTGGGTTCGCTCTCAAAGCAAGCGTCAGAATCTTGACGGCAACAGCAACATCTTTCAAAGCCTTCATAAAGGAGAGCAGCTTAACCACGATGCCGCCGCCAATAAGCGTCCCAAAGAAGATCAATACGGTATTTGCGCCAGCAATAAACTCAATGAACGAACTGAAATTCCGAAGAACCTGTTTTAAGTTCTCAATCGTTTGTTTCCAATCGATAGATTTCAGGTAAGTGGCAAACTCCTGAACAAACTCACCAATCTGAGTTGCGATCCAGTCTCGGTTCGCCACGATGATCTGAAGCATTGGCTCGATCAGTTCATCAAGCACTGGCCGAAGCTTGGCACCAATAGCAACGGATACCGAATCAGACGCCATCTTTACGAGGCTCAGTCTGTCGCCAAACTCATTCGCCTTTTGGATTTCTTCCGAGCTCATTACAAGCCCAAGTTCCTCGGCTTGCTTCTTATATTCCGCCAATCCCTCTGCACCGCCTTGAAGCAAAGGAATGAGCCTTGCCCCGAGTTCTTCGCCAAAGGCGGCATTGAGTATCTGCATTCTGGCGGCCGGCGATTCATTGTTTTTAATCGCCTGGGCGAGGTTATTCATCACATCAGCGGCTGAACGAACGTGTCCATTAGCATCATGGAGATTGATCCCCAGATGCTTGAACATAGCCACCAAATTTTGGTTCTGACCAGAAACCGCCTTCCCCATTTCAGCCGAAAGCTTGATCAGCGCCTTGTCCATCTCGTCAGCGGACATGCCTGACTGCACCGCTCCAAAATGGAGTGCCTGCAGGGCTTCTGCCGCCACACCTGTACGGATTGAGGCCTTATCAAGAGTATCGGCGAGCTCTGTATAGGAAGAAATCGCTTTGGTAATAGAAAACGCGCCTGCACCTGCAAGAAGCGTAAAAGGAGCGGCAAGAGGCGCAATCAGTTCAGAAGATGCTTTTTGAAGATCGCCAAGACTGCGGCCAAAGGCGTTCAGCTCCTTCCCGATCTTCTTCATTGGGTTACTCAGCTGATCTTTCAGCTGCATTACCATCTGCAAGAGATATGTTTCACCGGACGCCGCCATAAGCTTCCCGCTCCTCGTTCGATATTTTTTTCGTCATTTCGGCGTATTGCTCAATCCGGTCAAGGGACAGCACGGCGAACTCCTCTGGTGACATGCGCCAGAACCGTGCCATCCGAAAGATCGAGACCTCAACGTCCTCCAGCGACGCCGCCCACTGGAGTGACACCGAAAAGAGGCATGACTTCAACCGCCAGTCTCTGGGCATCCGCATAGGTAAGCTCCGTAAGAGCTTTACCCTCAACAGTCGTACAGAGAATTTCGGCATAAGCGAGCACGTGCTTCATAGCTGTGCCCGGGTCCTCATCAGCCTTAACCCCGATCGCGTCGAGCTTCTTCATGTCGCCATAGGTCGGGACACGGAAAGTGAGCTCGTCATACTCATTACCCTTCCACGTAATCGGATCGTTCGGCTTAAAGGTGATCGGCTTCATGACCAGTCTCCTTTCATCCCCGTAAATTTCAGGGTTACCTTGCCATCCTCAGGGGAGAAATCAATCGAGTCACCGGTAAGGAATGCGCCGGACAATGTGTATTTCCAACCATTAGCAAACTCGGCAACAACCGTCATATCGGTGGCGTCGATAATCTTCTGAAGCGGGAAAGAATGATCGATAAAGAAATTCCCCTGCAGAGTAGGAGCCACAGCCTTTTCGGTAAAACCGATAGGACGGCCACTGGCAATCGTGACCGACCTGGAAACTGTATTGATCGGGACGGTAATAGAGCCCTCAACACTGAGCTCCTGACCATCAACGGTGATATAGCAAGTACCGCCAATAACCTGATTAGCCATTCATTTATCTCCTTAATTCAGACGAAACTGGGCGAGGACAGCGAAAATCCTCAGCTGGTTGACCAGGTTGGGCGGGAGCAGCACGTTGACTCGATTGGGATCATTCGCGTCACGCTCAACAACCAGGGCTTCCTTGAAAGCATCCAGATCTTCCACCAGCGCCTGATCCTCAAGCTCCTGATACTCTGCAATCAGCTCCGAACGGATAATCGACGGAGTCACAACCGCTTGACCCGGACCAAAGTGGGTGCCGTCGGACGCCAGCTTGTGACGCGGGTACTTGGACGTGATCACGCTCTTCAGCTGTCTCAGGATGTAAGCCAGGGTGGACAGCGTATTGACGTCGAAGTAAGAGTTATCTGCCGCGCCAAAAGCGTTCGTCTTATAGGTCGTCGTAGTGCGTTCAATTCGAACGTAGCTATCCTGGGTGTAGGTCGTCGCAATGCCGTTATTAAGGAGCGTGTTACGTTCCATCAGGCTGAATCGGGTACCCACAGGAGCGGGAGTGATACCGATGAGCTCAAGCGTCTGGAGCGGACGAGCCGGGTCATCATTCAGCGCCTTGGCGGCACGCGCGGCATAAGCGGCCAGAACTTCAAAGCAGGTTCCAGGCACCGTATTCTCAAGACCGATTACCGTCTCATGCTGATTGTTCCGCCCCTTGCCAAAGGCGACAAGATCAGACACATCGCCGCGCTTAGCGGTAAAGACATGGCCATAAAGCTGACGCATGGGGCTCCAGCGTCCACTCGTGTCATTCATCTCTTCAGCCATGGTGTTAAGGCTGGAAGTGTCAGCAAAAGGCATGGCGATGACGTCATACTGCTCTTCGCCCATTGCCTTGATCACGCCATCAAGCTCAGGGATACCGGTACCGCCAGAGAAGATGCTGAGCTGAACAGCAAGACCTTCAGGCAGTTCTTCCCCCGCGGCATAGCCTTGGAAATTGACTGCGAGTTTCAGATCGTTACCGATCAGGCCGGCATTCTTGGCGTTGAAGGTAACAACACCAGCGGATGCCGCGGCAGTCACCGGCAGATCCGGGACAGCGTTCACAGACGCGGCCACATTCGTAGCGATCGTCGTGAGGGTATCGTCAACAGCGACAGCAGTCTGAATGCGGGTGCTGCCGACGTAGAGGTACACAGTGCCGGCTTCTGTCGGAGCGCCAGAGAACGTCGCCGTGGCGGACGCCTTGGTGCCGGACGGATCGGCGACCGGGATGCACCAGACTTCGCCAATCGTGTCGTTCTTACGATAGAAAGTGTTCATGATGGCGAGCTGGGAGCCGTGACCGAAAAGATCAGACGCCTGAGACGCGGACGAAACCAGAACGGGTTTCAGCGCCTCAGCCTTGCCGCTCGTCATCTGCCCAATCAGCAGGACTTTCAGGGCAGTGGTAGCCGTGTTTGCCTGCGAGTTATCAAGTTCCGCATAGAAAAGCGGAGCCCTAATGTTGGGCGGAATATTGCTGAAAGAAACAGCCATTTAAATTACCTCAGGTTGAAGATGCTTTGAAAAGCGTGGCAGTCAAGGCGTTGTCGTCTCCGTCAGTCGCTGAGAAAGATTTGGCAGAAAGCCGGACTTCAGAAAGCGTCGGAAGCGCGTCAATAATTCGCGCTTGGGCGGTAATGCTTCCTGTGAGCAGTTCGTCGTAAGAAAAGTCGAGGTTTTCAGCGAGCCGAGCGCCGTTGCAAGCGTTGCTGTTCACTGTCTGAGAACCGAAACAGACAATCTTCCCCGTGAATTCCGGGTACCCAAGCGGAAGACCCAGAATCGCGTGGAAAACCTGTTCCTTCAGTTCCTCGATGTAGTCGTGACCGGTCTTACCCAGAACGTCATCCTGTGTCAGAGACACACAGACCACGACCGTGAACTTATTCGTAATCTGCTGCCGGTATTTGGTCGATGTGGTCGCCGGATCAGACGAAACCCCCGCGGGGAGAACGAAAGCGCACGGCAAACTGGGGTTCACCTTGTCATCGATATTGAACCAGGCGAATGTCCCGAACACCCGACGTTCAAAATCCGGGCAGTTCTCTCTGAGACACTCAATGATTGGTGCGAGTTTCATCGGAATCGAATCTCCTTAGCCGCCAAAGCCTCATTCATGAGCCCAGTAAGGTTCTTAAAGAGCAGACCTTTGCCGACGTTGTCGCCGGCATCAATCACAAAGTTCGCGCGCGGCTGAGCGACCTTTTCCCCAACAGTCTTCCGATGACCCCGATCATCTTTCGCGGTTCGGACTTTGGGCTTTCGATGGCCGTAATAGACGTAAGCGGGATAAAAATGCTCACCCATCGCCGGGATCTTGTAGGGCTTGACGGTCACCGTGTAACCCGGACGGGATACTTTCGCCTTGATGGATCGTCTGAGAACACCGCTTTGGCGACCCGGATACTCACCTGGCTCCGACACTCCCTTCTTCGACACCAGCCTTTTCGCTTCTTTAGCGACAAGAGAACCGTTTTTGCGAAGTCCCTTTTTCAGAGTCTTGATATCGAAGTCCGGATACTTAAAGCCATTCGGGAATGTGATTTCGAGATTAAGAAGCGCCATCGTACTGAGCCTCGCATTCAAGAATGGTGAACCGGTGCTGGGCTTCCATATCGGTTGCCCTCTTCACCAGATACCAAACGCCTTCGCACTGAACCTTCGTGGTGTGCTTGAAGTCTTCCGGACGGGTTCCTTTCCCATACCGGACCGTGAATCGATGGGTGATCAGGAAATCCGCCTGGATCGACCCCCAGTAATTCACGCCGCCAACCACCTCAACCTTCGCCCACGTGTCTGTCAGTTTTGTGAGCGTATCGGCGTAGCCTGAATCCCCGGTTGGAGCCGTGCTCAGCGTGTAGATCCCGATTCGGCGTCGCAGTTCACCAATTTGAGGCAGTTTCATCCGCTATCTCCACGTCCGATAAGGATCGATAAGCCGGTCAACAAACGGGTTCTCAAGCAGGTTTTCTGCCTGTGCCGCTTCCCGGTGCTCATAGAAGTGAGAAACCTGAATCAGAATCCACTCACGAATGCCGGCCGGGACCCCGGACGGATCATCCGCATAGCCTTCGACGCCATCACGAGAGATGATTCCGTGCTGGATCTCGTGCTCAGCCATCTGAGTGCACGCGATACAAAGCGTCTCAATCAGCGAATCGTCATCCGAATAGTCCACTCGGGCATGACGCTTCGCCTCTTCCAGCGTGACACCGCTCGCCGCGGCCCTCGTATCAATTCCAGTGAACCCGGTTTCTTCCATTACGACGCCTTAGCAGTGGTTTTCCGCGTTTTAGCGGCAGTTTTGGCGGTTTCTTTCGTCTCAGTCTTCGGTTTAACAGCCGCGATTTCCGCAGCGCCCGAATTGATCAGAGACTGAGCGACAACGCCAGACACACGAAGCACCGCGCCGGTTTTCACGAATCCAACCGGTGTCAGCGCATCCTTTTTCAAAACAATCTCTTTTTCCATAGAAAAACGCCCCGGAAGTTATTAGCCTCCAGGGCGTTCGTCAGTCAGCTACAGGGATCACTCGGCCGGGACGGTCAGAGCACCGCCGCAGAGAGCGGCCGGACGTTCAATACCAAAGCCCAGACGGCGTTCGGCGCGGATAGTAATCAGGTTCTTCTGGACGTTGTCGCTATCCTGCTCGAAGAGCTCAACCGTGAGACCCTGACGCGCCCAGACGGTGCCGGCGGCCGTAAAGTCACCGACCATGAACTGGTCGACCGCGACGGCCTGAGTCGTGATGACCGGCAGACCCCAGAGTTCAGCCGGAGCCACGGTAGCCGGGTGACCAAGGTAGTAGTCGCCATTGGCGTTCTTCAGCATCTGGAGACGGGACCAGTTCAGCGGATTCAGCAGAATCGCGGACGGACGGTAGTACGCCTGCTCGATCTTGGTCTTCGCGAAGAGGATCAGATCCAGAAGCGACGCATTCTTGGTGCCGAGATCAGCGAGCGTGGCACCGTGAGCGGTGTAATTGCCGGTATTGAAGATACCGGACAGGTTCTGACCGAGGCCGTCACCCTTCGTAATCTGGTCTTCAACAGCAAGATCCACGCCGTAGACAATGCGCTGGTTGATGTACGCCTCAAGAGCCGGCGCGTCTTCCATCAGCTGCTTCGAAATACGGGCAAGGTGAGCAATCGTCTTCACCGTACCGGAAACCAGCTCAAAGCCGGTGGAGCCAAACGGCTTCTGAGTGCCTTCAGCAATGAACGCGGCACCATTCACAAAACCGTCGTCCTTTTCCTTCACGTACTCGTAAGCGTTGCTGGCAACCGGGATGGTCGGGAAAAGAGCCTCAATCGTGAACGGACGGAAGGCACCGGCCAGAACGCCAGGACGACGATAGGCGGGAACAACACCGCCGGTCGGGGTCGTAATCGGATTCCCAGCAGATTCCTTCACCTCAGCCACTTCCATACGGGCCTTGGTGGCAGAACCTTCAGCAAAAGCCTTCAGAGCGCCGGATTCAGCAACCTGAGCGCCAACAGACTTCGCTTCAGCCTTGGGAGCCATAGCCTTGACGGCATTCTGCTGCACATCCATCAGCTCACGGGCAAACTTGGTCTGCATATCGCCCAGGCGCTTCATTTCGGCCTTGTTGGACTCAGCCGTTTCGTTCATCTTGCCTTCGATACGGTCGAGGGCTTCAGAAATTTCCTTAATTTCCATTGTTTTTTCCTTAAGAATTAAAGTGACTGCTCAAGCTTTTTCAGTCGTTCAAGCAGTCTCTGAGCCGCTTTTCCCTCGGCCTCGGCGTCCCGCTGGGCGTTAAAAAGCGATTTGCACCGGGCAATGAGCCCCTGTGCGGCTGAGCGTGAAAACCGTCCTGAATCCCTCAGAAAATCCTCAAGCTCTCGAATAGTGGTAATGCCGGCAATGTCCTCTGCCCGGACTTCTGTCACTCGGGCAAAGCTGTCAGCAGGAAGAGCGACAACCGAAATCTCATAGAGACGGGAAATGTTCTTGATCGTCCGTCCGTACGCACTGTCCGCCTTCTCTTCGTAATCGTCCTTGCTCACCGAGAAGCCGATTGAAAGCCCCGAAACGCTGCCATCACGGAGCGCGGCAAGGACTTCATCAGCCTTGGTGTTCCCGCGGGTCAGCTGACCAGTCACAAGAAGACCTTTTTCGTCTTCCTGCATGCTCAGCCACTTGCCGATCGGGATGCTGGACCAGTCGTGTCCATAAAACATGACCGGCATCGTGTCCCCAGCAATCACACTCTTGTAAGCGCCTGGGAGAATCGTGTCGCCATAGCTGTCGACGTTCCCAAAGGTGGACGCGTAACCGGTAAAGACACGCGAATCGGCGTCAAGCTTCAGCTCAGCGCCGTTGATATCAAAATCCTTAAATTCCATTACGGTTTGCCCCCGTAGTTACGTCCGGAGCCTTCCCTAACTGGTCGACCGGAACATAGTTGCTCATCGTCGTAAGCATCTCGCCGCCATCCTGGGGAGGCAGATTCTCACGTTCCCGGGCTTCATTCCGGGTCATAAGACCGTTCTGAACCATGGTCTGATAGAACGCCGCTCGATCCTTCGAAGACCCTCTCAGGAAGGCGTCTGTCATGAACTCAATTTCTGTATCGCTATCAGTAACCGACACCAGGCGACGATGTAAAGCCTGTTCAAACTGCGTAAGAAGCGGATTGACCGTGAACTTATTGAACCCATCGACAATCTGCTCAATGCCTGAGCCCCATGAAGTCTGACCAGAGGTACCTACGAGGACACCCGGAACACCAAACCACCGGCAAATCTCTTCAACGCCAAAGCGCCGGGTTTCCAGAAGCTGGGCGTCTGCCGGGTTGAGAGAGAGCTGGGCGTACTTAAGGCCGCGGTCAGCGATCAGAAGACCGCCGGCGGGACTTGCAAGCTGCACCCCAAACCGCTTCCTGAGCGTTTCCATCTGCTCTTCATTCAACTTGGCGTCTGTCTGAAGGACGCCGGACGGCTTGGAACCCTTGCCGAACAGCGTGCTGCTGTTCTCCTGGGCGTGGATGTTCTCATTCAGTGACGCCCGCATGAATTCGAGCTTACTGAGCCCCATGTAGCCGTTCCCGAGCCCTTTCCAGTGGATCACGTTCTCAGGAGCAAGCGCTGTAATCTGACCGTCCTGATAGTAGATATAGACCGTCCCACCACCCACGACAGACACTTCCATCTGTTCTGCGGCAAGCGGAATCAGCGCGATCGGGCCACCAGACGAATCCCGTACCACCTGCGCATAGGCATTGCCCTTCAGAAGCCGGTTGAGACACATCGAAGAGATAAACTCTGCCGGCGTCATCCACGCGTTCGGTCGGTCGTGAAGCAGAAACCAGAGAGGAGAAGACCGGTTCTGCTCACGGCCGCCCCCGGGAAGCGCTTTATACACGCAGATCGGGAGAGAGCTGATCGTGTTCGCCAAAAGCTCAATACAGGCATACACGGTCGAAATCTGAAGCGCCGCATCTGCCTCAACCGGACGCGTCTGGTCGATGACCGGAGACGTCGGAAGAGGAATCTGCTGTCCGGATGCAGTGCCAAAGGGACCGCCCCAAGCGGCAACCCAATTGATAAGGCGTTTAACAAACATAGAGGATTACCACGTCAAAAAGGTTCCTGTCACTGAGCTATCGAAATCAGAGAAATCATCCTGCTCAGCACCCGCAGCCGAAAGCGCAATGATCATGGCTACCGGGCCGTCAATCTTCTGCTCGTAGCGCTCCTTACGCGGAAAAATATTGTCCTTGGCGTCTACCTTGGCTACCACATTCCCCATCATCCAAGTTAGACAGGGGTTCCCGTCATGCTGAATGCGGCCGTCAAGCACCAGGGCTTCCAGTGTCTTCATCGGTTCGCTGATCTGCTGCACCGTCATGCGGCACTCAACCAGCGGAGCCCCAGAGTCTTCAAGTGAAGAGATCAGTTGAGTGGCTTGCCAGGGGTCATAGGCGATCGACTGAACGCTGTAGCGGGAGAGGTCCTCACGGATGTCTTCCTCCACCACGTTAAAGTCCGTCATAGCGCCCTCAGTAACGCGTATAAGCCCTTGCTCGACCCAGCCCCGGTACTGACTGTTAGGTGACGTCTCAATCGCTCTGGAGGGCAGATAGAAGTCCGCGAAGGTGACGAAATACGTTCTTCCATCCCGGTCTTCACGCGGGAACATCAGGACCTTCGCCGTCATGTCGGACTTGGAGCCAAGGTCGAGCCCGATATAACAGGGCTCACCCTCGAAGTCCTCTCGGCGGAGCTCTTCTCTGGCGCACTTATTCCATGCCGGCATATTCATCCAGCCAGACGCGGCACTGCACCACACATCGAGGTGCTTGGCCATGAAATTTCCGGCAGCCGAAGGAATCGCGATAGCTTTCTTCTGGAGACTCGTGACCACCTCAGGCATCACGCTGACGCCCCAGTTCGGGTTCGCTTTCTCAAGAGCGGCTAAGGACTTCCAGTCATCTCCTTCATCAAGCCCATAGATGATCCCGAACTGGCTTTCATCCACAACACTGCGGTTCAACACGTTTCGAACCATCGTCCGGACTTCGTAGCAAATACCTGAAGTGTCGAACCCCGCAGTCGTAATCACCCACATCAAGGAATTCACACGCTTACCGAGCGACGTTTCAACCACGTCGTACACTGCACGGGTTCTGTGAGCGTGAAGTTCGTCAACCACAGCCAAGTGCGTATTCAAGCCATCAAGAGTCGAACCATCAGCCGATTTCGCCTGGAAGGTTGAGTTCGTTTTCGGTACATAAAGAGCGTGAGAAAGCACTTCCACGCCGAAATGCGATCGGAGCGAGGCAGTCTGCTGAACCATCCGCTTGGCGTCATTGAAGACAATGCCGGCCTGATCACGGGTAGTCGCAAAGGAATAGACCTCAGCACCCGGTTCTTTATCGGCGAGCAGGCAGTAAAGCGCAACGCCCGAGCTTAAGGTGCTTTTCGCATTCCCGCGGGGCACTTCGATATACACACGCCTGAACCGCCGACCGCCATCCGCAGTGCGACGCCATCCGAAAACCGTCGTGAGAATCCAGATCTGCCAAGGCTCGAGTCTGATTTTCTGTCCGGCAAGCTGTCCTTTGGTGTGCGGAAGGAGCTCAATAAACTTACAGACCTTCGCCGCCTCATCTGGGTCGAAGTAAAACCTCGAGCTCTTGCCGCTGAACCGCTTCTGGTCCTCAATCTGACGCTTAACAGCCTTCCTGACCCACTCACAGGCCGGAATTTCTCCTCGCTCTACTCGCTCACCGTACATGCCGGCAATAGCAACATAGTCACGAGAAGTCATCAAAATCGTTGTCCTTACTTTCCTGCTGCGGAACCGTTACGCGCGCGCGAGAAACCGGAGTGAAACCCAGCTCTTTCTCGATCGCCAGCATCTGACTCTGAATTTTCATCAGCGCTACAAACTGCGGTGACATCTTTCCCGGATCATCAGGGCTTAGAACGCCATCGTGATCGACTGTTTTCTGCAATTTGCGGTATAGTGCATATGAACGGCACCACCGCTCAAGAAGCGCGTGATCAACCGCCGTTAAATGCCCTTTTGGCGAAAACTGAACCGCCATCTCCCAAGCAGCTCGAGCATCTTTTGTGAGCCCCGGAGGTGGTGCTACTGGGAGAACTCCGTTGACCTGCATTACTGCTCGATTCGGCCGTGAATGGACGCCAGTCTTGGCTTTCACTTCGGCGGATTTTTGCGGTCTTGGCATGAGTTTTCGTTTTACTGAATGTCGGGTGTGTGTAAAAACCTTGTAGCGCGGTCTCGGGCCCCTTGGGGTTTTACTTTTAAAACCGGGGGGTACCCCTCGAAGCCTCTCGAAACTAGGGTAAACCCTAATCTCTTTTTTTGTCCCACAGAAACAAATTTCCTTAGGGCCAATTCTGTGTCGCTGAGTGCCCATGGGGTGTTGTTCCACCCAATTCTTTCACGTAACAAAGACGGTTCATATCTGGTTAAAGCTTGGCTTACACCCGGACGTGATGAAGTGTTCTTTGATACGTTCAAGGCAAAAGGTTTCGACATCTCTATCCCCGGCACACCCGGAGTGCACAAGGACTCAATCCATATTCAGGCAGTCATTCGTTCTGAAAAGGAATCCGCATCTGACGTCTGCATTCGATTCAACATCCGACCGAGAACAGATAAGGACAAGGTCCTGCTCGTTCTCAAAGGTGGATGGCTGGATCAGCTGAACGCTACCAGACGGCTGCCAAAACCCGACATCACTTTCCTGTAGCGTTACCAAAGCCGCCGTCTTCACGAGCAGTCTTTCTGCTGTGACACTCGTGGCATAACGCCTGAAGGTTATCCCAGTCCCAAAACTTTTCCATATCGCCTTTATGAGGAACGATATGGTCAACGTCTGTGGCCGGAACATAAAGCCCACGCTTCAGGCATTCAACGCATAGCGGATTCTCTCGAAGGAAAGCCTCTCGGCGTTTCTTCCATGCGTATCCGTATCCGCGTGAGGAAGCTGAGCCAACACGCTTACGCCGTCGTTCTTCACGTTCGGCCTTACGTGTCTGGTCGAGTGCCTCTCCTCTCTCACGATGACGCGAACAATAACGGTCGTCTTTCGAGACCAGTGTCCGGCAACCCGGATAAGCGCATTGATGGAGAAGAGGCATATAAAGAAAAATCCCCGGATCTTTTCAGAACCGAGGATTAAGCATCTTGTTTCTTTATGAGTGGGAGACCACCCATGACTGAAGCGCAATTCATTTCTTTGGGGTGCAGAAACCCCGGCTATTCGCCAGGGGTTTTCACGCGAATACACGCGGCGCGTCAAATTGAATTACGCATTCATTATACCCCCATGAGGTATCACACGCAAACTATTACGATCTAAGCCCTTCATGAGATTGAAGATACTCCTCCACCTGCTTCTCTGCTTTATTAATCAGACGTTCATAATCCCGTCTTGGAATTCTGAGTCTTGAACAAATATGCCTGAATGGAAGACGCTTTACCCACTTCAGTCTCAGCATATCTTTCTGGTAAGGAAGACAGGATTGAGCAATCGCCTGGTCAACCTTGAACGCGTCTGCCGGATCCGTCATGCGTGGTCTCTGCGGAGCGTCCGTCAGAATGTCAGGGTTATTCTCTCGGTAGAGCTGATATAGCGGTGAGGTCTGCGCCGAGAAGAATCTCTCCCCTCTTCCCCACCTTCCCCAGTTATCCAGTCTCAGTTGAATCGCTGATATCGTCACAGTTTGTCGTACCTCCAGCGTCTGATGATGCTCATTGAGTAAGTGGGCTTATCAATCCTTTTTCCCTGAACCACAACCCGTCCGTAAGACTGAACAGCCAGACGATCAATCCGCTCACCATAGAATCTGAATCCGGACCGGAGCTCGAAGATGCACCGGACTCCAAGAAGCGGCATAGTGTGGAATCCGCGGATTTCATGCCATTCGTAATCCTTCACGCTTCATTCTCCCCGGTCTGTAGGATCGGCTTTCACCACAACACGAACTCCCTCATAGGCGTCGCTGTACTGCTTCCTGACGGTCAGGATGGACACTTTGCTGTCATCCACCCATGCGATGTCGTTGAGGCTGTCTAAGACGATTTTGGCGACATTATCGGCGTCTGGTTTCCCGGGAGAAATCTCTTGCCGGAGCGCCGCTGCTTTCTTTGCCTTGGTCCATGAGACGGGTACCTTACAGCAGACAAGGATATCGACCGCAAAAGAGAGCGCATCTTTCCCTGTATACTGCGTCCCGGCAATCGCCTTTCTCGCCATTGACTGGACGAAAGAGCGGTACCGTCGGTCTTCATCCGGGATATAGGTGTGACCGTTCCTCATGAACCGAGGCCGGGCAGCTCCTCTCGCTTTACCCGGCACCTGGAAGCCAAACTCAAAACTCACTTTTCTCCTCCTGCTTTTCCTTGAATTCCTTCCGGATTTCGCTCGCACACTGCTTGGAAATCCCGAATCGGGCAGCCACATCCGGGATAGGAAGCGTCATCGCCGCTCGTGCTATGTGCCCTCGGATCACATCTGGAAAGCGCTTATTGCATCCGCCGGGCAAGGCCCTGAGCTCCTTGATGTACTTTTTGGCATCGCTGTCGGTTTTCACCCACGAGGCATCCGGGACCACTTGCCTTGAGTGGACAGAAGGAAAGGACATCCCCTTGCGCTCGTACGCGCCCGCGAGAATGCGCTTCGGGACCTTCAGCCGGGCTTCCAGGTGCTTCACCGGGATACTCCTGCAGAGAGTATCCAGAGACTCCCAGACATCTGCCGAGATGGCGTCCGGAAGGATCCTCACGCCCATGGAGCGGGAGACGAGCTCACGCCTCGTCTCGATATATGCCGACACCTTCCGGAAGTGCTTTTCGCATCTTTGGAGATCCTCCATAAGGAGCCTCCGCTCGGTCTCCAGGATCCTGTCGGCCTTGCCTTTGGCTGCCTTTTCCTTGGCGTCGGCTATCTCGGCGACTCTGGCGACTGGCTGCGTGAGCGTGTAGGAAACGAAACTGGCTGGGATCATGCCTGCACCTCCCACTTTTTCATCGTCAGTCGGCCTCCACGGTGGCTTTCCCACGTGAAGAGGATGAGCCCTGCTGTCTCGCAAAGTCTCGAATAAGCTCGCTCCCCGAGATATGACTTCAGAGCCGCGGCTTTCTTTGCTTTGGCCCAGCTTGAAGGGATCTTAAAAAACACGCCGATATCAACCCGAAAGTTCTGAGCGGATTCCCCCGAGTATCTTGTTGAACGAATGGCTTTCCGAGCTTTCGCGGTCACCAGTGCCCGATAGATCTGGTCCTCTCGCAAAGTGTATGCATGGCCCTGACGGGTAAAGCGTGGACGCGCTGCTCCTCTCGGTTTCCCGGGAACGTGGAAGCTAAAGCTGTAAACCATGAATCTCTCCTTTTTCTTTTTCAGTACTGGTGAAGCAATGGCGCGTGTCCGATTTCTTTCTCAGAACGTTCTTTCCGGATCCTCGTGAACTCAGCGGTAAGCCTTGAGTGCCCAATGATGAGAGAAGCCCTGAGATCGGCGTATGTGTGGTGCTTAAGCATGGCTTCAAGCCTTGCCCAGATGTAATCGGGTACCCGTGAGTAATCGCAGTAGCGTGACCCGCCAAGGAGCCTGAGTCGGTAGAAGAAGTCCCCGATTTCCTGAAGCGTCTTCGCTTTTGGCGCAGCTATCTCAATCCACGGTCTGCCGGTCCCAGAGAATCGGAGTTCCTTTCTCGCTTTGAGTGCCAGTTCAAAACCGTCCTTAGGGATCCCGACATACTGCGTGATGGTGTGCTGTGGATAGCTTTTCAGCAGCACTTCAAGCCCTGACCACGCTTCTTCCGGAATCCCGAATTGAAGCATGCGATAGCCGGCAGAACGGGATCTGGCGAAGAACCGTCTGAGATCCTCAAGGTCACCGGCAATGAGCCCCGAGAAGTCTCTGGTATCGTCAAAGAGCGTATCTACCGTCTCACCCGGCCAGACTTTCTCAGGAAGATCTTTGTGCCACCGAATGAACTGAGCCTTGGCAAGGTACCTGGGGCTAGGGTCAGGAAGCGGCCCCGTAAGCCTGAACCCAAACTGAGAGCAGCCGCCGTGTCCTTTCCCAACCGTCTTCGTGTAGGACTCCCGGTCCATAGGTTTCGTCAGAACTGAATCCACAAAATCCGCGGAAATCATCAGAACTCCCTCCCCCAGGCAGAACAGAATTCCTCAGGGATTCCGGAGTGCTCACTGACTTCCTTTGGTGTCCCCCAGTGAAGAGCGTTGGCAATCTCTCGCTTGAGGCATTTGGGGTACTGGGGAGGGACGGTTGGCAGATACTGCGTCCAGATAATCTGATAGGTTTTTACGTCCCGCATATCCTCAATGTCCTGCTCGAGGAAAGCCTCGATCATCTCTTTCTCGTTCTCGGCGTACAGGATCGGAGCGATATCAAACATGGCGATCCCCCTTAAAGCCAACCCGGCGCTTTTTCGTAAAGAGCGTCCGCCTGATGAGATCTGGTGAGATCTGCCCCGCTCAGATTCTTCGGCATCAGCTCCATCAGCTGGCGCTCAGGAGAAAGACAGAACTGCCCGCTCGACTTTTCGTACCAAAGCTTCTGCTTCGCTACCGCACCGGTCTTCCGCTGCTTATCGAGGAGCAGTACCGTGTCAGGCGCCTGGTCCCACCCGGCGTTTTTTGTCTTCAGCTCAACCGCTTTCTTTTCCTTCGGGAAATTCCGGAAAACAATCACCACGTTATCGGCAAGATTGCTGATGTCGGCAGACCCTGAGATGGAGTAGCGGTCAGGAAGCTTTTCTTCGTCATGATCAGCGTTCGCTTTTCTGAGATGCGCTACAAGGTGGACATGGACACCAGCCTCAACCGCGATCCGCTTCAGCTGCTCGGTAATGTGGCGTTGAGTCTGAAAGAGCTGATCGCTCGAGTGCCCGCCCGTCAGCATCATGAGGTTATCAACGAAGACATGCCGGCAGTGTTTGACAGCAGCGGCATAAGCCACTGCGTCAAGGGCATACCCGGGATCGATCGCCCCGCGGTTGCGGTATACCCAAAGAAGCCGCTCACACCAGTCGAAGAACTTCTCCACCTTTCCGGACTCCCCGATGGAGAGACCGCGGCCGTAAGCCATACGAACCATCTGCATCACGGTGTCCTTCGGCGCCATCTCGAAGGAGAGCAGGCACACGGCGCGCTTCTTCATCATCATTGAAAGCGCGACCTGGGACATCAAAGCGCTCTTGCCGGCGCCGTTATTTCCCGCCCACACAGTGAGTTCACCAGGTCTCATCTGAAACCTCGGGATCACAGGACAACTAACCCCACTGTTCCTAAGAGGATGATCCACCTCTTCCATAAGTTCAGCCTGCATCGTTGCGGCAAGGACGATATCTGGTGATGGGTCCTTCCCTGACCAAAAGCCTTTCACGTCTTCTGGCTTCAGAAGGAAATTACCTGCGTTCATAAACTGCCCCTCCATAATTTCTGATGTATCTCTCTGCCTTGGTATCTCCATGAGCCGCAAAGACGACAATAAGAGGAAGTCCTGAAAAGATTCCTTCTCTGGCGAGGGTGAGGAAAATTTTGTGGGTGACTCTGAG
>ENA-UERW01001157-UERW01001157.1-human-gut-metagenome-genome-assembly--contig:-NODE-1157-length-18769-cov-4.552108_pt1 | contig 18769 bp, 10 predicted proteins | sample MGYA00242994_ERZ507995 | MGnify/ENA primary metagenome ERZ507995 (study PRJEB26167, sample SAMN06115492) | human gut metagenome | host: Homo sapiens | place: China:Chongqing | collected 2015-04-26...
ATCCCGACCCTAAATCATAATATTTCAGATTATCAGCCGGCAGGTTCTCCATTGCAACATTCACTTTTTCCTTTTTATCTTCCTGGATAGACTGCAACAAAGTCACACCCAGCGTGTGCTTGTCATTAAACGTCTTATCGTAAAAAAGCATATTTTCCAGCGTAAACATCGTGTATTTATCCACTGCGTTCTTTGCGTATGAAGTACCCATGCCCCGGTTGCTGGTTTCGGCGGAACGAAACTCGTAGTCCTGCACGGTACGGGCATCGATACCCAAATTCGAACGGAATTTCAAACCGTCGACTGGCAGTTTGATATCCAAAGAATAGCTGCCTAAATAACGGGTAGTCTTCAACGGACGATCCACAGCACCCGGAACAAGGTCCATCATCGTATTGTAGACATTATAAGACCCTGGTAACGGAATAATCTCGCCATTCTCATCCCACAACTGAGCCAACGGGCTTAAACGCCAACCACTGGCAAGTCCGGCCCCGCGTTGCTGAATGGCATGCGAATATTGCGTCTGCGCCCCGATCTTCACATATTTGTTGATTTCGTGGTTCAGATTCAAACGGATCGAATAACGTTCATAATCCTCATCCTTGAAAATACCGTTATTCTTATTGTAAGTAGCGGAAGCCAAGAAGTTCGTCCGTTCGCCACCACCTCGGATACTCAATTGATGGTCGGTCACCATACCGGTGCGGGTCACATGATCCATATAGCGGGTCGTACGCACATGGGACGGATAGTAAACGCCATCGTCACCCCAACCCATCATGACCGATTCCATGATCGACGGGTCACGTGTAAATCCCGGACAAACCATATCCTGCTCCTTTGAAGCCACATCCGAGTTGTAGCGGATCGAATTATTGCTCGTATTGCGATAAGACTCGCGCGTATATTCGGCATATTCCGGACCATCCCAAAAATCGAGCTGGTTCAAAATTGTCTGCGCCCCGACATATCCGTTATAATCGATCTGAGTCTTGCCTGATTTCCCCTGCTTGGTCGTAATCAGGATAACACCGTTCGCACCACGAGCACCATAGATTGCTGTTGCCGACGCATCCTTCAACACTTCCATCGACTCTATATCCGACGGGCTGATTTCGCCAATACCGCCAGTAACGGGAACACCATCAATCACATACAACGGATCATTGCTTGCCGTGATCGAACGTTTACCACGGATCATCACGTTCGGAGTAGAGCCTGGCGACCAGTTGGCGTTCGAAACGACAACCCCCGGAATACGTCCCTGCAAGGCTTCCGATGCCGTAGAGGTCGGAACAGCTGAAATCTTGGCAGCATTGACAGAAGCGACAGCTCCAGTCAAATCTCTTTTCTTTACCGTACCATAACCAATCACGACAACTTCATCCAAACCTTGTGCATCCTCTTTCATCAGGATGTCAAACGTATTCTTGTTATCGATCTTTACTTCCATAGGCAAAAAACCGATATAGGATATTTCCAACATCTCCCCCGGAGCAGCCTCTAAAGAGAAGTTTCCATCCATATCCGAAATGGTCCCATTAGTCGTTCCCTTGACTACGATATTCGCTCCAGCTACCGGAAGACCTGTTTCATCGGTAATCACACCAGATATTTTCTTGGTTTTTCGCTGTTTCGCGGGAGCCTGCGCTTCTGCCTTAACGATAACGATCGTCTTATTACTCACTTTGTAGGAAAGGCCGTGTTTTTCCAGTACCTGAGACAGGATATCCTTTAACGGGCGATTGGAAGCAGAAACGACTACATCAGGATTTTCACTCAGGATAATATCCCGGTAAACAACCGAAAAAGAAGTCTGTGCCTCCAGATTCTTAAAAAATTCTTTTAATGTGACATTTTGCAAATTCATTGACATTGTTTGCGAAATGTCCTGTGCGTACATGGTTGTACACAAAAACAGGAGTGCTGCACTCCGAAATACTTTCTTCATGACTATGATAAATAGACTTAAGTTAGAATTAAACAATTGATTTTTAAAAACACTTTTTCTTAGATTTCACCTGTTCATCTCATAGGCTCATTTTATTTTTAATTGGTTAGACTTATTAATCGTAACATTGTTTCCTGTGATCTCATAATTAAATCCATATTGAAATTTCAAAGCTTCCATGACATACGGAAGTTGTTCGTCCTTAAAAGAGCCGGAAATCTGATCGTTCGCAATCTCCGGACATAGCAGGTCAATATGCACACCATACCATCTTTCGATCTTTTGGAACACCGAACCCAACTTCTCCGATTCGAACACCAGATGATTCTGCGTCCACGCGGTTTCTTTTACATTGTCTGTATTGTGAAAACTGATTTTCCCATTATTTTTCGAATAGATCGCTTTCTGCGACGGTTTCAGGATAAAACTTTCAGAAGGCGACTTGGAATCGTAGAGGCGCACGGAGCCTTCAATCAAGGAAGTCTCTACAAAGTCATTCTCCTCATACGAATAGACATTGAAGCAAGTCCCCAACACTTCGATATTCAGATTGCCGACCTGCACGACAAACGGATGTTTCCTGTCCTTGGAAACCTGGAAGTACCCCTCGCCCTTCAAACGGGCGACACGCTTTCCGTTGACATAGGCGTAGGACAAAGAGCTTTCCGAATTCAATTTGACAGAACTCTTATCCGGCAAGGTCAACTGCACCTTATCTCCGGCCGGAACTTCCGCCAAGAAAGAAGAGTTCGCATTTTGCAATTCATGCAGAAGAGAAAAGTTCCACGCCGTAACGGACAAGACGGCAATCACGGCCGCCGCCGCCACGATACGGGACCAGCGTATGGAGATTTTAGGAGGATGTATCTGCAGACGAAGTCTCCGATGAATTTCCCGCTTACGACCGACTTCCATAGACGGATAAACCGTATTCTCATCCCAAAACGCTTCCATCCTTTCGGCCAGTTCCTGGTCCGAAAGATGATTCAAGGACTCCTTGAAGCCCTCGAAGTCTTTCCGGTTGGTCTTTCCGCTTAAGAATTGAGAATATAATTTATCAAATAAATCGGTCATAATTTGTTGCTTGTTTATAGTTACACGAAGGAGTACCGAAAAAGTACCAGGCGTTTTTATATGTTCTAAAGCATATTCCTGTTTCTTCCCCTATAATACGCTCGAAGTTTCCTTTAGCGAAACTTTCTGTTTCACCGTACGAACTTTTAGTTCCAAGCGCTGAAACTATCTGGAACTCCAAGAGCCGCTTGGGGAAAGGGAAGTAAGCTTCTCAAGTTTTCTTATATGAAAAGGGTGAAAAGATAATTATATTTCCGAAGTTCCTCACGCAGAATCTTTAACGCTGCGGACAAATGATTCTTTACCGTCTGCTCGGAAATATCCGAAAGAGCGGCTATTTCGGCATTGCTCATTCCCTCTTCACGGCTCATTTCAAAAATGTTCCGCTGCGCGGGGGTCAGTTTTTGCTTAGCTATCGCCAGCTTGTCGATAAAGTCATCGTAATATATTTTTTCTACGGAAGTGTTATCCAAAAGATGTTCGTCTTCACAAAAGCGTATGTAATCTTCAAAATCCGGACGGTTGATCTGTTGGCGGAAAACATCGATCACATGGTTCTTGGCAATCGTGAACAACATGGATTTGAAAGAGCCTTCAACAGACAAGGAGGTACGCATGTTCCACAGCTTGAGGAACGTCTCCTGTACGATATCTTCCGCCTGGACAGATGATTTCGTATGCAGCAAGGCGAAACCGTACAAAGAATCCGCGTACATATCATATAATGTATCGAACGCCTCATAGGAACCACGTTTAAGTTTTTCTATAGTATTTCTATGTATCTCTGTTTCATGCATATTCACCTCTTTCACCCCTCACTTTGAGTTCGTAAAGATAGAAATAAACTACTAAACAGCTACTATTAAGTTTATTTCTATCTTTTTTTATAATAATACCGTATCTTTACACCCATAAAAACGCAAAGCATGAAATCATTATTTATCCTGACTTCAGCACTACTGTTTACGGCAAACGTGCTGGCCGAAAATGATCCGCTATGGATGCGCTATCCGGCAATTTCTCCAAACGGTGAAACGATCGCCTTTACTTACAAAGGCGATATCTACACCGTTCCGGCAAACGGTGGCAAAGCTACCCAGTTAACAACCCATCCGGCTCACGATACGCGCCCGATCTGGTCGCCTGACGGCAGCAAGATCGCGTTTGCTTCTGACCGGAACGGAAACTTCGATATCTTCATCATGGATATGGAAGGAGGTAGCCCGAAACAGTTGACCACTCACTCCGCAAATGAATATCCGGAAACGTTCAGTGATGCAAAGCACATTCTCTATTCGGCCGCGATCCAGCAGGATGCGAAAGACAGCCAATTCCCCTCCGGGCAATTTCCACAAATCTACCGGATCGGTATCAATGGAGGGCGCCCCGAACTCTATTCTTCCCTCGCCATGGAAAGCCTAGCTTTGAACAAGAAGGGTGACAAACTCTTATACCAAGACAAGAAGGGATATGAAGATCCTTGGCGTAAACACCACCAGTCTTCCATCACACGGGACATCTGGTTGTGCACCCTCGATCGGGAACACTCCTTCCAAAAAATAACTTCCTTTAAAGGAGAAGACCGTAATCCGGTATGGGCGACAGACGGTTCTTCCTTCTACTATCTGAGTGAAGAAAAAGGAAGTTTCAATATATTCAAAAACGACCTGACCGGCAGAAATAGCCGGCAGATAACCAATCATACCATGCATCCCGTCCGTTTCCTAACTTCCGACAACAACGGCAACCTCTGTTACGGATACGATGGCGAAATCTATACGGTCAAAGAGGGTACACAGCCTAAGAAAGTGGATGTACAGATCATCTCGGATAAGGTGGAGAACGACCTGATCCATCAACTCAAGGCAAGCGGAGCCACCGATATCGCAGTTTCCCCTAATGGCAAAGAAGTCGCTTTTATCGTGCGCGGCGATATATATGTAACCTCGGTCGACTACGAAACTACCAAACAAATCACCAACACACCGCAGCAGGAGCGCGATCTCGATTTCAGCCCAGACGGACGCTCATTGGTTTACTCGGCCGAACGGGGCGAAACCTGGGGCGTTTATCAAAGCAGCTTGGTACGCAAGAACGACAAATATTTCACATACGCACAGGAATTGAAGGAAGAACCGTTGGTGGTAAATTCGCAGACCTCTTTCCAGCCGATGTATTCTCCGGACGGAAAGGAAGTCGCTTTCTTGGAAAACCGTACGACTCTACGCGTGATTAATTTGAAAAACAAACAGGTACGCACCGTCCTGGATGGTAAATATAATTATTCGTATGCCGACGGCGATCAATATTATCAATGGTCACCCGACAGCAAATGGTTCCTCGCTAAATATATCGCGATCGGAGGATGGAACAATACGGACATCGTTTTGGTGAAAGCGGACGGCAGCGGCGAAATGACCAACCTGACCGAAAGCGGCTACTCCGACAACAACGCCAAATGGGTGCTGGATGGAAAAGCGATGATCTGGTCGTCTGACCGGGCCGGTTATCGCAGTCATGGCAGTTGGGGAGCAGAAGATGATATTTACATCATGTTCTTCGACGGCGAAGCATACGACAAGTTCCGCCTCACCAAAGAGGAACAAGCTTTGTTGGACGAAGAAAAAGAGGACAAAGATAAGGACGAAAAAGACAAGGACAGCAAGAAAGACAAGGATAAAGACGATGACAAGAAAGACGAAAAAGCAGATAAGCCGGTCGAACCGCTTAAATTCGACTTGGCCAATCGTAAAGACCGTATCATGCGCTTGACCGTCAACTCGTCATTCTTAGGTGACGCCGTCCTGACGCAGAAAGGCGACAAGCTATATTATTGCGCCGCATTCGAAAACGGTTACGACCTATGGGAACACAATTTCAAGGAGAACACCACCAAACTACTGATCAAAGGTGTCGGTGGTGGAACGATGTTCCCCGACAAGAAAGGCGAAAACATTTTCCTCGTTTCGGGAGGCCAGTTGAAGAAGATCGAAATCAAGGACAGCAAAACGAAACCGATCGCATTCAAAGCCGAATTTTCATATCGCCCGGCGAAAGAACGCGAATATATATTCCATCACACCTGGCGCCAAGTATTAGACAAGTTCTACGATCCCAAAATACATGGTATCAATTGGGCCGGATATGGAAAGGCATACGAAAAATTTCTTCCGCATATCAACAATAACTACGATTTCGCAGAAATGCTTTCTGAAATGTTAGGCGAACTAAACGGTTCACATACCGGTGCACGCTACCGCTCTGCATCTTCCGCACCAGCAACAGCTAGCTTGGGCGCTTTCTATGACAACAATTACACAGGCGACGGTTTGAAGATTGAAGAAATCATCGCCAAAGGCCCGTTGACAAAAGCCGACACCAAGATCAAGCCTGGCTGCATCATCGAAAAGATAGACGGCACGAATATCAAGAGTGGAGAAGATTACTATCCGCTATTAAGCGGCAAAGCCGGCAAGCAGGTACTACTGTCCGTTTACGATCCGGCAACCAAAGAACGTTTCGAAGAACAAGTCAAACCGATCACCTACGGCACACAATCCGATTTGCTTTACAAACGTTGGGTGGAACAGAAGCGCCAGATGGTCGACAAGCTGTCGAACGGAAAGATCGGATATGTACATGTCAAAGGCATGAACAGCGAAAGTTTCCGCGATACCTATTCCGAGCTGTTAGGTCGTTGCCGCGAAAAGGAAGCCGTGATTGTCGATACGCGCCATAACGGTGGCGGTTGGCTTCATGAGGACCTGGCAATTTTGTTGAGTGGAGAACTGTATGCTAAATTCACTCCGCGCGGACAGTTCATCGGAAACGATCCGTTTAACAGATGGCTGAAACCGTCATGCGTACTGATGTGCGAAGACAATTATTCGAACGCCCACGGTTTTCCCTGGACATATAAGACGTTGAAAATCGGCAAACTGATCGGCGCTCCCGTACCGGGAACGATGACTGCCGTATGGTGGGAAACCCAAATTGACCCGTCAATCGTTTTCGGTATCCCGCAAGTCGGCATGCAAGATATGCAGGGCCGCTATCTCGAAAACCAACAACTCGAACCTGACATCGAAGTCTACAACTCCCCCGAATCACAGCTAAGAGGCGAAGATCACCAGCTGGAAGAGGCGGTAAAAGAGATGTTGAAAGAGGTACAAAAGTAATATTATGTGCGATCTCAAAGCGGCTCTCATCCACTGCTACGGAATGGGAGCCGTTCTTTTTCGTACGCAATTCACGTACTTATCCTTCACTTTTTGCCGTACTTATAAGATTCAATGTTTATCCAAACGAAAGCATTACCAGTTCTGCCTTCACCCGATAATATAACTTCATTATTTCTCTACGAACATAAACAGAAGGGATAAAACATAGTTACATTTAACTGTCATACTATCACTAATTGTCTTTTATCTATTGAATATCAATAGACCCAAGCAATGATAGTAGGTATGATGGATGCCTATTTCATCTATCATACTATCATTAACCGCCTGTCCGACATTTTTCTTCACATTACTTATTTTCAATAACATAATAAGATAAACCCATTGACACCCGGGTCTCGATATCATTCACACTCGGGTGTCAAGACCGTTCACATCCGGGTGTAAAAAGCCTGTAAACGGGAATCTTCGGCACTTTTTCTGCCTGTTTGAAGCAAAATAAGTCACGTGTTTCAACAAAAAAGACGGCATCTCCTACAGAAAAACATCCTCAATACAACTCTCACAACCAACAAATGCAAAATTTAAACAGGCTCTAAAAGTTTTGCCAAAAGGCCTTTTATCTTTCATCTTTCACCATAATCGTTTGATAATCAAGAAGGCTTATGATAGAGAAAATAACAAACGCTTTTTATTCACGTGGATATCCCACCGGATTGTTCATGATCGGCAATTGGCTGTCCGTTAGTTTCAAGATCCGTTTTAAAGCAGCCTGGTCCATCGTGGCACGGGGAACGGTTGCCAGACCGGTGGCTGCGCAGAAAATATTGATGTTTTGGCAAACGATGCCGGCATCGACAGCGGCCATCAGTTTGGTGTGGTCGGCAATGTTTCCGAAGCGTGAAAGATCGGAAACGAGTACCAAGCTGACTGGGGCTGATTTGACAAAATCCTGACTGCCGGCAACAGCGGCCCGGTGATCTCCTTTAGCAATAGGTTGCAGGCTGTTTGCCTTGGCATCGTACAGGTAAGCGCCCTCTTTCATAATGACATAAATGTCGATATCCTGTTTGTTCAACGCTGAGGGAGCCGTTCGTTTTCCGTCCGGGCGGTTAATCCCGTTTGCTGCCCATAATAGATCCGATAGATCCTGTAAACTGAGTTCCTTGGCTGCATATTCCCGGTCGGAGTGACGGTCGGATAACGCTTTCATAATGGAACTGCCTCTGTTTTTGTCCGGAGAGCTTAATTTGATTGCTTTCAGATCTTGTGCATACATGGTGACGACGAGTAATAATGATGCAAAAATGAATGATAATTTTCTCATAAACTTATTCTTTTTATGATTGGTTTCAACAAAAATAGGTGAAATATGCAGAAATCGAACACCAAAATACAACTTTTACAATTCTTTAAACTGTAAAATTACGAATGGCTCGTAGATAAAGTTACATTTGCAACTGTTTTTATGTGAATGTATAATCGATAATATCTAAATTCTCAAATTTAATGAAAGAAAAACTACTCTACTTAATGCTGATACTATTTGTGTCTGCGTCAGTGTTTGCGCAAACCGGAGGTGGATCAGCCGCCTTTACAATTAAGGGCCAAGTAGTCGACTCTCTATCCAATGAGTCCGTACCTTATGCCACGTTGAGGATAGCTTTGGCTTCCGCACCGCAGAATCCTGTGAAATTGTTGGCTTGTGATGATGATGGCAAGTTTACGGCAACGATGAACAAGCCGGGTAAGTATGTGATGACAATGGAATCTTTAGGGAAAGTGCCTGCCAAGAAAACATTTACATTGTCGGAGAGCAAGAAAGTCGTGAATTTCGGTAAGTTGTTTATGCATGACGATACGCAGCAGTTAAAAGAGGTTACCGTAACAGCCCAAAAGCCGTTGGTGAAGGTGGAAGTCGATAAATTGACTTATAGCCTGGAAGACGACCCGGAAGCTAAAACCAGCAATGCGTTGGAAATGTTCCGTAAGGTTCCGATGGTCACGGTGGATGGCGAGGATAAAATCCAGTTGAAAGGATCTTCCAATTATAAAATCTATATGAATGGCAAACCCTCCAATTTATTGAGTGGCGACAACGCATCCGATGTATTGAAAAGTATGCCGGCCAGCTCGATCAAGAACATCGAGGTCATTACCGATCCTGGTTCCAAGTATGATGCAGAAGGGGTTGGAGGTATTATCAATATCATTACGACCAAGAACGCATTGCAAGGATATACGGGAACGATTCGTGCCAATGCCAGTACGCTGGGTAGCTTTGGTGGCGGTGGTTATGTTTCGATGAAGGCAGGAAAGTTCGGTATTACTGCGAATTATGGCTATAACTACCGTAATTCCCCCTGGAATGATACCTATTCGATGCGAGATGAGGAAGAAGCGAAATACCAGCAGGGTGACGAGACTTTTACCCGTCCGTCTTCTTTGTTGAATGAGCATGGACGCAGCAAAAACAAAGGGCCGTTCCAATACGGTTATTTGGAAGGTAGCTATGAGATCGATACGTTGAACTTATTAAGTGTAGGTGTCAATTTGTTCCGGGGAAAATCAACTAATCTCTCCGAATTGATTGCGGATAAGGTCAATCGGACCGATCTGACAAATGGGGAACCGACAACGATGTATTCTTATAAACGTTATTCGGATTCAAAAGGAACATTCGGCTCTACAGATGTCAATGTCGATTTCCAGCATTCAACCAGTAAGAAGGATGAATTGCTGACTTTGTCCTACCGCTTCAGCCAATCCCCCAATGACAATGAAGGGCATTCCCGGCTTGAAGATCTGGAAGGGGTTTATAGCCAGGCTTACCGCTATCCTAACTGGAATATTAATGATGCTTCAACGACGGAACACACGGCACAGGTCGATTATACGACTCCTTTGTTTAAAGATCAGACATTGGAAGCCGGTGTGAAATATATAAATCGCCAGAGCAAGAGTAATACATTGGAACAGGTGAAGGATTCTTTAAATGTCTGGCAGGATATTTCGCAGCGTAATAGTGACTTCCGTCATACTCAGCATATTTATTCCGCTTATTTGGGATATATGGTCAAGTTCAATAAATTCGGGGCTAAAGCAGGTGTCCGTGCGGAAGGAACCAGCTTGAATGCGGAGTTTGCCAAGGCGCCGGAAGAAAACTTCAAAACAAATTACTTTGACGTTGTCCCGAATGCGACATTGACTTACCAGTTAGACATGTCTTCACAGTTACGTTTAGGATACAATATGCGTATCCAGCGTCCGGGGATCTGGTATCTGAATCCGTATTTGAATAACATCGACCCGCAGCGTATCTCGCAAGGTAATCCGAATCTGGATTCGGAAATAATGTGAACTTCAACTTTAGTAAGTGTGCACAGAAGTTCAGTATAAATGCAAGTTTGAGCTATACATTTGTTAATAATGCGATTGAAAGATATACAATAATTGCCAACTTCCCGGAATCCGATCCGCTTTCTCAATATAACGGAGCTTCTTATAGCACTTATGGAAATATGGGAAAACGTCAGCAGGTCGGATTGTTCCTGTATGGCAGTTGGAATCCGGTTCCTCTGTTCCGTATCTATATGAACGGTGGGTTGGATTATACGAATATCGACAGCAAAAAGTCATTGGGACTGACAAAGGATGGTGTGGCTGGCCGAATCTTTGCAGGGACACAGTTTAATTTGCCGAAAGATTTTCGTATTAATTTGCATGGTGGTTATTTCAGTCCGTGGATTCAATTGCAGGGAAAACAATCTCCTTTCTACTTTGCAGGTCTGAATATCAGTAAGGATTTCCTGAAAAAGAAACTCTCCGTTTCTTTGGGTGCACAGAACCCGTTCTGGAAAACCATGAAGATGGAATCGACTACGACAGGTGAAGGTTTTGTGGACCGTTCTACTACTTGGCGTCATGCCCGTGAGTTCCGTTTGAGCGTCTCTTACCGTTTCGGTACGATGAAAGGCCAGATCAAGAAAGTGCGCCGCGGTATCAGCAACGACGATACTAAAGGCGGTGGAGAAGGCAATAACGCCGGTGGCGGTGAACAGGCAATGTAGAAATTTATGAATTCTGATTTATGATTTATGGGTTTCTAATAAATCATAAATCAGAATTCATAAATCATAAACCTCTCCTTAAATTTCCGCTCTCGGACAAATCTATCCATCCAATTAGACAAATTGTGCCTGTCTTTCTGCCGCCAATCACCTACTTTTGGCTCGTATATAAAGAATTTTGTAAACATGAAACACACGATCTTTAGTCTGATACTCTTTTTTATCAGCACTTCAACCTTTGCTACGCGTAAAGAAATCCTGTTGAACGAGAACTGGATGTTTCGTTTTTCCCATCAGGTACAGTTTAAAAGTGAAGAACGGGTGAACCTGCCCCATACTTGGAACAGTGGCGATGCCCTTTCCGGCAAGCAGGATTACTATCGTGGAATGGGTAACTATACCAAAACGCTGTTTGTAAAACCTGAATGGAAAGGCAAACGTCTCTTTCTGCGTTTTGAAGGAGTCAATACAATAGCGAATGTTTTTATTAATGATGTGCATATCGGCGAACATCGCGGCGGATATGGCGCGTTTGTATTCGAGATTACCGATAAAGTGAAATATGATGCCGACAACCGGATATTGGTGAAGGTCAACAATGCCTTGCAGCAGGACGTCATGCCTTTAGTCGGCGATTTTAATTTCTATGGAGGTATTTACCGGGATGTGAATCTGATCATAACGGACCCGGTTAATATCTCACTCACCGACTATGCTTCTCCTGGTGTCTATCTGATTCAGAATAAAGTGACGAAAGAGCAGGCCGATGTGAAGGCAAAAGTGCTCGTCTCTAACGGAAGCGCGAAGGTGCAACCCGTAAAAGTGGACATCAAGATCTGGGAGGACGACAAGCTTGTCCAACAGCAGGATATAAAAGTCACGGTGGATGCCAATGACTGGGCTACAACCGGAATGGATTTGACAATCCGAAATCCCCGTCTTTGGAATGGCCGTAAAGATCCGTTCATGTATAAGGCCGAAATATCTCTTCTTTCCGAGGGTCAAATAATAGATCGGATTGTACAGCCATTAGGCTTGCGCTATTATCATGTGGATGCCGAGAAAGGTTTCTTTCTGAATGGGGAACATCTGAAACTGAAAGGAGTATGCCGCCACCAGGATCGGGCGGAAAGGGGAAATGCGCTTTATAAAATGCATCACGATGAAGATGCGGCCATTATGGTTGAGATGGGGGCTAATGCCGTTCGTCTGGCTCATTATCCGCAAGCGACTTACTTTTATGACCTGATGGATAAATACGGAATTGTCACCTGGGCTGAAATTCCGCAGATCGGGCCGGGCGGATACCAGGACCAGGGCTACATCAACCAGCCTTCTTTCCGGGAGAACGGGAAAGAGCAGTTGAAAGAATTGATTCGCCAGCATTATAATCATCCGTCGATCTGTTTCTGGGGGTTGTTCAATGAGTTGAAGACCATCGGAGACAATCCGACCGAGTATATCGAGGAATTGAACGACCTGGCCCATCAGGAGGACCCGACTCGCCTGACAACATCTGCCAGCTTCCTTTCTTACGATGATGATATAAATAAGGTGACTGATGTGATAGCCTGGAACCAGTATTTCGGTTGGTATGGCGGTTCTCCTTCCGATATGGGGAAATGGCTGGATGCCAATCATAAGGCACATCCGGAGTATAAGATTGCCATCAGCGAATATGGGGCAGGGGCGAGCATCTACCATCAGCAGGATTCCGTGAAACGGGGGATTGCTTCCGGTTGGTGGCATCCGGAGAATTACCAGACTTATTATCATATCGGAAACTGGAAAGCATTGGCGGAACGTCCGTTCGTCTGGGGTTCTTTCATTTGGAACCTGTTTGACTTCGGTGCGGCTCACCGTGTGGAAGGCGATCGTCCCGGTATCAACGACAAAGGGCTGGTGACTTTCGACCGCAAGGTGAAAAAAGATGCTTTCTATTTCTATAAGGCAAACTGGAATACCGAGGAACCATTTGTTTACATCACGAACCGCCGCCACCGCGACCGTTCCTTGGCTGTTACGGACATCATGATCTTTTCTAATCAACCAGAAGTCGAATTGTTTGTAAACGGAAAAAGCCTCGGCCGGCAGAAGCCGGATGAATATGCGACATTCGAGTGGAAAGGGGTTGCTCTGCAGGATGGGGAGAATACGATAGAGGCTCGTTCCACCCAAAAGAAGAATCCAGTGAATGATAAGGTGGTCTGGACGGTGAAATAATAATAGTTAGAATTTTTAAGGGAGGTGCCAAAATTCCTCTCTCTTGTCGGGAATTAATCCCCCGACAAGAGAGAGATTTCTTTTTTTGACATTCCCCTTTTTTTATTCCTTCCCGTAAGGGATCAGCTCTTTCAGTATTTGTTCTTTATACCACGGATCGTCTGCTTCTTTCAGTAAGGGGATCATCTGTTTGCATAAGTCGGATACGATTCCCTTATTCTCCTGCCAAGGGAGATTCTGCATCTGATACGGATCTTCCAGGTCATTAAACAAAAGGATGTCCTTGAGTTCTTTTGTCTTTCGGTCGATTGTGAGTGACATGGTATATTGATGTGTTTTGATCCCTCTCGACACCGGAAAATAAGAAATGACTTTTCCATCGGCATCTTTTTCCCCATCGATATTTTTGATGTACAAGGCTCCCTGACGCAAAGGAACGGAAGAATCCTTTCCTGTAAAACGTCCCGCATAATTCCGCCCTTCCACAGTGGCCGGAATCTGTTTTTCCAGACCGCACAGTCCGAGTATGGTCGGCATGATATCAGGAGAAGACAACAATAGTTCGCTGTCGATCCGAGGTATTACTTTTCCAGGAAAACGAACCATGAACGGGACGTTCATGCTTTCAGCATAAGGTGAGTTTTTGGGATCGTCCGTATTTTGGCTGCACATGGTTTCTCCATGATCGGAAGAGAAAATAACGAGAGTGTTCTTGTCCAATCCCTGTTTTTCGAGTTCGTCCAGTATTCGTCCGAAAGCCCGGTCGACACCTGTCACCGATGCAAAGTAATAACGTACGGATGGTGCTTTTTTCATTTCCCGGTTTGCATTCGGGCGAATCAGCAGGCTGTCCAACGGAAGGTCTTTGTATAAGTTGTAATCTTCTTCCATGCAATCTTCCAATGAGGCATACGGACTGTGAGGCGGATTGAAACTGACCATCATAAAAAACGGTTTATTTGGGTCCCGCACGTTTCCTTCATTCCGTAAGTAGGAGATTGCTTTATCCGCCTCATGTGCGGGCGACCACTCGTTTATCTCGTGTTTGACGCCTTCGGTATCCCAATAGTGCGGATGCTTGTGCACGTCATAGGTCCCGTACGAATACCAATAGTCGAAACCGTGCCGGCGTTCTGCCGGAGTGTAGGCATCCCAAGCCGGAACACGGTCTTCCACATATTTTCCGGGACGTTCCGGGTCATTGGGAGTCGGGCAGTCGACATGCAGTTTCCCGATATAAGCACAGTTATATCCGGCTTGGCTGAACACGTCGCTAATGCAGGTCGCATCTTTGCGCAATGAACTGATCGGGCGGTTGGCATTACAGTTCAGAGGTACTCCGCTATGTTCCGGATACATCCCCGTTAACAATATTCCCCGGTGCGGACTGCTCAGCGGGCAGTTGCTCATGGCCGAAGTCAGCACAACAGATTCTTTCGCAAACCGGTCCAGATTAGGCGTATGCACCGGATCTCCCTCGAAATTCACCGCATCCCGGAATCTCGCCTCTCTCCAGAAACCCATCGCATGGTTACGCATTTGGTCTGGAAAGATGTAGATGACGTTAGGAGTACTTGATTTTTGTGTTTTACATCCTAGTAAGGAGAATATAATCAAATTACTTAAATAGAAGTAGCGACTTTTATTTTTCATAATTATCCCCCCTATTCTCCAATAGCTTTTTGCTTAACTCTTCTATAATCGCTTTATTCTCTTCTTTTCCTGCCACATTATAATTCTCATCTCCATCATTCGAGTGATCAAATAACATCCGTTCTATGATCCGTTCGTCTTTGTCCCTCCATTCTGTATAAAAATACTGATCCTGTATAAAAGTGAAACCGTTTGCCCAACGGGAAACCCCATACCCCTTTGTTTTCGCCTCCGGTGATTTTAACAAAGGAAGCAGGCTGGTCCCTTCCAACTGAGCAGGCCGTTCGATTCCGGCAGCATCGCACATGGTCGGATATAAATCGACAAATTCCACAATTTGTTCACAACGGTGTGGTGTTTTTATTTCAGGAGAATTGATTATAAGAGTCGAATGCAAACAGGTATTCATAATGCTATGTTTGCACCAAGTACCATGTTCTCCCAAATTCCACCCATGATCTCCAATCAATACGACAGTCGTATTTTTATCGAGTCCTTCTTCTTTCAGGGTTTTTAACAGCCGACCGATCTGTGCATCCACAAAAGAGACAGAAGCATAGTAACCATGTATCATTAATTTGGCAGTCTCTTCATCCAACGGTCCCTGTTCCGGGATACCGCTATAGGCTCTCAACTCGGACCAATTAGTCAAAGCACGTTCCGGGATATTGTTTCCAGGTTTTAATATATAATTCTCAGGAATCTCAATTTTAGAATGGTCGTACATATCCCAATACTTCTGAGGCACAACAAAAGGCAAATGAGGACGAATAAATCCTACGGCAAGGAAAAAAGGCTTTTCCTGCTTTTTCAGTTTTTTCAAATCCTGTATGCTTTTATCAGCGATTTGCCAATCCAGATAGTCCTTTTCAGGAAAATCTCCATGCTCATAAAAATACCCGCGTCGGCCTTTGCCTGTTTTTTGCTGTTTCTGCATTAAAGCCAAGTTTTCATCCGAATGATATCCCATTGCCGTACCAGGCACGGGAGGCATGACATCATCCCAATATTTCATGGAAGCCTCATCCTGGTGATGATAAATCTTTCCGTTTGCGATCGTTATATATCCGGCGTCTCTAAAACATTTCTGTATGGTAACTGCGTCAGGGACATCCACATCGGTACGGGCATTCCAAGTCTGTAACAGATTTTTTGTCGGACGCAATCCGGTTAACAGGCTTGCGCGGGAAGCTCCGGAGACAGCAATATTGCAGTACGCCCGGTCAAATAATACACTCTGTGTCGCCCATCGATCAATATTCGGAGACTTGATCTGCTTCCGGCCATAACAGCCCAACTCTGGGCGAAGGTCATCGCAAACGATAAACAAAATATTTTGTCTGTCGTGATTCGTTTTCTGTTGTGACCAAACATTTATAGAAGCCGTAACGGCCAAACCTGTCAAAATAAGACTGCGTCTGTGCATAATATTAATATGATATCAGATTATACAAAAAAACGAAGTTACTTTCGGAAAGGCCGAACCCTTCACAAAAGTAACTTCTAAAAATCTTAAAAAACTATTACCAGTTCGGATTTTGTTCTAAAGATCCATTTATTTCGATTTCAGTAGCAGGAATCGGCCACAGATAATCGCGATTTTCACGGAATACACGCGTCAACAACCGTTTACCGGTGATACCGTATTCTTCACGGTTTAATAAAGTATGGGATAATTTCCAGCGGCGCAAATCGCTGTCACGAATACCTTCACCGGCTAATTCATAAGCTCTTTCACGGAAAATACGCTGGAACACTTCATCCTTGCTATTTGCAGCCAGATAAGAAGGACCGCTATTCAACAAAGCAATGCCGGCACGGGCACGGACTTTATTGATATATTCGACAGCTTTTGGCTGATTCCCTATTTCATTGTAACATTCGGCCAACATCAGATAAACGTCCGCCAAACGGATGATCGGAAAGTTGACAGGTGTATGTTCACGGTTCGTAATAGCTCCGTTCCAGTCACCTTCGGGAACAAATTTTCTCCAGAAATAAGTTTCCCAACCCCCTTTATTATTACGCATGAAACCATTATTTTCATTTACTGCCACAACATCACCTTTCTGGTTCTTTGCAAAGATGAATGTCATTAGACGCTCCTCATTACGATTCCATCCCAGATAAGTAGTATAAGGAGCAATAACCGTAGCCATCAAACGCGGATCGCGCTGGTTCCACATCTCCAATACTTTGTCCGCTTCGACCGGTCTGTCCAGAATTTCGGCACCGGCATCATCGACTGTGCATCTGAATACTCGTTCACGAACCTGGTTATCTGTCGTATAACCAGGAAACAATTCGTCCCAATCAAACGGGCGTCCATCTTTGTATTCGTACATATCCACCAGGTTGACAGAAGGTAACGTATTATTCCAGCAGCTACCGTAAGAATTACGAGTACCGGCATAGAAACACAATGGCATACCATAGTCATTGCCTGTACCTCCCAAATTGATAATGGAGAAAATCATTTCAGAACTTGTATGGCCAGTCAGGTTGAACAGATCTGCAAAATTACTGTACAGTTCGTGCCCGTTTGTTGACTTTTCAAGATTTTCAATAGCCTTTTCGTAGTTCTTATTATAAAGCTACACCTTGCCGAGCAATGCCTGGACAGCTGTCAATGTCACACGGCCATAGTTAGCATCATCCCATTTGTCAGGCAGCCCTGAATTCAGAGCCTTTTCCAGATCACTGATAATAAACGCCCGTGTTTCTTCTGCAGAACTTCTGGGTTTCATCAAGTTGTTGAAATCCTGTTCCAGGTTTGTTGTCTCGTCATACAAAGGAAGCCCTCCGAAATAGTCCAACAGATGGAAATAGATCAACGCACGTAAGAAATGGGCTTCCCCCAACATTTTGTTTTTTGCGTCTTCGGCAATGGGTGCTTCACCAATGCTGCGAATAGCCAGATTGGCACGCTGGACGGCATTGTAACCGTTCTGCCATTTGCCATTCAAGAAGCCGGTACGTGGTGTACAAGTACCCAATTGAAGAGCTTCATACTGGTCATAACCAACGGCAACATCAGAATTCACGTCAATCATGAACATCTTGCCATACAAATCAGTATTTTTTAGGGACGCATAAACCCCCATCAAACCAGACTTACATTGATCCTCTGTCTGCCAGAAGGTTGAAGAACTTAACTGGTCGTAAGGAGCCCTGTCTAAATCATAGCAGCTTGTCAATGCCAAGAGTGCTGCTAAAAAAGGCATAATATATTTTTTCATCTTATAATTCTGTTTATAAATTCAACAAACATGATCAGAATGTTACATTGACACCGATTACGGCTTGTCGCATTGTCGGATATGTAATGCCGTCGATTTCAGGATCATATCCTTTCCACTTTGTGAATGTAAAGAAGTTTTCCAAACTACCGTAGATTCTGACTCTATCCATATAGGCAACTTTTGTCCATGCCGAAGGCAATGTATATCCCAACGTAATATTTCGTATTTTCAGATAAGCTTTGCTTGCCACCCAAAAATCAGAATATTGCTCATTACGCGTATCACTATAGTCCAACAGACGGGGATATTTCGCATCTGTACGGCCTTCGTACCAACGTCCTTCGATTATATCAGCGTTCAACTGATAGCCCT
>ENA-UERW01001169-UERW01001169.1-human-gut-metagenome-genome-assembly--contig:-NODE-1169-length-18629-cov-4.431921_pt1 | contig 18629 bp, 8 predicted proteins | sample MGYA00242994_ERZ507995 | MGnify/ENA primary metagenome ERZ507995 (study PRJEB26167, sample SAMN06115492) | human gut metagenome | host: Homo sapiens | place: China:Chongqing | collected 2015-04-26...
GTAAATTTGGAACCTTATCTTACAGGTGAGGTTTTCGGGGAGTTATTGGATAAGGAAAAATTTGTTCAATATGGTTTAACCCGTGCTACTATTGAATGGGCCAACGGTGCCGACCTTGCACCGGAGTTTTTATATGAAATTGGTATAGCTGCATATTTTTAGACCCTATGAATGATTGTTTAGCTATTCAAGATAAGAAGGAAGAAACTTTCTTATATCGGTTTTTCATTTCTCACCCGGAACTAAATGCTTCTGCGGTGGCTCGACGTATGGGAATAAGTCAAAGCCTTATGTCTCAATATATAAGTGGAATAAAAAAGCCCTCACAAGAACGGGAGGCCCTAATAGTAAATACTATTAAAGATATCGGTAAAGAACTAACGATGATTGTATGACATACGAAGATATTTTATTTTTGATCGGCTTTTTCCTGGTAATAGTTTTTTTCGTAGGATGTAAGCATAAACCGGCTACTTTATCCGGGTGGCTTGCTTTTGCCTTTCTTTCCTTTATCGTGACGCCTCTTATATCAGTTCCTTTAACCTGGTACGTTTGCCGGATGCTTGATCGGGCAACAATTAAGGATAAAGGATATTTTGATCCTTCGGATTTTACATTTAAGAGATAAAATACTTTCTTCTTAGTATAATAAGCCTGTAGAATGGTTCTACGGGCTTTTTTTATGTCCTTTTCCGCCACTTTACACCAGGATAATTTTGCCTTATAAAATTTACTCTTATGGCAAAATTAAAACCTGACTATATCGAATGGGTGTTAACCCTGAACGCCTCCGATGCGCAGAAGGAAATACATAATCTTTCAGAAAAGAACAAGGAGCTCCGGGATAGCAATAAGGAGATAAAAAAGTCTATGACCGATTTAATCGCCACTGGGAAAGCTGGCGGTAAACAATGGAAAAGGCTTGATGATCAACTGAAAGAAAATAATAAGACGATCGGTGAGAATAACAAGAAGATTGCCGAATGCGAGAAACGGCTGGATAAAACCACCATGAGCGCAAACCAGCTGGCAAGGAAAGCAAACGCCTTGCGAAAAGAGCTTCGCAATACGGTGAAATCCTTGCAGCCGGAAAAATATGCCGCCCTGGAGAAGGAACTGAAAGAAGTTGAAAAAGCATACGGGCAGGCAACGAAGAAGGCGGAAGGTTTCGGCGGTTCCCTTCTTTCCTTGAACAAGATAAAAACGGTTCTGGCCGGTGTGTTTGTCACTATCGGCGCAATGATAACCGGGCAGATTGTCGGCGGGCTAAGGGATGCGATCAGTACTATTATAGAGTTCGAGAAGAAAAACAGTACGTTGGCCGCTATCCTGGGAACTACGAAAAAAAGTATCAAGGATTTAACGGATGAAGCGCGCCGGCTGGGTGCTACTACTTCTTATACGGCCGCACAGGTAACGGCACTTCAGATAGAGCTTGCCAAGCTGGGATTTTTCAAAGAGGATATTAAAGCGATGACGCCTTCCGTGTTGAAATTCGCTAAGGCGGTGGACACGGATCTTGCCTCGGCTGCTACGCTTGCCGGTGCAACATTGCGTATTTTCAATCTTGATGCAGAAGATACGGAACGGGCTGTTTCTACTATGACTATGGGATGTAACGCATCCGCTTTAAGTTTCGAGTACTTAAATACGGCAATGTCTATTGTTGGGCCGGTTGCAAATTCTTTCGGGTTCACGATTGAAGAAACTACCGCCCTTTTGGGTGCTTTGGCAAACAGCGGTTTTGACGCTTCATCGGCAGCGACGGCAACACGTAATATTTTGCTTAACCTGGCTGACAGTAGCGGCAAACTCGCACTTGCTCTCGGTGGTCCGGTGGATAATCTGGAAGACCTGGTAAAAGGACTTAAAAAATTAAACAGTGAAGGAATAGACCTTAATAAGGCACTGGATTTAACGGATAAACGTTCGGTTGCCGCATTTAATACCTTTTTAAATGGTACTGATACCGTTTTAAATCTCCGTGATGCAGTAACCGGAGCCGAAGAGGGATTTAACGCCATGTCCGAAGAAATGGGTGATAACGTTCAAGGTGCATTAAACCGGCTAAGTTCAACTATCGAAGGGGTAGTTTTACGTTTCTATGAATCAAAGGGTATTCTCCGGGATTTAATAGACCTTGTTACGCTTATGGTGGAAGGTGTAGGGGGTATGATTGACATGTTTAATAAATGGGGTGTTGTCACTTATACCGTTACCGCTTATCTGGTTTCTTACTATGGAGGACTGAAAATCACTACCATGTGGCACGCCCGTTTTAAAACGGCGACCCTTGCTTCGGTCGTTGCAGAGAAAGCGCACGCCGTACAGCTTTATATCAGCCGGGCGGCTACTCTGACTTATGCGGCAGCCCAGGCACTATTACACAAGAATACTACCAGATGTACCGCTGCACTTCGGTTAATGAGGATCGAACTTTTGAAGAATCCATATACGGCCCTGCTCGCGTTACTCGTGGCAGCCGGTGTTGCTATCTACCAGCTTGCAAAGAAGACGGAACAGGCTTCGGCGGCGATGAAGGCCCACCAGGAAGTCGTAAAGAAAGTGAATGAAGAATATTCCAGCCAGGAAGCAAAAATAAAAACTCTTGTAGCTGCTATCAATGATGAGAACCTTTCCAACTACACCCGTAAACAAAGGCTTGCGGAATTAAAAGAACTGATACCGGATTATAATGCGGAATTGAATGAAGAAGGCAGGCTCATAAACAACAACAAGGAGGCCATAGATCAATATTTAGTTTCCTTGGAAAAACAAATCAAGTTGAAAGCTTACCAGGAGGAACTGGAAGAATTGTACAAGAAAAAAAGGAATCTTGAAAGCCAGGAATCAGAGCAAAGCGACGCTTATTGGGACACCCGCCAGCAAAATACATTGTCAGGATATAACCGGAACAGTCTTACCGCTAAAATAAGCCGTTTATTTGGTACAGAAAAAGAGGCTAACCAGTTGAAAGCTCTACAAACAACACAGAAGGATTTGGCCGGTATAGAATCAGCAATCGCCCAGATCAATAATGATATCTTAAAAACAGAGGCGACGGCCACTTCATTAACCGGAACCAATAAAGAAAATATAAATACTGAAACATCCCTTATAAAGAAACTGGAGGCCGAAAAGAAAAAGGTTCAGGAACAGTGGGCGGAAGACAGCGAAGCGAATATCGCCAAGAAAAACAAGGAAATAGAACGTATCGACACCGAAATAAAACGTTTAAACGAACTGGGGAAGGTCAAAAAGAAAGCGGAAGCCGGGGAGTATAAAAATACAGAAACGGACGCTACATTAAAACCTCTGGAGATCGAGCACGAAAAACGTATGCTTCTAATCAAAAAGAACCGGGAAAAGGAAAATAAGACGGAAGCCCAATACATTCTCGAAGGAACAGCGGAAAACCTTCGCTATTACCGGGAACGTATCGACGCACTCCAGAAGCTGGAAGCAAAAACGCCGGCCCAGAAGAAGAAGTTACTCGATGAAATCCACAAGCTCGAAACAGAAGCACAGACGGCCATTTTTACGGAAACCGGCAAGCAGGAGGACGCCCGTATAAAACTGGTACAGGAGAAACGGGACGAACGGTTAAAGATTGAAACCGCCTATTACAACGTCCAGAAGGACACCATGGAAAAAGCGGTATTAAACCAAAGTATCACGCAGGAAGCCGCCGACGCCTATATGTTGAAAGTTGAAGCGGAGCACGCTGCAGAACTCCTGGAGATAAACCGTACTTACCTGGATGATGTAAACGCCCTGGAGATCACCAGTAAACAAAAACGTATAGATACTGTTACGGAAGCCGCCGACGCCGTGCGTGAAACCGAGATGCAGCTACTACGTGACCAGGCGGCCATTGCTCAAAAAGTACGTGAAATAACTTCCGTTCCGATAGGAATAACCGGTATGCAGGAGGCACACCGGAAGCAGGTTCAGGATGTAGAAACGACTTATAATGCCATAATTGAGATAGCGAGACAGGCGGGGATTTCTACCGTTGGTTTGGAGAAACAGAAACAGCAGGAAATTAGCCAGCTTGAATTTGATTATCAGAATAGTTTATATCAGATTCAATCCCAGATCGGCGTATCATGGGCACAGGAATACCAGAATGAACTGGCCCTGTTAAAGAATCTGCACGATCAGGAATTAATAGACGAAAAGACATACCAGCGTAAAAAGCTGCAAATGCAGATGAATAACGCTAAAAAATACTTTGACTATTATTCCGGCCTTTCCTCTTCCATGGTGGAAGCTATTCAACAGGCCGAAATCGACCAGGTGGAAGCAAAATACGATGTTCTCATACAGGAAGCCGAGAACAACGGGGAAGATACTGCCGCTCTGGAAGAAGAGAAGGAAAATAAGAAACTGGAAATTCAAAAGAAGTATGCGGATGTAAACTTTGCTATCAAGTGTTCCCAGATCATAGCAGATACGGCCGTTTCGATTATGAAGGCGTACGCGGACCTCGGGCCGATCGCCGGAACCGTTGCTGCAGTAATGCTTGCGGCTACCGGTGTGGCCCAGCTTGCATCGGCCAAAGCAGAACGGGACAGGATTAAAAACATGTCCTTGAAAAACACTACCGGCAGCAAGACTGCCACGGCTGAACGTGTTGTTTCCGGTTCTTCTGGAAGCGGGTATTATGAAGGCGGTTACACCGGTTCCGGTGGACGTTATGAAGTGGCCGGCGTAGTTCATAAGGGGGAATATGTGGTACCACAACCGGAAATGAATAATCCTAAAGTAATCGACGCCGTTAGTACTATCGAAGCGATCAGGCGGCAACGTACCAATGCCAACCCGTTACCACAGAATCCGGGTGAATATGCGGAAGGCGGTTACGTCACTTCCCCTGCAGGTGATTCTTCCTACCGGGAGTTCCTGGAAGCAGCAAAGGAGCTTCGCGCCTCCTGTGAGGCTATCAAATTGATAAAGGCCTATATCGTTTATCAGGATTTGGAGAAGGCCAAAGAAACTATAGATAACGCCCGCGACACCTTTACACGCGGAAAATAAGTAATCATTATGCTAAAGATAAAGACGAACAAAGGTTATCTGGATTTAGGGGGAGACTTTACCGTACAGATTGATGAAAAATCCCCTGTCATGAACGACCGGGGATCGCAAACCGTACCGGTTACGGTTCCATGTACCGGCAACAATGCTAAAATAACCGGTTTTGCTCACCGTCTCGACATGGGTATAAAGCCGATGAATGAAGATCAGGCATGTACGGTATTGGACGGAGCATATAAACGTACCGGGAAGATAAATATTGTTTCCGCCGGTAAAAAAGAAGGTATTACCCTTAACATCGGCTTTGACAATTCGGAAGCCTACAGCGCATGGAAAGCAAAAAAATTAAATGCTATTACATTACCAGTGAAGGAGTATAGCAGCGTTAATTCTCTTTGCGCACATTTGCAACAAGTTTTAGGAGGTTATCAGACTGATTATGCCGTATTTCAGATTATGACCGGTAACGATTCGAAAGATAATCAGTTTTACCCTAAATACTTGAACTATATCACACCTGTATCAGAAGGAAGCAAAGTTTATCGGTTACGTTATCAAGCAAGAACAGAAACTTTTTTAGTAAATGGAACTCCGACTGCAGTAACACTTCCGGAAGGTTACGGCGTGACAGCCTTTTTATATGTATGGCGTGTACTGGAACTTGTTTTTTCCGAATTTGGATATACAATAATGGAAAATCCTTTTAAAACAGATAAACAACTTTATAACTTGGTAATCCTGAATAATGCGGCCGACTGTTGTGTTAAAGGAAAACTTTCTTACGCGGATTTGATGCCGGATTGTACGGTCGAGGACTTTTTAAACGCCCTTTATGTGCGTTTCGGACTGGTTTATAATGTTTCTTCCGATACGAAAACGGCCACTTTAAGACTGATCCGGGATATTGTGGATGATGTTCCGGACATTGATTTATCCCGTAGCCTGACAGACGAACCTTTAATAACTTATGAAACGGCCCGGCAAATGAAGTTATCGGCCAAAACTTCCTTTACCGGTGCGGCCCCCTCTGTTGAAAGACTTGAAGATTACTTGAAAGATCAGAAAGTCGCAAGGTTAACTAAAGTTGATGTATCTAAAAGGGTGATACATCTAAATTATGAGGAAACAACAGGACGGTGGTTTAAATGGGATGAAGATAATAACCGCCTTACTTATTCTTCATCGAGTTTCTTTTCCTGGGATCGGAAAACCGACAATATCGAAGATAACGAATTAACCAGCGACGACGAATGCGTTCCAATGGATTTTGCCCCGAATGATATTCTTTCCCCTCAATATCTGGCCGATTACGTGCACCGTTACACGTATCTTAAAACTTCCTCTAATAATAACGATGAAGACTCGGAGAAGGTGGAAACACCGTTATCCTTCGTGTTTGCGTTTACGTCTTCCCAAAATAGTAAATATCCTTTCGGTTCTGTGTTACCTTACACCTCTGACGCCGAAGAGGTTATATTAAGAGACGGAAGCAAGCATACAATGTCGCTATTTTTTCAATATGATAATGGCCTGTTTTTTAACTTCTGGAGGAAATACGACGCTATATTAAGACATTCATTCAATAAGATAGAGGCAAACGTTTTGTTACCGGTTCACCGGCTTACGGGTATGGATATCTTAACACCGGTAATACTTCGAGGACAATATTTACTTTTTGACGGGCTTTCTTATTCTCTTCCGGCAAATAAGATTGTACCCGTTGATCTGACATTAAGAACACTCCGGTTGATTGGTCCGTACGATTTGGATAAGGAACAGGAAACACCCGTTTTTGGTTCCAGGCTTTTTACGTGGGAATTTATAAGTTCAAATATAGAAACAGCCAAAGAAAATGAAAGGAACAGGATTTTACAACAGGCGAGGGATGAATGGAACAAAAGGCCGACCGCTGTGAACGAAATGAAATCAATAACTTACTCGCTTGACGGATATACAACTCGTAATGATGATAAATACTTGGTTGAAAACTATCCCCAGGAAGCGGGAATTACATTACAAAGGAACTATAAATGTAAAGCGACAGCAATAATAAGTATTTACTACGAGCCTGGAAGTTTTACTCCCGGTACATATCGGGATGTTACGTATGAATCCGAATTTGAATATACAGATACTTTTGTTTCTGTTGTCTATTCCGGTTAATCCCGTCCTTTATTCTTCCTTTGATAAACCCAACTTTTGCACCATGGAAAAGCAGAATAACATCATCCTTGCCCCGTCTTCTTCACAGGTGACGGAGCTTTATAAGCTTTGGAGGGAAAACCATGCGGGGCGGCTCTCGGACTTTTACAAGTTCCTGACGTCTCCCACGGATCAGCGCGACCGTTTCCTCTCCGGGCTTGAAAATAAGAGTGAGTTTAACGGAATATTCATCGTTAACACCTTTGAATTATGAGTTTGACAGCAAGCATCGACCCGACGGAAAACGCCTTTACCAGAAATCCAGTCTATCTTTCGGTAGAAACTACTTCTATGGTGACGTATAATATTATGCACTGTTTAAACTTTGAATACCGGAGGTCTTTATTTACCGGCAACGGTAACGGAAGTTTCAAGGTAAATATTGCCGAAGTTCTGGAAACAGTGTTTGAGGATATCCCCGTTTTAAGTGGAAGTAGTGATATATTGATAAACCTTTCCTCCGGCTGGTACAACAAGGCTACTATCATGATTATCATGCAGAATGAAGAAGCGGAAACGGAAACCCTGGTTTTAGCCGCCTGGCGTGGAGGTATCGGCAAACGGGCTTTTAAGAAGCTGCATGAAGAGGGTAATAATATCTTTTCCTTGAAGTTTCTGAATGAATCCTGTAATTTCTTCTTTACCACCCGGAGCAACGACTGGCGTATAACGATGCGCGAGACGGAGCTTTACCCGCTCTGTTTCATCTATCCGGAGCATGAGCTGAAAATAACGGAACTTCTTACCGGGCAAAGCCTTGCAGTGCCAGGCCGGGTAGAGAACTTTTGCGCCTTGAACCTGGAGGCCGTAAGACTTAAATTCTTTACCGATTACGGGGTACTGGGCAACCTTTTTGACGTGTATAGCGGTGAAACGTTCGCCTGCCGGATCGGGATCGAGCAAAGCCCGACGGTCCGCGAGCATTACCGGCTCCGGTTCCTGAACAGTTACGGGGTTTACGAGGTGTTTTCCCTGGAAGGCGAGGCGAGCGTAACTCCCGGCATGGATGAAGACGAAGACGCTGTTTTCCGGCGTTACGATGAAATTACCGATGATTATTATTCGGATCGCATACGGACGGAGATACAGGAAGTCGTAACGATTAAGACGGGATTCAAACGCCCGCAGGAAATACGCTTTCTTCTTGACCTGCTTTCCTCCGATGATGTCTACCTGGCAGGTTACGGCCGGGAAGAGATCAAAGTAATTCCTTCGGCGGAAGAGTTTTCTTACCGTGTCCGTCCGGACGCGCCGCAGAACGTGACGTTAAAGCTCACGTTTGCCGACAAGGAGTCCAACTGGACGGGAGAAATCACGGAAAGCGGCTACCGGAAACCGCGGGTTCATTCCAAAGAGTTCAGCAAACAATTTAATTAATGTATCTATATGGCAACACAGGAGTATATCGATGATCTTATTATAGTCATTGAAACCGCGGAGGACGCGGAAAGCGTTACTAACCAAATGGTGGCGGCGGTTCTTGGCTTCTTGAACGAACACCTGAAACTGGTTTCCCAGGGTAAGGAAGTCGAGGCGGAGGAAGCCGCCCGCATTGCCGCCGATGCAGCATTACAGAAGGCTATAGACGCCGTTTCTTTACGTATCGACCGACTTGTCGGTAACAACGCTTCGCAGGCAATCGACAACTTTAACGAGATTCTTAATTTTCTGAACGGGCTTAAAGACAGTGATTCGCTTGCCGCATTGCTGGCTGATATTAACGCCCGTATCGGCAGTGAAGACGGTTCGGAGAGTGAAGACGGTTCCCTTTGGGGAAAACTGAAAAGTTTGTCCCAGGATATAACCAGTTGTTCCGATGACATAAGCACATTGCAGATAGACCGTGACAAAATGAAACAGGGGTTACAGGAAACGGACGGGCGTCTGTCTTCCACCTTTACCAATGTAAACAACCTTTTGAACGCCGGTACCGTTTATAGTGATCTGTCGGGGGTATTTGCAGCATTGAAAACGGCGGGAAAGATTAACAATGTACGGAAAAACGGTGTAATCCTTTCTTTTCTTACTGCCGACGGCTGGGTGACGAAACAATTTAGAGGTAATCCGGACACGGATTTTGAAAATGTCGAAAAGTGGGAGGATTTCGGCAGCGGCGGTTCGGCCGGCGGGAATACTTATAACGTAACCGGTAACATACCACTTGCAGAAGGTTTCTATACTCTTGCTTCCGCCATTGCCGCGGTACCGGAAAAACAACGCGGCCGGGGGCGTGTTATCACCTTTGAAACATCGCTCGGTAAATGGGAGACGTGGCAATTTGCCGGAACCGATCCGGCTGTCTGGGATCAGGAGGCGAGCTGGGAAGAGTTCGGCGGCAAAGGAACGGTAAAGAGTGTAACGGTAAACGGCGAGAAGCAGACGCCGGACGCGGCCGGTAATGTGAATGTAAACGTGGATATCCTGGAAGTGGACGAGACTTTGTCCGCCGATTCTACCAATCCGGTAGAAAACAAGGTAGTAACCGCCCGTTTTAACGAGGTGGACGCTTCCACGCTGTTTAATGTAAATGCGGAAGTAAGCGAGGATGAAACATCCGTCCGTCTGTCTTTCCAGAACAAAAGCGGCGCGGAAATTACCGCCGTGGATATCCCGGCCGGTTCCGGTGGAGGTTCCGGCGAAACGGTGGCTACTAAAATTGCCTTAAATGCGGCTGTAGATAACACCATAATCAAGGAAGGCGGAAACGCCCGTCTTACTTATACGTACGATCACCAGTACACCACGGGGGACGAAAAAGGGGAATCCACCGGGCAAAAGGCAGATATAACCGTTACGATTAGGCGTGGAACAACTACCATGTATTCCCAAACAGTCAGCGATGTTTCTAAAGGTAGTTACGAACTGGACCTTTCAAGTTACTTGCTTGTGGGAAACACGGATATTTACGTAGTGGCAACCACTACCGATCCGACTACTGGCAAGAAACAAACCCGGCAGGCATTTACATCCGTAAAGGTTGTCAGCCTTTCCCTTACCAGCTCTTATAATCTGGCCGGGGCCATAGCCGCTGGCGGTTATACGCTGGCCGATACGATTAATATTCCTTATGCCGTCAACGGTTCCGGAACAAAGGTCGTCACGCTTTATCTGAACGGCCAGCAACAGAACGCGCACACCATTACAAGATCGGGAACGACAAACGGCAGTTTCAGTTTGTCCCCGTCTTCGCTTGTAACCGGTCGGAATACCGTTCAAATGGTTGCCGAAATGGAGGCTTCCGCCGATCTCGTGTTAAAGTCTGAAAGTATCTACATTGATATCCTGAAATCCGGAGGATCGGCACCGTTCATCGGCACGATGATAAGTTTTCCGGACGGCCGTATTTTTACGGAGGATCATCTTGTTCCGCGCCTGGAAGCGGGGCAGTACGAACAGGTGAAATTTAACTTTGTGGCTTATGATCCCGCCGCGACGCCGGCCAAAGTGGACGTTTACCGGGACGGGGTGAAAACGCAGTCTGTCAGTGTGGCCCGTACTACGCAGACATATACCAACCGTTTTACGGAACAGGGTGAAATCAATATGAAATTTAAGACGGGAGCCACGGAATACCCGTTTTATATCGACGTGACGGAAAGCGGCATCGACTTGCAAGAAACTACTGCCGGGCTTGTACTGAAACTTTCGGCAGCCGGGCGGAGTAACAGTGAATCCGATCCGGGAGCCTGGGATTATGGCGACATACATACAACGTTTGCGGGTTTCGACTGGAACAGCAACGGCTGGACGGGTGACGCCCTGAAACTTACAGGAGGCGCGAAGATTGAAATCGGGTACCAGCCGTTCTCCACAGATGCAACCACTACCGGGGCTACCTATGAAATGGAGATTCTTTGTTCGTCGGTAACGGACCGGCAGGGGGTAATACTGGACTGTATGGCCGGCGATATCGGTTTCCAAATGACAACGGAGCAGGCCCTTATGCGTGTTTCTGGCGGTACGGAAGTAAGTACAAAGTTTGCAAGTGATATGAACCTGAAAATAGCCTTTATTGTCGGGTCCAAGGCTGGCAAACGGTTGCTGGAACTTTATGTAAACGGAATCCGTTGCGGGGCTGTACAGTATGGGGCTACCGAAGGACTACTGCAGGCGGAACCGGTGAACATCCGTTTATTCAGTGATACGGCGGATGTGGAGATCAGGAATTTCCGTATTTATAACCGTGCGCTTACGGATGATGAAGAACTGAACAATTACATGGTAGACCGGACTACGTCGGACGAAATGGTCCTGTTATTTGAAAAGAACGATGTTACGGGGGACAACGGTACGGATATCGACATAGACAAGCTACGCGCCCAAGGAAAGGCGGTTATGCGAATTGTCGGCGATGTGAACCTTGTCAACGCCACCAATAACAAGAAATTCGAGGTCCCGGTCGATATCTATTTTTATAGCCCGTACGGTAAGGAGTATGACTTTGTAGCAAGGAATGTCGGTCTAAGAATACAAGGTACATCATCCACCACTTATCCGCGTAAGAATTACCGTCTTTATTTCTTGCGCTTGGAGAAATACGGTACCACGCTGGAAGTTAACGGCGTGGATGTGCCGTCTCTTGAATACAGTTTCAAACCGGGAGCACGGCCGATCAGTATATTCTGTTTGAAAGCGGACTTTTCCGATTCTTCCGGTACACATAATACCGGTGCGGTGCGTATTGTGAATGACATTTGGAAGAAGTGCGGGTGGTTGACGCCGCCGCAGGCTGCATATAAGGGGGAATATGACGTACGTATAGGTGTAGACGGTTTCCCTATGGACCTGTTTTATGATAACGACGGCACCGGTACGAATACTTATCTGGGAAAATACAATTTCAATAATGAGAAGTCGGAAAGTGCGATCATTTACGGTTTTGAAGGAATTGAAGGATTCAACGACGAAGCGTCCCTGAACGGGCAGCGTAACAAATGTATCTGTCTGGAGTTCCTGAATAACTCCGAGGCCCTTTGTTTGTTCGGGACTACCGACATGTCTTCTTTTGATGATGCGCTGGAATTTCGTTTCAAAGCAGATACTACCTGGGCGGATGCACACGAGGACGACAAGGCGGCAGTTATAAGACTTTGGAACTGGGTAGATTCATGTAAAGGTAATCCCGCCAAGTTCCTGGCGGAATATAACCAGTATTTCGGTAATGACAGCCCGTTTGCATGGTATCTGATTACCGATTACTTTATGGCCGTGGATAACCGGGCAAAAAATATGATGCTGGCGACCTGGGACGGCCTGATCTGGTATTTCCTTCCTTACGATATGGACACGTTGTTCGGTGTGCGTAATGATTCGGTACTGAAATACGAATATACCATTACCCACGAAAGTTTTGACGATAGTATCGGTAGTTATGCTTTTGCCGGCCATGATTCCGTTTTATGGGAACTGGTACGATCTTGTCCGGACAAATTGCGTGAAGTGGCGGAAACCTTGCGTAGCAATATGAGCCTTGAATATGTCCTGCAAGTATTTAACGAGGAACAAATGGGCAACTGGTGCGAGCGGATTTATAACAAGGATTCGGAATATAAATATATCCTTCCGCTTACCGAAGGGGTGACAACCGGCAGCGGAACCAGTTATTATAATTATCTGTATGCCTTGCAGGGAAGCCGTTACGCGCACCGTACTTATACCATTCAGAACCGTTTCGCCCTTCTGGATAGTCAGTACGTGGCCGGTACTTATCGTCGTGACAGCTTCGCGGCTTATTTCGGGTATAAGTTCGGCAGCGATAACCGGAAAATTCGGATTACGGCCTCCGAACGGTATTATTACGGGTACGGTTACACGTCCGGAACACCGCACCAAAGCGCGGTACTTGCAGAAACGGCCGGGGCTGTGGTGGAACTGACAATGGACACGGATTTAATAGTAAACGATCCGCAATATTTCTACGGTGCAAGCCGTATTCGCGGGCTTGATCTGACGGATGTAGCCCACGCCATTGTCGGCACGTTGAACCTGAACAACTGTACGGCCTTGCGTGAACTGAATGTTAGCTGTGAGGCCGGACAGATGACACTTAATGCCCTTCTGGTGGGTAATTGCCGTAACCTTCGACAACTCGACATATCCGGGCTTAAATCCTCTTCCTTTACCGGTATGGACCTTTCAAGCAACACCAAACTTGAAACCTTCCTGGCCGGTGATACATCCCTTACCGGTGTGACATTCGCCGGCGGTGCGCCTCTGGCCGTTTGCGTCCTTCCCGCAACTTTGCAGACGCTGGAGCTCCGGTACCTGAACAAACTGACCAATGCAGGGCTGCAGCTGGAAAGCACGGCAAATATCACGCGCCTTGTGATTGATAACTGTAGCCTGATCGACTGGAACACGTTGTTACAGCAATGCAGCGCGACCAGCTATCTACGAATTACCGGTATAGATATGGACGGGGACGGAAGTTTGCTTCGCGGGCTTATGACAATGGGCGGTGTTGATGAAGACGGGGGAAACGTGCAGACGTGCCGCCTGGTGGGTACGTACCGGCTGACCCAGTCCATGTCGGACGAAGAGTACGCCGCCACCTGTGCGCACTTCCCGGAACTGAATATCATTCAGCCGCAGTTTGTCTGCATAAAAATAGACCAGACGGTAGAGGACGGGGAAAAGATTACAAACCTGGATAACTCTACCGGATATGACTATAATACGGAATTTACCCCGTCTTCCCATATCCTGGAGGTGTTGGCGAAAAGACATTGCGTTCTGGCCAAAAAGACGGCGGAGGGTGAAATGACCTGTTATCCGCTTCATGATGAGAGCCGGAACAAATACGCCGACAGTGACAGCGTGGAGAACGCCACGGATGCAGTATTAACCGGATCGGAAGGCGAAGTTTACGTATATGAGCCTCATTACTGGTACAAGGGAGTAACGGACGTGCTGAACCAATGTCTGTACGGTTTTATTTCAAGCAATGAGGATGCGCCGGCAGCGGCAGGGTACACCAGTGTAAAACTTACCCGCGAAGAGCTGGAGGTAACGGAAGGGATCGGGATTCGTAAGAATACGGATTACACGACCCTTGAAGAGGCGAAGAATGAATACGAATCCGGATCGTTCGCCCTGGTGGACGTGCGGGATTACAAGCAGGTCCGTTTCCCCGGTCTGGCTTCCACTCTTTACGGGGCTGCATTTATAGATGATACGGGCAAAATAGTAAGTCGGGTAAGCGTTTCAAACGCGAACGGTTTTATTAATGGTATGTACCTGTTTTGTGCTGTTCCCGCAGGGGCTACTTTCCTGGCCTTTACTTTCCTTAATTCGGCGGCCTTCGATTTCGTTTTACTCACAACGTCGGAAAGTGTGGAAGCGATCGAGCCGGACTGGGTAGAGCATACGGAATGCCTGGGCGGTGCTTATGAAGCCTACCTGATTGATGATGTGCTGCGTTCTGTCAGCGGTGTTTCAAGTGTAGGAACCATTTCACAGAGCCAGGCAGTCAAATACGCCCAGAATCGGGGCAAAGGTTTCCAGCTGTTCGACTGGGAGATGCACAAGGATGTGGGTAATCTGCATTTCTTTAAATACGGTAATACCGATTCGCAGGGAGTTTGCGGATATGGAACAAACAATTACCAGAAAGTGACAGGCCTTACCAATGCGCTGGGGATGCGTGATACGGTTTCTTATTATAAGGAAAAGGGCGGTTCCAATCCACAGGCGGAAGGTGCTTATCGGGACGGTGTAAATTATCAGTCCGTCAATGTGCTGGGATATGAGAATTTCCAGGGAAACAAGGCGGAATGGTTGCAGTATGTCACAGTAAACAAGACGGCGGCGGACGGAAGGTGGTTTATTACCATGCCGGACGGAACGGAACGCATTGTACAGGGAATTACTGTTTATAACGCGGATATTTATCCTACCCACATGGTTTGGGGCCAGTATATGGATTTGATTGCAGCTAAAGAAGGCGGTTCCACTTCCTCACATTGGTTCGATAGGTTCTATGTGGGTACCGGTCTTTCTCGTGTGGTGTATCGGTCGAGCTTCAGCGCGTACGCGTTAGGCGGTGTTTCGTGTGCGAGCGCGAGTTACGATTCATCGTACACGAATGCGAGCATCGGTGTTCGGCTTGCCTTCAGGGGCATAATACGCTGGGCGGGCAGCGTCGCGGCCTTTAAAGCCATAAATCAGGCAGATTAAGAGAAAAAACAGCAACGTAAAACGTTGTGCGGGTAGCGCGGGCGTCCGGAAAGTAAGACGGGCGCCGGTACTTCCGAAAAGTACAAAGGCGGATTTCCTCATATACACTCGTGTGGTGTATCGGTCGAACAACAACGCGAACGCGTTAGGCGGTGTTTCGTATGCGAACGCGAATAACGATTCATCGAACACGAATGCGAACATCGGTGTTCGGCTTGCAAACAATTAGAATAAAGAAAAAGCGCATAAGCCTTGAAAATTGGCGTACAACAGTGGGAACGTGTTCCCGGCGTGGAGCCAAGAGGAATGAGCCTCGCCAACAGCAGCCGTTTACGGTTGGAAAGGGGAAAAATAAAGCGCAGGGCAATGGGGTTTGGTAGGAACTTTTTTCGAAGAAGCCCGGCCCGGGGAATTGAAGGCTAATTAAATTATCATGTGGAGAGAAGATAATATTATAGAAGAGATTGTCGAGGACTCCAATATAGAGGACGCCATAAAAACGGTATTGCGCAAAAGAAGACGAAAGCGCAGCTTTGCCGGGCGTAGAATACTGGCGGATGTCCCGAAGGCGGTAGAGAGGATCAGGCAGCGGATCAGGAGTGGGCGGTTCAAGCTCGGAGGATATCGGGAAATGACCGTAGACGACGGGCCGAAAGTAAGGATCGTACAATCGGTTTCCCTGGAAGACAGGATCGTTCTTAACGCCGTTATGAATGTGGTGGACCGGCATTTGAAAGTACGTTTTATCCGGACTACTTCCGCATCCATTAAAAACAGGGGAACGCATGACCTTTTACAGTATATCGTTAAAGATATAAAGGATGATCCCGAAGGAACCCTGTTCGGGTACCAGTTCGATATAACGAAATTCTATGAGAGCGTAGACCAGGACGTTTTGCTGGATGCAGTGAAAAAGATGTTCAAGGATAAAATATTGATCGGAATCCTGGAAGAGTGCATCCGCATGATGCCTAAAGGCGTGAGTATCGGACTAAGATCATCGCAGGGGCTTTGTAATTTGCTTCTGTCTATTTATCTGGATCACCGGTTAAAGGATCAGGAGGCAGTAGCACACTATTACCGGTATTGTGACGACGGTCTGGTGCTTTCTGGTAGCAAGAAATACCTTTGGAAGGTTAGGGATATCATTCATGAACAGGCCCGTAAAGCCCGCCTGGAGATTAAAAGTAATGATACCGTTTTCCCGATTACCGAAGGTATCGACTTTCTGGGATATGTAACCCGCCCGGATCATGTGCGGTTAAGGAAGCGTAACAAACAAAAGTTCGCCCGCAAGATGCACAAGGTTAAAAGCAAGAAACGTAGGCAGGAGTTAACCGCTTCATTTTACGGGCTTACAAAACATGCTGATTGCAAGAACTTATTTTATAAACTAACAGGAAAGAAAATGAAAAAATTAAAAGATTTGGGCTACAAGTACAAGCCTAAAGACGGACGGAAACGATTTACCGGGGCAAGGATCAAGTCGCCCGAACTGATGAACAAGGATGTGATCGTACTTGATTATGAAAAGGATGTTCCGACGAAAAACGGAAACCGGACTGTTATAAAGCTGGAACTCGACGGCAAGGAGAGAAAGTATTTTACCAGCCTGGAGGAAACACTTTTCATTTGTGAATCAGCGGCAAGAGACGGAGAACTGCCTTTTGAAGCACATTGCGAAGGTGAAGTAAGTGAAAAAGGATTGATAATTATACATTTTACTTGAAATGATACGAATTTATGCAGACAGCAAGGCGGAACCGGTAAGATGTACCAACCGCCGCCGGGGAATCTGGCGCATTACGTGGGATTACCAGGAAACAGAGACAGCAGAAGGAGTCCAACGTAGTTACATGGAAGAGACGTTCGATCATCTACCCGCACTGGCAGAAATCAAGGCGGTTATTAATGAATGGTATAACCGGAAGATAACCGACACGATCGAAAGCGGGTACGTATGGAACGGCCTGAAAGTCTGGCTTTCCATGGAGAACCAGATGAATTATAAGACGGCGTACGATCTTGCCTTGCAGACAGGCGGGGAAAACCTTCCTGTTACTTTCAAGCTCGGGGAAGAAGACAACCCGACGTTTTACGAGTTTGCAAGTATGCAACAACTACAAGAGTTTTACACCGGTGCCGTGAAACATATACAGGAGACACAAAAGGAAGGCTGGGAACTTAAAAAGGCGATAGACTGGAGTGTTTATACGTTGGAGTAGAAAAGCGAAAGGGGGAAGCGGGAAAGACGGTTCCCCCTTCACTCTTTTAGTTATAACATATCATCAAAGGCGTGTATTCCCGCTTCGCGTTCATCTTCCAGAGCATGTGCGTAAACCATTGTCATAGTTATAGAACTATGTCCCAAAAGGTGGGATAGCGTTACGATATCATGTGTTTTCTTATAATACAAGGTAGCGAATGTATGCCGCCCGGTCTTTGAACTGATATCCTTTGTTATTCCTACTTTACCGGCTATTGTTTTCAATACCCGGTTTATATCCTGATCCGTGGGAAGGTTCATAAACAAGTTACCTTTTGTACGTCCGGCCCGGTAATATTCATAAATATAACGTGCCGGGTCCGATAAGGGTACAGTTACCGGTATTTTGGTCTTACCTCGTGTGTAGTGTAGTTCATTCCCTATGAACTGGTTTATCTGCAATGCTTTTGCATCGCCTATATGCAAAGAAGTAAAACAAAGAAACAGAAAAAAACGGAGTACGTTCTGGGTACATTCTTCCAGGCGGCCGGACCGGTACAAGGCGGTCAGACGGAGGAGTTCTTCTTCCGTCAGGTATATAACTTCACTTTTGGGGCGACGTATCTTTATGGCCGCGAACGGGTCCTGGTCCATATAACCGCCGCGTATGGCGGCACCTACATATATTTTGATAGTAGCCATGTTACGCCATGCCGTAGAATCCATGTTACCTATTTTGCGAAGATATGCAAAGAAAGACAGGAGAAATTCATGGGTAATCTCTGAAAATACAAGGCCGGGGGCGAATGTTTCCAGTTTCTTGATGATAGAAACATGATGTTTCCAGGTACCGAAAGAAATTGTTTTGCTAATTTGTTTGAGGTAAACCCGTGCAAAATCAAAGAAGGTACCAAAATCGGAAGGATTGTTATACTGGCGGAAGAAACTTTCTTTTGTCAGCGTCTCATTTTTAAGACGGGCACGGACAAATATATCGCTTACTCGT
>ENA-UERW01001220-UERW01001220.1-human-gut-metagenome-genome-assembly--contig:-NODE-1220-length-18055-cov-2.321282_pt1 | contig 18055 bp, 10 predicted proteins | sample MGYA00242994_ERZ507995 | MGnify/ENA primary metagenome ERZ507995 (study PRJEB26167, sample SAMN06115492) | human gut metagenome | host: Homo sapiens | place: China:Chongqing | collected 2015-04-26...
TTGGTCCATATAGCCGTAGTTAGTATTATAACGCTCATACAGACGAATTGCGGCAAAGTTGTCTCCACGAGGGAATAGATACAGTGATGGGAGAGGGTTATAATACTGTCCTTGAGAAACCATGTTTTTGTTGTTCTGAACGATATATTGTGCACCGATATCCAGAGTAAGTTTATCATTCAGGAAATGGGTGGTATTACGTGCCGTAAAATTATAACGGTTATAGGAGTTATTCGGAAGAATTCCACCGGAGTTAGTTGTAGAAGCAGAAAGATAGGTTTGGTTTTTGGTATTTCCTGTAGATAATGCTACCGAATTGATAACATTGGATCCTGTTTCAAAGAAGTCAGATGGGTTATATCGACGGTTTGTCAATTCTCCCCAGCTGAATAATCCGGAACTTGTACCATAACGGTTCTGCATATCCGGCATAATATATGCTTTAGAGAAAGTAGTACTGTTGGATACTGTTATGGTAGTTTTCTCTGTTTGGCCTTTTTTAGTAGTAATTAAAACAACACCGTTTGCCGCAGCAGAACCATATAATGCTGCCGCAGAAGGACCGGTCATCATACTAATACTAGCAATATCGTCCGGATTTAAGTCAGCAACAGCATCTGATCCTCCCATCTCTCCAAATAATCCTTCGCCACCGCTTTTTCCTGTATTAAAAATAGGTACACCATCAATTACATACAATGCATTGTTATCTTTAGTCAGAGATTTCATACCACGCATAACAACACGTGTGGCACCACCAGCACCGGTTGCACCACTATTAATTTGAACACCGGCAACCTTTCCTGATAGTGAATTCATAAAATTGGCGTCCTTTACAGCTGTCAATTCGTCACCTTTTACCTCTTGTACATTATAACTTAACGCCTTAGTTGCACGCTTGATACCCAATGCAGTAACAACTACTTCGTCCAATACTTGCGTATCTTCTCCTAAGGTTACTTTTATAGGTTGTGCGTTGGCAAGCGTGATTGTTTGGGAGAAAATCAGTTTCATATACTTTCTCTAGATCCAATTCTTGTTAGATAAATAGATTAGATGTTCTATTTTTAAGATATCAGGCTAAATACAATTGAGCAAAATCAATGAATGAAAGAAAAAGTTAGTATGATTGCACATGAATATGCAGTAATTAAATTGTTTTTATTGATATATGCGGTATGAATATTCGATAAAAGACGTTTTTTCAGGAATGTTCCACACCGAGAATCACTTCGTTTCTCGGTGTGGAACATTTTGATTCTTTAAATGGAACCTAACAAATCATTTAAAGAATAATAATAACTTGCTTTATAGTAGTTGTTTTCTTCTAGTTAGTGCCGATAATACAAAGAACGGAATCTTTTCATTTGATTAATATTATCAATATTAGATATTATTCTATCACTACGCGGGCGATAAAAAGAATAAATTGCAATAATATCATCCTTTTTTTATTTGAATTACGTTTGGCTAAAGTGGAAATCCCTGCGGTTTTCGAAACACTCCTGATAACAAGATGCATATTCTAAATTATAGGTAATCTGAATATGCGTTTTTTAATATTATACTCACTTTTATCCTATATCAATTATTGGTCCATTTTTCATTGTACATACAATTTGCATGCAAATGTATTAATCTAGAGATTAAAGTTAGTCAATAATTGAGCATTCCTTATTCTTTCCTCTTTTTCAAAGTATGCTAAATAGTGCTCGGTTACAGATAAGTTAGAGTGTCCCAAGCTTTCAGAAATATATGAGTTTTTTGCACCTCCACGTTTTAATACTGTAGCAAAAGAATGCCTTGCCGTGTAAGTCGTCAACTGAAAAATTCCAATGTCTTGGGCTATTTTTTTAAGTCTTCTGTTACATTTGGTTATAATACGCCGTACCAATCTAATCTTTTCAAAGGCATCTTCAGTTCCTCTAGCATATTTAAAAATATACGTTTGCGGGCTTAATCTTGGATTACCCCATTTTTGAATAATATTCCACATTTCAGGAGTAATGATTGCATGTATCTCTTTGTTATGTTTGGTAGTTCGAGATGTCTTAGAGCGTACAAAGCATATTTCTCCATCCATAATATTTGAATACTGAAGAAATAATAAATCCATAAAATTAATGCCATTACATAAATAAGAAAACACCCAGAGATCCCTAAATTCTTCTATATCTTTTGTTTCACATTGATAGGACATTACTTTTTTTATTTCAGAAAGAGTAAGTGCTAATTTACGTCCACACCCTTCAGGAATTTCATATTTATTCTTTCCAAAAGGAAAAGATGATTCTTTTATAATACCATCATGTACAGCACGATTTAAGACACACTTTAAAGCTCGGAAATAAATACTTATGCTTGAATAGCTTTTACCTTCTGATATCCAAAATTTTTCACAACGTTTAAGCCAATCAATTGTAATGTTTTCCAAAGGTATAGTGGAACCTCCGAAATCTTCTAAACTTTTTAAAGCACTTTGATAATTTAGGTAAGTGTTTGCTTGTTCATAGGCTTCCAGTTCTTTCATTTTTAAGCGAAAAGCACTGCGCAAAGTCATATCATTCATCTGCCTTCCTAACCTGACGCTTAATGTTTCAATACTAAATTCCCCTTTTGTTATCAGTTCATTAACTTGTTGCTTAATAGTTGAAAAACTACTCTCTATATCTGATCGAATTTCTGCCAATAACCGGCTTTTTACTTTTAATAACCTTGCCCAATCTTCTTTTGACACTTCCTTCCCAGTTGAGTAATATTTTTGCTTTCTTCTATATACCACTTGAACTTTAACAGGAAACTGTCCACTCTTTTTTGCTCTTCTGGTATCTAATATGGTTAAAACCGAAATTCCATCTTTTGAATATTTGAACATAAAATGAATATTTATATCTATACAATAGGTAAAGCATACATATATTGTATGCAAAATGTATGCAAATGTAATAAATCAGCCTGATTTTAATAAGTACATAAGATTCTATTTATCAAATATTTGAGTATTTATTTTTCAATTAGGAATCTTTCTATTCTATTTTTTTCGAAAAAAATCTTATCTTCGTTTAGTAAGGTTACAACATAAAATGTATTACTATTGAATAAGCGCTTATGGAATTTATTTTAAGTATAACCTTTAAATTTATTAATTATGAGAAACAGAGATACATGAAACCTTTGTGTGAAAACGGTAATCTCATTTACCGCCTCTAATTACAAATTCTCTAAAAACTATTTCTAATTAAAAAGAATAAGATGAAAGAAATTATAAAACACAAGTTTTCATACTTGTTATTCTTCCTTTTGTTGGTTTCGTGTTTTGCTTCAGCTTATGGGCAAGAACGAACGATCACTCTTAATCTATCGAAAGTACCCTTGAACACTGCTTTGAAAGAAATTGAGAAACAAACTTCAATGTCAGTAGTCTATAACACAAATGATGTCGATATAAATCGTGTCATATCTATCAAGGTAACAAAAGAATCTTTGAATAATGTAATGAATCAGTTATTCAGAGGAGTAAATGTCAGTTTTTCAATAGTAGATAATCATATTGTACTTTCTGCAAAGAGTAATAAAGAAGAGCAGCAGAAAAAAACACCAATTACTGCAAGTGGTACTGTTACTGATTCAAAAGGAGAACCATTGATTGGAGTTAGTATTTTGGTAAAAGGAACTTCAAATGGTACTATCACTGATATGGATGGAAATTTCAAAATACAAGCAGCTAAAGGTGATGTACTTGAAGTATCCTATATCGGTTATGCCTCCCAAGCAATCACGCTTACTAGTGCACAACCCTTGAAGGTTACTTTAGGAGAAGATACGCAGGTGTTGGACGAAGTAGTCGTTACTGCATTAGGTATCAAGCGCGCAACTAAAGCATTAAGCTATAATGTGCAAGAAGTAAAAGGTGATGAATTGACAACTGTAAAAAGTGCCAATTTTATGAACTCACTGGCTGGAAAGGTGGCTGGTGTTAATATCAATGCATCTTCATCCGGTGTTGGAGGGGCTACGCGTGTAGTTATGCGTGGTACCAAATCTATATCTTCAGACAATAATGCTTTATATGTAATTGATGGTGTTCCTATTTTTAATACAAATAAAGGTGACACTAACGGACAATATTCAGCCCAACCGAGAGGAGAGGGTATATCTGATATCAATCCGGAAGATATTGAAAGCATGTCTGTATTAAGTGGACCTGCTGCTGCGGCCTTGTATGGCTCTAATGCAGCGTCTGGTGTAATTTTAATTACTACAAAGAAGGGAAAAGAAGGTAAGGCACGAATTATTATTTCTAATAATTCTACTTTTTCCAATCCTTTTATAATGCCTGAATTCCAAAATTCTTATATAAACCGCGCAGGTTCCTTTGCTTCATGGGGAGATAAAGCGTCTTCCCTTTTCGGAACTTATGAGCCAAAAGATTTTTTCAATACAGGTACTAATATTCAGAATAACGTTTCTTTATCTGTTGGTAATGAAAAGAATCAAACTTATCTGTCTGTAGGTACTACTAATGCAACTGGTATCATTCAAAATAGCAAATATGACCGTTACAATTTTACCTTCAGAAATACTACAAAATTCTTGAAGGATAAAATGACATTAGATGTGGGTTTTAGCTATATTATCCAAGAAGATCTTAATCTAATGGCACAAGGTGAATATTTCAATCCACTACCAGCCGTATATCTGTTCCCGCGTGGCGAAAACTTTGAAGCTGTGAGGATGTATAAAACGTATGACACAACTCGTAAGATTGATGTACAGAACTGGGGATGGGGTGATCCTGGATACAGTATGAAAAATAATCCATATTGGGTGGCTAATGAGATGAACCATGGTATGAAAAAACAACGCTACATGGCTAATGCCAGTTTAAAATATGAAATTTTAGATTGGCTTGATGTGACAGGGCGTGTCCGCATTGATAATGCAACCAATGATTATTCAGATAAAAGAAATGCTTCTACTGACCTTTACTTTACTAATAGTTCTATTTATGGATTCTATAAGTACTATAAAGCTGACGATAGACAGGCTTATGCAGACGTGATGGCTAATATTAATAAACGCTTTGGTGACTTAAGTTTAAGTGCTAATATTGGCGGTAGTTTTACTCAAACTTATTATGACGAAAGAGGATTCCAAGGTGGTTTGAAAGATATGTCTAATGTTTTTAGTCTATATAATATGACTACTACCTTGGATAAAGATACTTATCCTATAGAAAGTGGATACAAACAACGTACCAACTCTATTTTTGCTAGTGCGGAAATTGGTTGGAAGAGTATGTTATATATGACTTTAACCGGACGTAATGATTGGGATTCAGCATTGATTAATACAGAACAATCATCTTTCTTTTATCCATCAATAGGACTTTCAGGAGTAATTTCCGAAATGGTGAAATTACCCAAAGCTATTACTTATTTGAAAGTACGCGGTTCATTTGCTTCAGTAGGTGCTCCTATTCCTAAGAATCTTTCTTCTAACAAAACGTATGAGTGGGACCCTGCGACTAGTCAATGGAAATTACAAACTTATCGTCCTTTGCCTAAACTTTATCCTGAACGTACTAATTCTTGGGAAGCTGGTTTGAATGCCAAATTCTTTAATAATAGTTTAAGTTTGGAAGTTACCTGGTATAAGGCTAATACTCGCAAACAAACATTCCAGGTTCCTTTGTCAGGAACCGCTGTATATGCGACTATGTATGCACAGTCTGGTAATATTGAGAATAAAGGTATGGAATTTTCTTTAGGGTATAATAAATCATGGGGAGATTTCTCATGGAATTCCAATTTGACTTTTAGTTTTAATAAAAATAAGATTGTAGAACTCTTGGATGATGCAGTGGATGATGAAGGTAATCACTATAGTTTGAGTGAGATAGATAAAGGTGGCATTGGATCGGCTAAAGTTATTCTTCGTAAAGGAGGAAGCATGGGAGACATGTATGTCACTAATCGTTTGAAACGTGATAACGAAGGAAATGTATTTATTGATAAAGCGAGCCAGAATGTGAAAAAAGAGGATATAAAGAATTCGGATGAGTTTATTCATATTGGCTCTGTATTGCCTAAGAGCAATTTAGGCTTTAGAAATGATTTCTCTTATAAAGGCATTAGCTTGGGATTCATGCTTGCTGCCCGCTTTGGAGGTATTGTTATCTCACCAACACAAGCTGTAATGGATCAGTTCGGAGTATCTAAGGTCACAGCTTTAGCACGTGATAATGAAGGTGTTCCTGTAAATAATGGAAAAGTGGATCCCCAGACTTATTATACAGAAGTGGGTGGAATAAGTGGATTGATGTCTAACTATGTATATAGTGCTACTAATGTTCGTTTACAAGAGTTATCGGTGGGCTATTCACTTCCAGCCAAATGGTTTAATAACAAATGTAATCTTAGTTTGTCAATAACAGGTCACAACTTGTGGATGATTTATAATAAAGCACCATTTGATCCGGAAGCTACCGCTTCTACTGGTACTTATTATCAAGGTGTTGATTACTTTATGCAACCAAGTTTGAGAAGTTGGGGATTTAATGTAAAAATACAGTTTTAACGATAAAAGAATAACCAAATGAAAATATATAAATTCATAACGCAGATTTCTATTGCAGGCTGTATGCTTGTTGGAACTCCAATGTTACAAGGATGCATGGATAATAGCTTGAATGATCCGTTGGGAAAAGTTTCGGAAGAAGAACTTGGACGAGATGGATTTGCTGCCAATGCTTTCTTCTTGACTTTATGTGATTATGCATATCCCATAGCTACTGAAAACATTTATAATACCAATGAATCCTTGATTGGTGACTGCTATGGACGTTATCAAGTAATGGCAACAGATAAGTTTAAAGGGGCAAATTTTGCTACATATAACGCACCCGAGAACTGGTTAAACTGGCAGTTTGCAGATGATAATGTAATGGTATTGACGTATGGTGCATGGAATAAAATAAAGAATGTAACCCAAGGAACAGGAGTTAACTTTGCATGGGCACAGATTTTGAGAATTGCGACAATGCATCGTATGCTTGATATGTATGGGGCACTTCCTTATTCCCAAATTTCAAGTGATAAACTTTCGACTCCTTACGATACAATGGAGGAAGCATATCATGCAATGTTTACTGATCTGACTGATGCAATTAATGTAATGACTGTTTATGTGACCGAAAATCCAAACAACAGAACGATGGCTAAGTATGATAAAGTTTATGACGGTGATTTTGAGAAATGGGTGAAATTTGCAAATTCACTGAAACTACGTATGGCCATTCGTATTCGTTTTGCAGATCGTGAATATGCTAGACAGATGGCGGAGGAAGCTATTAACCATTCTATTGGGGTAATTACTTCTAATGAAGATAACGCAACTTCTTTAGGTACTAAAAATCAATTGTATACGGTATTGGTACAATGGCCCGATCAATGTGTCTCTGCGGATATTACGTCCTATATGAAAGGGTATAACGATCCGCGTATGTCGAAATATTTTAAAAAGAAAACGAGCGATAAAGGAGATGATGATTATGTGGGTATGCGCGCAGGTTTGTCTTATGGTAATGATATTACCGGACCGACTTTCTCTAGAATAAATGTTGGAGAGATGGATCGTACTTTATGGATGAGTGCAGCTGAAACAGCTTTTAATAAAGCTGAAGCGGCAATGTTAGGATGGGACGTAAAAGGAGAAACGGTGAAAGATTTGTATGAATCAGCAATCAGACTTTCTTTTGCACAATGGGGAGTATCGGATGGTATTGACCAATACCTGAATGATGAATCAAGTACTCAGGCTGATTATGTAGATCCTAATGAGAATAAGGGGAATGAAAGTGCTATTAGCTCTATAACTATCAAATGGAAAGATAATGCTGGTGAGGAAGAAAAACTGGAAAGATTAATAACCCAAAAATGGATTGCAATGTGGCCTTTGGGACAAGAAGCATGGAGTGAGTATCGTCGTACTGGGTATCCGCGTTTTTTCCCGTTATTGAATGGGAATGTAACCAATCTTCCTTCGGCTAATCGTATTCCGTTCCCACCATCGGAATATATTCGTAATGCTGCTAATGTAAATGCTGCTGTAAGTAAATTGGGTGGTGCTGATAATTATCAGACTAAGGTTTGGTGGCAGCGTAGGGATAAGTGAATAATAGTATAATCTATATTAATGTAAATAGTATGAGAAAGATATTCTATTTTATAATGTTGTTATTTGGCATAACGGTTGCGAATACAGCGTGTGATGATTGGACAGACATGGAACCAAAATTCCAGGAAGATATGACTCAGTCGTCACTTCCGGAAGAATACTATGCCCAGCTTCGCGCTTATAAAAAAACAGATCATCCGGTTGCTTTTGGATGGTTTGGTAATTGGACAGGAAATGGAGCTACCTTAGAAAAATGTTTAGCCGGACTTCCTGATAGTGTAGATTTTGTTTCTATTTGGGGTAACTGGAGACATTTGACAGAAGCGCAAACAAAAGATTTGCGTTATGTACAAAATGTAAAAGGGACTAAAGCTTTGATGTGTTTTATTGTTCAAAATATCGGTGACCAATTGACTCCCGAGGAATACAAAGATAATTATCTGGATTTTTGGGGATGGAATGAAAATAAGGAAGAAGCTATAAAGAAATATGCCCATGCAATATGTGATAGTATTGATAAATATGGATATGATGGCTTTGACATTGACTATGAGCCTAATTTTGGTCATCGAGGTAACATGAGCGGAAGTGATGAGAATATGTTGTTGTTCATCCAGACCTTGGGAGAAAGAATCGGGCCGAAATCGGGTACAGACAGGTTGTTAGTAATTGATGGTGAACCACAGAGTATTGTATCGGAGTCAGGTGCTTATTTTAATTATTTTATAGTGCAGGCTTATGATTCTCCAGGAGATAATACTGGACGTGATAATTTGGATAGCCGGTTAAACTCTACACTAAGAAACTTTGATGGGCATTTGACTGCAGAAGATGTTGCTAAGAAATATATTGTAACTGAAAACTTTGAAAAATGGGCTTTGTCTGGTGGGGCTGATTTCACTGATCGATATGGAAATAAAATGAAGTCATTGGAAGGTATGGCACGTTGGACACCTATTATTAACGGGAAAAAATGTGTAAAAGGAGGGGTTGGAACTTATCATATGGAGTATGAATATACAATTGATGGTACAGAAGAATCTTATCCTTATTTGCGTAATGCTATCCGCATTATGAATCCACCGGTAAAATAATAAATTTAAAGATATAATAATTATGAGATATCTGGTAAAAAATAAAAATACAATAATGTTCGCCTTTGCCATATTGCTTTGTGCAATTATAGCAAGTTGTGAAGATGCAAAGTATGATACTATCGGCAGTAGAATTTATTTAGCTGAATCCAGTAGTTTGTCTTATGAGTCCAAAAAGGTAACAGTAGCCGAAGAGGGTAGTGTTGTCACTGTGACTCCGCGGTCGGGACAAATTGCAACAGAAGATATAGAAGTTACTTTGGGACTAAGTCCGAAATCGTTGGAAGTATATAATACAAAAAGTGGTACGAACTATAAATCTATGCCAGAAGGTTCATATTCTTTTGATCAAAAGACAGTGGTTATAAAAAAAGGAGAATTAGTGGCTCCTACTGTTAAAGTAACAATTGATCCGTTGACAAAGGAAATGCTTGATTCTGGTGATAAATTTGCACTACCGGTTGCTATTACTGCTGTATCAGGTGGGCAACAAACTTTGGAAGGTGCAGATGTGATGATTTATATCATGGATCAGGTTATTATAACCTCTGCACCAGTGTTGACGGGTACAAAACCAATTACTATGGAAATGCGTCAGGATTATACAGTAACTCAATGGTCACTTGAAATGCGTATTAATATGAGCGAACTTGGGGATGGGGTGACTCCTGGAGTTGGTTATCCTGGTCCTCCTAGCTATCAGAATCAAGCAATATTTTCTGCAGGTCCAGGTAATGGTATCGCAGAAGATGGTGAAATTTATATCCGTTTCGGTGATGGCCCGATTCCTGGTAATATTTTGCAGATAAAAACACAAGGTACTCAAGTAAATGCTGCTACTAAGTTTAAAAATAATCAATGGTATCATTTAGCATTTGTTTGTGATGGAGTGAAATTGACTATTTATGTAAATGGAAATATTGATGCAACATTAGATCTTCCAAGAAAACCTTTGCGTCTTGTTAAGAATAGTTTTGGTATATGCAATGGTGATTGGATGGTTACAGATGCTATAGTTAGCGAAGTACGTTTTTGGACTACTGCTATTTCACAGTCGCAGATTCAGAATAATATGTTTGCGATAAATCCGGGTACGGATGGCTTGGAGGCTTATTGGAAATTGAATGAAGGGGCAGGAACCGAGTTTAAAGACGCAACTGGTCATGGAAATAAAGCCATGGCGCCTAATGGAGTTGTCAGATGGGTAGATGGCATTAGATCAGATGGTAAATAATATAATATTCAAATGATGTAATTATGAGATTGAAAAATATAATATGGAAAACAGTAGTGATGTCATTAATGGCATCACCACTGTGCATCTCTTGTGACGATGATGACGAAGTTACTGTAAATTCTAAGTTTTATCTTTCTACGAAAGTTTTTCCGGTAGATTCTTATGAAGCATCGTTGTCAGTGATTTTGAAAGATAATTCAGTGGTCGTAAATGAGTTACAACCTAATTATCGGTTTGTTGCATGTGCCACGGAGAGATTATCGAAAGATGTGAAAATAACAGCCGATAGTGATGATAATCTAGTAAGTGCTTACAATAAAGCTAATGATACGGAATATAACATATTACCTGCTGAAAATTATTCTTTCACCAATAAAACTGTCACTATTGAAAATGGAGAAAGTGTATCTGGAGATTCTATAAAAATAGAGCTATTAAATGTAGGATCGTTGACTACAGAAGGGGGATATTTGTTGCCAGTTACCATATCTTCTATAGAAGGTAATAACTTAGATGCACTTAGCTCTAACAGAGGAGTAGTTTATGTGAAAATTCAAAATATTCATGTCAATGTAGAGTCCGGGCAACCGGCTGAAGGTACTTTGATTGCCGATCGTTCTGGCTGGACTGTAAAAGTTGCCCCGACGACTCGTGGAGATGCTAAAAATCTAATTGATGGAACAAATTCTGATGTAGCTCGTGATGGAGGAGCAGAATATTGGCTAACTGTGGATATAGGTAAGGTGCAGACATTAACAGGAATAAGAAATAAGTGTTATGCTAGTAGTTATTCACCGACTGCAGTAGAAGTATTTACTTCAGGTGATGGAATAAAATGGAAATCTATCGGAACTGTAACTATTTCAAGAAGTGGCACACAATATATTAAGTTTTCGAAAGCTATTGAAACGCGTTATTTAAGTATTATGTGAAACAAGGTCCCAATACGGTCAGCCTTACGGAATTTGACCTATATGCGAAATAATTAATAGGTTATTGAAAATTTTTAAGTCCCACTTTTTCGTATTTTCGGATAAAGTGGGACTTATTATATAAGTTAATAAATAAAAAAAGAAAAAGATTGATTGTTTAATAGTATCATATTGATTGTATTACTATTATATAATAACTTTTAATAGCAAGAAAAACATGAAATTATCTATTATTCTACGGTTCTGTTTATGGTTTATGGGAATTAGTATGGCGTTTCCGTCTCTCTCTCAAACTATGTTAGTAACTAATGGGAATACAAGTTCTAGGATCATTTTGAAAGAGAATAATCAAATATCGTGGACAGCTGCAAATTTGTTACAAACATTTATTCAAAAAGTAACCAGTTGTAAGCTGCCTGTTGTTATAAGTCAAACTCCTCGAAAAGGAGATATTCTCATTGGTGGTCAATCTCCAGCGGAAGTAACAGAGGATGGATTCTCTATTTCTACTCAAGATGGTATTCTAAAAATATCTGGTAAAGAAAACGGTGTTGTATATGGGGTTGTTACTTTATTGGAGCAATATTTGGGTATCGATTATTGGGGAGAGAATGAATATTCTCTTACCCCTTCAAAAACGGTGAACTTACCCTTCATTAATAAAGTCGAGAATCCGGGCTTTCGTTACCGTCAGACACAATGTTATGCTATCCATACAGACTCTATTTATAAGTGGTGGAATCGTTTAGAGGAACCGAATGAAGTGTTTGCTGCCGGTTATTGGGTGCATACTTTTGATAAGCTTCTGCCTTCATCCATTTATGGGAAAGAACATCCGGAATATTATTCTTACTTCAAAGGAAAACGCCACCCGGGAAAGGCCAGTCAGTGGTGTTTGAGTAATCCGGAGGTTTTTGAGATTGTAGCTCAACGTGTTGATTCTATTTTCAAAGCAAATCCAGATAAGCATATCATGTCTGTAAGTCAGAATGATGGTAATTATACAAATTGTACGTGTGATGCTTGTAAGGCAATTGATGATTATGAAGGAGCATTATCAGGAAGTATCATCACTTTTCTGAATAAGTTGGCTGCCCGTTTCCCGGATAAAGAATTTTCCACATTGGCTTATCTATATACGATGAATCCTCCGAAACATGTGAAACCTTTGCCGAATGTGAATATTATGCTATGTGATATTGACTGTGACCGTGAAGTAACTTTGACGGAGAATGCTTCGGGAAAAGAGTTTGTGAAAGCCATGGAAGGATGGTCTAAGATTACCAATAATATTTTCGTGTGGGATTACGGTATTAACTTTGATAATTATCTGGCTCCATTTCCTAATTTCCATATTTTACAGGACAATATCCGTCTTTTCAAAAAGAATCATGCCACCATGCATTTCTCTCAAATAGCAGGGAGCAGGGGAGGAGATTTTGTAGAACTTCGCGCTTATTTAGTGTCAAAGTTAATGTGGAATCCAGAAGTTAATGTAGACTCATTGATGCAACATTTTCTGCATGGATATTATGGGGAAGCAGCGCCATATCTTTATCAGTACATAAAGATAATGGAAGGCGCATTAATCGGTAGTGGACAGAGGTTGTGGATATATGATTCACCCGTATCACATAAATATGGCATGCTAAAGCCTGCTTTGATGCGTCGTTATAATCATTTATTTGATTTGGCTGAAAAGGCTGTTGCAGCAGAACCAGATTTCTTAAAACGAGTTCAACGGGCACGTCTGCCAATTCAGTATTCAGAACTGGAGATTGCACGAACAGAGACAGAAAAAGATTTGGTAGATATCAATAAAAAGTTAGACCTTTTTGAGGAATGCGTGAAAGAGTTTCAAGTTCCTACATTGAATGAGCGTTCCAATTCACCGGTAGACTATTGTAAATTGTATAGGGAACGTTACATGCCGCAGAAAGAAAAAAGTTTGGCTTTGGGTGCAAAAGTTACTTATCTAATTCCTCCTACGGGAAAATATGCGGCATTAGGAAAAAACGCATTGGTTGACGGTTTGTTTGGTGGAGCAACCTTTGTTGATAGCTGGATTGGTTGGGAAGGAACCGATGGTGCATTCGTTATAGATTTGGGCGAAGCGAAAGAGATACAAAGTGTGGAAACAGATTTTCTTCATCAAATAGGGGCCTGGATTCTTTTTCCTCTAAAGGTGGTTTATTCATACGCTGATGACGGTGAACATTATACGCATTGGAAAACGATTGATTTACCGGAAGAACGTACCGGTGAGGTAAAATTCCGTGGAGTCAAGGCTGAATCAGCCGAACCGATAAAAACTCGTTATGTGAAAGTAGAAGTCACCGGAACAAAAGAATGTCCGACTTGGCATTATGGTGTAGGCCATCCTTCGTGGTTTTTTATAGACGAAGTGATAATAAAATAAAAAAAGTAGGGGGGAGACGTTAGTAGTTTCCCCCTTTTAGTTGTATTATATATAGATGGGTCAGAAAAATGAATTTTTTCATCTATATACTATGATTTATGCAACAGAATAAAACTGCTTCTCAACGAAAAACTATTAACCCGGCTTGCTGGGTACCTACTGCTTATTTTGCAATGGGACTTCCCTTTATTGCTATTAATCTGGTTTCTGTTTTCATGTTTAAGGATCTTGGAATTTCGGATACGCAAATTGCATTCTGGACTTCTCTGATTATGATGCCTTGGACACTGAAATTTTTGTGGAGTCCTTTTCTTGAAATGTATCGGACGAAAAAATTCTTCGTATTGATTACAGAATTATTGAGTGGTGTATTGTTTGGAGTAGTAGCCTTTTCTTTGTTTTTCGATTACTTTTTCGCCATAAGTATCTCTACGATGGCAGTGATTGCTTTTAGTGGAGCAACGCACGATATTGCTTGTGATGGTGTATATATGGCTGAATTGAACAAAGAAGATCAGGCAAAATATATCGGAGTTCAAGGTGCTTTTTATAATGTAGCCAAATTGGTTGCTAATGGAGGATTAGTTGCTATGGCAGGAGCATTGGCAGAGCACTTCGGAGCAATAGAAGGTGCTTCGATAGATGCTAACAAAGGAGCGTATTCATCTGCATGGATGATTATTTTCGGCGTAATTGCGGCAATAATGGTACTGATCGGTATTTATCATATAAAAATGTTGCCTTCTACACAGGTTCCGTCAACAACAAAGAAAACTGCATCGGAGGTTGGACACGAATTGGTAGCAGTCATTGCTAACTTCTTTACTAAAAAGCATATTCTTTATTACATCTGTTTTATTATTTTATATCGTTTGGCAGAAGGCTTTATCATGAAAATAGCTCCGCTGTTTTTACGTGCTTCAAGGGATGTAGGCGGCTTAGGACTGTCGTTAACAGAGATCGGCACGCTAAATGGTATCTTTGGTTCCGCTGCTTTCGTTTTAGGCTCATTGTTAGCAGGTATTTATGTCTCTAAGTTCGGATTGAAAAAGACATTATTTACTCTCTGCTGTATTTTTAATCTTCCGTTTGTAGCTTATACTTTTTTGGCAGTTGCACAGCCTACTAATGTATATCTGATCGGAACTTGTATAACAATGGAATATTTTGGTTATGGCTTTGGTTTTGTCGGATTGACGTTGTTTATGATGCGACAGATTGCTCCAGGTAAACATCAAATGTCACATTACGCATTTGCTTCAGGAATCATGAATCTGGGAGTGATGCTTCCGGGAATGGTTAGTGGTTATCTTAGTGACTTATTAGGATATCGTAATTTCTTTATCTATGTGTTAATTGCAACTATTCCAGCTTTTCTGATTACTTATTTCATACCTTTCACGTATGATGACTCAAAAAATAAATAATATAAAATCAACGATTATGAATAAAATTCAAATTCCTTGGGAAGATCGTCCTGTCGGATGTACGGACGTTATGTGGCGTTACTCACAAAATCCAGTTATCGGACGTTATCATATTCCTTCATCTAATAGTATTTTCAATAGTGCTGTTGTTCCTTTTGAGGATGGTTTTGCAGGCGTATTCCGTTGTGATAACAAAGCTGTACAGATGAATATCTTTGCAGGTTTTAGTAAGGACGGAATTCATTGGGATATCAATCATGAACCTATTCAGTTTAAAGCAGGTAACACGGAAATGATTGAGTCGGAATATAAATACGACCCTCGTGTTACATGGATTGAAGACCGTTATTGGGTGACTTGGTGTAATGGCTATCATGGCCCTACGATTGGTATTGCCTATACTTTTGACTTTAAGGAGTTTTTCCAGTGCGAAAATGCTTTCTTGCCTTTCAATCGTAATGGTGTACTTTTCCCGCAGAAGATCGATGGCAAGTATGCGATGTTGAGTCGTCCCAGTGATAATGGCCATACTCCGTTTGGCGATATATACATCAGCTATAGTCCGGATATGAAATATTGGGGTGAACACCGTTGTGTAATGAAAGTGACTCCTTTCCCGGAAAGCGCTTGGCAGTGTACGAAGATCGGAGCCGGTTCCGTACCTTTCCTTACGGATGAAGGCTGGTTGCTGTTCTATCACGGTGTGATTACTACCTGCAACGGTTTCCGCTATGCAATGGGAGCTGCCATACTCGATAAGGAGCATCCGGAAAAAGTGCTGTATCGTACCCGCGAATATTTGTTAGGTCCGGCTGCCCCATACGAACTGCAGGGAGATGTGCCGAATGTAGTATTCCCTTGTGCCGCATTGCAGGATGGCGAACGTGTAGCTGTTTATTATGGTGCCGCCGACACTGTTGTGGGCATGGCCTTCGGATATATTAAAGAGATTATTGACTTTACTAAACGGACAAGTATCATTTAATAAAGCCATGAAACGTATTCTATTAACTTACACACTTGCTTTCTCCCTTCTTCCCGTATATGCGGGGGAGGGTGGAAGCCCCCCCGCTGATAAGAGTCTTCCGGTTGATTATGTAGATCCTTTTATCGGAACGACCAATTTCGGCACGACCAATCCCGGAGCGGTGTGTCCGAACGGAATGATGTCCGTAGTTCCTTTTAATGTGATGGGTTCTTCGGAAAACACGTATGATAAAGATGCACGATGGTGGTCTACTCCATACGAATATACCAATTGTTTCTTTACAGGATATGCTCATGTCAATCTGAGCGGAGTAGGTTGTCCGGAATTGGGGTCTTTACTTTTAATGCCCACTACCGGAGAGCTGAATGTGGATTATAAAGAATACGGAAGTAAATATAAGGATGAGCAGGCTTCACCGGGTTATTATTCCAATTATCTGACGAAATATAACGTTAAGACAGAGGTTTCCGCTACTCCACGTACAAGTATCGCCCGTTTTACTTTCCCTAAAGGTAAGAGCCATATACTACTAAATCTGGGAGAGGGACTGACAAATGAAAGTGGTGCTATGCTTCGCCGTGTAAACGATTGCGAAGTTGAGGGAATGAAGCTGCTTGGTACATTCTGTTATAATCCTCAAGCTGTATTTCCTATTTATTTTGTGATGCGGGTAAAGAAAACACCTGTAACAACAGGGTATTGGAAGAAACAGAGACCTATGACTGGTGTAGAGGCAGAATGGGGCTGGAACGTACTATCCTGATGCTGGATTCTTTGAAAATATAAACTTTATACCCGCTATGGAAAAGAGATAGCAGGAGATGATGTTGGTACTTATTTTTCGTTCGATACGGAGGAAGGCGAACAGGTAGAAGTGCAAATGGGCGTTTCGTTTGTCAGCATAGAGAATGCCCGGCTGAATCTGGATCGTGAACAGGAGGGTAGGAACTTTGAACAGATTCATGCAGAGGCTCGTGCAAAATGGAATGACGATTTGTCGAGAATTACTGTAGAAGGAGGTACTGATGCTCAGAAGACTGTTTTCTATACGGCACTATATCATTTGCTGATTCATCCGAATATATTACAGGATGTCAACGGAGAATATCCGGCAATGGAGAGTGATAAGATTATGACGACAAAGGGAGACCGCTATACAGTGTTTTCTCTCTGGGATACCTATCGCAATGTTCATCAGTTGCTGACACTGGTCTATCCGGAACGCCAAATGGAAATGGTACGTACTATGCTTGATATGTATCGGGAACATGGGTGGCTGCCCAAATGGGAATTGTATGGAAGAGAGACATTGACTATGGAAGGTGATCCGAGTATTCCGGTTATCGTAGATACATGGATGAAAGGATTACGTGATTTTGACGTTGATTTGGCTTATGAAGCGATGTATAAGTCGGCTACATTGCCGGGAGCAAAGAATCTGATGCGTCCGGATAATGATGATTATATGTCCAAAGGCTATGTACCGCTTCGTGAGCAGTATGATAACTCGGTATCTCATGCATTGGAATATTATATTGCAGATTTTGCGTTGTCTCGCTTTGCGGAAGCTTTGGGAAAGAAAAAGGATGCGGAAATGTTTTATAAACGTTCTTTAGGTTATAAGCATTATTATAGCAAAGAGTTCGGTACTTTCCGTCCGATTCTTCCTGATGGCACTTTTTACAGTCCGTTTAATCCCAGACAAGGAGAGAATTTTGAACCGAATCCCGGTTTCCATGAAGGTAGTGCATGGAATTATTCATTCTATGTGCCACATGAT
>ENA-UERW01001233-UERW01001233.1-human-gut-metagenome-genome-assembly--contig:-NODE-1233-length-17920-cov-3.657176_pt1 | contig 17920 bp, 18 predicted proteins | sample MGYA00242994_ERZ507995 | MGnify/ENA primary metagenome ERZ507995 (study PRJEB26167, sample SAMN06115492) | human gut metagenome | host: Homo sapiens | place: China:Chongqing | collected 2015-04-26...
AGATATGGATGGCGCGTGTGCCGTTTATTCGTTAGCAATGGCTATGCTTTGTCTGGGAGTTGTTACAAATGAAGATTTGCAGATATACAATAGTGCTGATAAACGAACCCGAAAAGGGAAACTTTTAAGCCACTTTTTGGAAGAGCAAGGATTAGTAAGAAATGGTTATTCTTTTGTTACTATGGCAAGGGAAATAAGGGAGTCAAACTTTAATATTAACGCAATTAGAAAGAACCCTAAAGAATATGTTGATGTTATCAATGAAATAGCTGATTTTCTTGATGAAGATAATCCTGTCATAATATCAACGGAGTTTGGCGATGCTGCTCATGCTTTGCTCGCCATAGGATACGAAACAGAAGATAATGATGATAAAATAACGAAAATATTGTGCTTGGACCCAAGTGAAGAAGCTCCATTATATACCTATTGGAACTGTATTATAGATGTTTCGAGAATAGGTGGAAAACTCGAATATCCATTTGTGTATATAACATCTACTCAATCTTATAAAGTAGCGTTGGGTGACATTTTGATTTTACTGAAAACGGAATGAATATATGGATAAGATTAAAGAACCAGGTTATGTATATATCCTAACTAATCCGAGTTTTCGTGAAGATTGGATTAAGATTGGTAAAAGTGCTCGTCCAGTTGATGTACGCTCAAAAGAACTCGACAATACAGCCGTACCTTTGCCGTTTGAAATATATGCTACATTTAGGACTGTAAAGTACAATGAAGTAGAAAAACTTGTGCATCGGTCGATTGACAGATTTACGCATCTTCGTATTCGACAAAATAGAGAGTTTTTCAATGTTTCTCCGCAGGTGGCGTTAGATATTTTTAGAGATATAGCACAAACAATAGATGACGCAGTTATAACTGTATATAGCGAAAATAAGCATGAGGAATCCCCCAATCAAACTATTCAAGATATTGTTAAGAAAGGAAAGCGAGAAAAGTTTACAATAAACGGGAAAGGCGCATTTTACAAAAACGGTTGTATGGTTGAAGTAATAAGACAATATATTAAAGAAAAGAGTTTGACATATCAAGAGATAAAAAATTTTTTTGATGAGAGGATACCTAATCTGGTTAGGTCTATTGATGAAGTCAAAAGACATCAACAAGGATCTTTCGATAAATCGAAAAATACAAGATGGCATTTTAAGTCTCCTTTACGAAGCTCCGATGGAGTGGATTTCTTGGTTAGCACACAAGTAGGGGATGGATGTCCCATCGATTTTAATGACATCGTTTCTTTGTCCGCGAAATTAGGTTATAATATAGAAAAGATTAATTAAATATATGAGCGAAGAATTACAACAGAAACTCCGTGACCAGCTTTGGGAAGTCGCCAACAAGCTGCGTGGTAATATGTCAGCCAGTGATTTCATGTATTTCACATTAGGCTTTATCTTCTATAAATACCTTTCGGAAAAGATAGAGGCATACGCAAACAACGCCTTGGTGGATGACGGCGTATCGTTCAAAGACTTATGGGATATGGAGGATGAAGATGCCGTTGAACTACAAGAGGAACTGAAAAAGCAATGTTTGGAAGGTGTCGGCTACTTCATAGAACCGACTTACCTCTTTTCATCCGTAATTGACCGAATCAAGAAGAAAGAGAATATATTGCCAATCCTTGAACGGTCGTTGAAACGCATTGAGGATAGCACGTTGGGACATGACAGCGAGGAAGATTTTGGCGGTCTGTTTTCTGATATAGACCTTGCTTCCCCTAAACTTGGCAAGACGGCAGAGGATAAGAATACGCTTGTCAGCAATGTGCTGTTGGCTTTGGATGACATTAAGTTTGGTGTGGAGGCATCGGAAGAAATAGATATTCTTGGTGATGCCTATGAGTATATGATTGGGCAGTTTGCCGCAGGAGCCGGAAAGAAAGCCGGAGAGTTTTACACACCGCAAGAAGTCAGTCAGATATTGGCAGAAATAGTGTCTATCGGTCATGCACGGCTTCGCAATGTGTATGACCCGACTTGCGGTAGTGGCTCGCTGCTTCTCCGTGCGGCAAAGGTGGGTCATGCGGTGGATATTTACGGACAGGAAAAGAATCCGACCACTTACAACCTTGCCCGAATGAATATGCTATTGCATGGTATCAAGTTCAGCAATTTCAAGATAGAAAACGGCGACACATTAGAATGGGATGCCTTTGGAGATACACAGTTCGATGCTGTGGTGGCTAATCCTCCGTTCTCCGCAGAATGGAGTGCTGCCGACAAGTTCAACAACGATGACCGTTTCAGCAAGGCCGGACGGCTCGCACCGAAGAAAACTGCTGACTATGCCTTTATCCTCCACATGATTTACCATTTGAACGAGGGCGGCACAATGGCTTGCGTAGCTCCGCATGGTGTACTGTTTCGTGGTAATGCCGAGGGTGTAATCCGCCGTTTTCTTATCGAAAAGAAAAATTATATTGATGCCATCATCGGTTTGCCTGCCAACATTTTCTATGGTACGAGCATACCTACTTGCATCCTTGTGTTTAAGAAGTGCCGCAAAGAGGATGATAACATACTGTTTATAGATGCCAGCAAGGAGTTTGAGAAAGTCAAGACGCAGAACAAGCTCCGTCCGCAACATATCCAGAAGATTGTGGAAACCTACCGTGACCGCAAGGAAATAGAAAAGTACAGCCACCTTGCCACGCTGCAAGAGGTAACCGATAATGATTATAACCTGAATATCCCTCGCTATGTGGACACCTTTGAGGAAGAAGAACCGATTGACATCAAAGCGGTAATGTCTGAAATCAAGGAACTGGAAGCCAAACGCGCCGAATTGGATAAGGAGATTGATGCATATTTGAAAGAGTTGGGAATTATATAAATGGTCATTATGGCAAACGATAAAGAGATTGAAATCACGATTGACTATAACGAATTACTGCAACGCGCTGTTGCAGTTTTAGAAAGAACAAGAGTTTCCATAGCACGCAGTATTGCGGATAACATTAGCAATGCGCATTGGGAAATCGGCAGGTTGTTACAAGAAAAGAAGTTGGATTCAAAGCATGGAGCTGGCGTGGTACAGCGGTTGTCAATCGACTTAAAGCAGCGTTATCCGAAGATGGGATTGTCACCTCGCAGTTTATGGCTGATGAAGAAATTTTATTGCAGGTTTTGTAACTCATCGTTAAAACTGCAACACGCTGTTGCAGTTTTGCCGTGGGGACACACAGCTGAACTCATGGCTAATAAATGGACAAAGGACAACGATGACGCTATACTCTATTATGCCATTGAAACCATAACAAAGGGTTGGAATCGTGATATTTTAGTCAATGCCATAAATCTTCATATGTATGAGCAATCGTGCCTGCCTGTTGAGAAAGATAACAATTTTGCCACAACCCTACCTGTGCCGGTTGCCGCATATGCCAACGAAGTCATCAAAAGCACATATAATCTTGTTTTTTTGGGTGTAACAGAGCCTGTATTAGAATTGGATTTGGAACACCGACTTGTGGAAAAAATAAAACTGTTTCTACTCGAACTTGGAAAAGGTTTTACCTATATCGGCAATCAATATCCAATAGAATACAAAGGTAGAAGCGGTATAGTGGATTTACTCTTTTTTCATAGAGGGCTTAGAAGTCTGATAGCCATTGAACTAAAAGCTGGCAGATATAAGCCGGAATATGCAGGGAAAATGAACTATTATCTTTCTATCCTTGACAGAACAGAACGCGGCGAAGGTGAGAACCCTTCCATCGGCATTATTCTTTGTGCCGAAAAGAATCATGTGGATGTGGAGTTGTCTCTTGATGGAATGGATAAGCCCATTGGCGTAGCGGATTATCGGTTGATTATTCCGCAAGAAGACTTGAAGCAGGTGATACAAGAGGAGATTCAAGCATACGATGACGAAAAGCAGAAAGGGAGTGAATGACTGGTCGCAAATTGCGACTGGTTCGCATGGGATTCATCAACAAAATTTAAAGTGTAACAACTATGGCAGATAATAAAGATAAGAAAGTCCTTAATGTTCCGGCTTTACGATTCCCGGAATTTACAGAGGAATGGAAAAGGTGTATCATAGGTGAATTAACCACTAAAGTAGGTAGTGGGGTGACACCAAGAGGAGGTGAAGCTGTATATAAATCTGAAGGTCATCCTTTTGTTCGTAGCCAGAATGTGGGGTTAGGACATCTGATGTTGGATGATATTGCATATATAGATGAAGACACCCATCAACGGCAAAAGAACACTGAATTACAGTTAGATGACGTACTTCTTAATATAACGGGAGCATCGATTGGTCGTAGTGCCTTGGTAAATCAACAGATTGTGGGTGGTAATGTAAATCAGCACGTTTGCATTATTCGTGCGAATAAAAAGCTAATACCCTCTTTCCTTTGCAATTTCTTGTTGTCTCAATATGGTCAAAAACAAATAGAAAGTTTTCAAGCTGGAGGGAATAGACAGGGGCTAAATTTTGAGCAAATCAGATCTATTAAAATCGGGTTGCCATCATTAGAAGAACAAAAGAAAATAGCAGATTTATTATTGCTTATCGAACAACGCATTACTACCCAAAGCAAAATCATTGAGGATTTGAAGAATTTAAAGTCAGCCATTGCAGATAAACTCTATTCATCTATGAAAGGCGAAACTTATTCTTTCCGGCAGCTCTTTGATGTGGTTAATGAGAGGAACAAGAAACTTACATACTCCAATGTTCTATCAGCCAGTCAGGAATTAGGGATGATTGAACGGAGCGATATAAAAATAGACATTAAATTTGAGCAAGATAGCATTAGTAAATATAAGATTGTCCGCAGAGGTGATTATGTAGTTCATCTTCGCTCATTTCAAGGTGGTTTTGCTTTCTCCGATAGAACTGGAATATGCAGTCCTGCATATACAATCCTGCGTCCAAACGATTTAGTTACATATGGTTATTTATCTTAGTTCTTTACACTAAGGCCGTTTATAAAGTCGCTCAAACTTGTTACATACGGTATTCGTGATGGCCGTTCTATCAATGTAGATGAGTGGTTGGATATGACGGTAACACTTCCAACAAAGCGTGAACAGTCACACATTCTTGCAATCATAAATGCAATAGATAACAAATTGTACAATGAAAATCAGATACATAATTATATGTTTCGACAAAGGACATACTTGCTGAAAACGATGTTTATATAAACATATTGTGTAATAAATAGTTTCGTTGCATCATCATACTTTGCATAATGCGTTGTTCACAAGACAATTTTAAGGATAACGAGTTGAGAATTTTCGCTATACGTTTTTGTTCGTCTAAATTAGGTATACGGTGAGTTGTATTAAAAAAATCAATCATAGAAATGTTAAGTAATCCATGATTCCTCGCACCTTCACCTGCTATATCAGCAACACCTTTATACCATTTCTTGGATTCAAAATAATGTACAAGAAAGTCTGCATCTACCTTGCTTGAATCAGGTCGAAAACAGATATACAAAGGGGATAATACGCCTTTATCATACCGTTCCAATCGTTTTATTGCACCCCATGTGTAATCACCCGAATAACTTTTATTATAGGCAAAATCCCCTTTCTGTAAAAGATAATACCCTTCCAAATTTTCACTTGCAACAGTCTTATTGAAGAAATCTTCTTGGTTGACAAGTCCATGCTGCGCTGCAATGGTCAAAACTTGCCTGCATTGATTACCTGTATTTTTAGTTTGAACCCTTTGACATATATCGGAAAGTTTAATCAATTTCCATTCCTTGCTATATGTGGATACCCTTTTAGCTGGCATTGATTCTTTGGGAGTACAAAATAGAGTTTCTGCAATGGCTGACATTGCCGTATTATCATCCTTAATTCAGGCGATGTGTGATACCTTGATTGAACGAGAGATGCAGCAAGTCGCACTGTCTTTTAGTGACTTTGGGCAATCATATTCAGGGCTGTCAGGAAAAAATGCAGAAGATTTTGGTGACGGCTATCCGTTCATAACTTACATGAATGTCTATCAGAACCAAATCATTGATTCAACCGATGTAGGTTTGGTGAAAATCAAAGAAACAGAACAACAATCAGTTGTCCATTATGGTGATATTCTGTTCACGTTATCCTCTGAAACGCCGGAAGAAGTTGGAATGGGTGCTGTGTATTTGGGCGAAACCTATCCTTTGTATCTGAATAGTTTTTGCTTTGGCATTCATATAACCGATGAAGCTAAGATATATTCTCCATTTTTGGCTTATTACGTTTCATCACAATCATTTAGAAAAGCTGTTTGCCCACTGGCGCAAGGTAGTACACGCTTTAATTTGCAGAAAAGTGACTTTATGAAGAAAAAGTTTTCTTTTCCAATGATAGAAAAGCAACGCAAAATATACTCAATCCTCAACACCTATTCGGACAAACTGATTGTTGAAAAACAGATAATAGGATTGCTTTGTAATCAGAAGCGTTATCTGCTACGTCAGTTGTTTATATGAACATCTGGTGTAACAGATACTCTTTCCCTTTTGCGTATGATTGCAGTAATTTTTTCTCTATTTCAATCTTTGCTTGGACGCTTTTCAACATTACGGCAATAGTGTTGGCTTCACTTTCAGAAACAGGGAGAGGAACGGAATTTTCCAAAAATCTTCCGTTGGATATGTTTATCGTGTTCTTTGCACCTTTCTGTATAAGCGGATGAAGATAGTTGAAGGCATTGCAGGGTTGCATAAAATAGAAATGCAAAATTACGCCCATGCTGTCATTTGCAGGAATATAAACCCCATACAAAGGTGAAACTGCTACATCTTGTCTGATGTCGCTACGCTTTATAATGCCATACGGGAAATCTCCTGTTGGGCTTTTTGTGTAAACAATATCTCCGTATTTGACAACATTATAATGGCTCGTCTGTTTCGCTGCAAAAGAGCGACCAAGATATTCAATCTGATTCACTACCCCTTGACTGACGGATACAGAACAAATAGTTCTACCTTCAACATTCTTTTCATTTCGCTCTTGCAGAACTTCGTATAGGTCTATCTTTCTCCACGTGCCTTTACTAATCCCGTCCATCTTTGCCTTGTAAATAATCGCCTGAATTAAGGATTCATATTTCTCAATGATTTTGTTTTGAGTAGCAATGCGCTCGTCTATTAACTGTAATATAGTTGCAATTTTAATCTGTTCATCTTGCGCTGGTTTATATACTGGCATATCAAAAAACACGTCATCTTTAATACTTACCCGGTCAAATCTAACCCCGGAATCACCATGAGAATATACATATGAATGCCAGGCAGAACTCTTAAAACGATAATAAAGAAATTTGGGAAATATGTTATGTATAGAAAAACAAAGGTATAAGGGTGATATTATTCCAGCATCTTCCCCCTCATAAATATTAACTGGACCAAACGGGGCTGCGGTTGATTTCCTTGGATTGTAAACAAAGTCACCATTGCATATAACATAATACCCATCTGTATTTTCCGTATTTGCAATTTCTCTATCGAAGTAATTGCCTTGCGGAACAAGACCTAAGTTCGCTGAATTACATAAAATATTCTTAACTATATTCCCTTTGTTTTTCTTCGTAATCTTTGTGGCGAAATCACTTAATCTTAAATTTTCCCACTCCCCACTAAACTCCGGGAATCGTAAAGCCGGAACATCGCACACTATATTTCTCTAATTATAAGAACTAATTATATAAAAATCATGATTCATAAGACAGTTAGAGAAATTGCAGGAGCTTGGAAAGAGTACAAGCGTCCTTATGTGAAGCAGTCCACGATGGCTGCGTATGTGTTAATCTTGGAGAACCACGTTCTTCCATATTTCGGGGATGGTGATTCGCTCCACGAACAAGCTGTGCAGACCTTTGTCTTGCAGAAATTAGAAAGCGGATTGAGCGTTAAAACCATCAAGGACATTCTGATAGTCCTTAAAATGTTGATGAAATTCGGAGTTAAAAATGAGTGGATGAACTATTACGAATGGGATATAAAGTACCCCACGATCTCCACCAACAAAGAGCTGGAAGTGTTGTCTGTAGCCAATCACAGAAAGATTCTGAACTACATCCAAAGCCACTTCACTTTTACCGGGCTTGGTATTTACATCAGCCTTAGTACCGGGCTACGCATCGGTGAAATATGTGCTTTGAAGTGGAGCGACATCAATGTTACAGACGGTACGATAACAGTCAGTCGCACGATTGAACGCATCTATATTATTGAGGGAGAGAAAAAGCACACGGAACTTGTCATCAACACACCCAAAACCAAAAACTCCTGCCGCGAAATACCTATGAGCAAAGAGTTACTGGCTATGATAAAGCCTTTGAAAAAGGTTGTCAATGACGATTTTTATGTACTTACCAATGATGAACGTCCGACCGAACCACGCACATACCGCAACTACTACAGCGGCTTAATGGCGAAGCTCGACATTCCCAAATTGAAATATCACGGCTTGCGACATAGCTTTGCCACCCGTTGCATTGAAGCTGGATGTGACTATAAAACTGTCAGCGTATTGTTAGGTCATTCCAACATTTCAACCACGCTCAACCTTTATGTCCATCCCAATATGGAACAAAAGAAGCGGTGCATTACCAAAATGTTCAAATCATTGGGCAAGTAAAAGTGTGTAACTCATCTTTTGTATATAGCCCATAAAATTACGGCAAGATAACTAATAGCCAGTACGGCTAAAGTAAATATAAGCCAAGGAGTGGAAAGCCAAACGCCTTCATTATTTTGGAGGTGTTTGGTCATTTTGTCACTATGCTTCTCCAATAATTCTTCTTCGGCCTTAATATGTTTAACAGTGAACTGATGCACTTTCGCCAACTCATCTGTGCTGATTTTGGCACGAATAACTATATTTTGCTCCGCTTTGACAATAGAACGGCAAATGCCTGAAATAATGCTGTCGGCACTATCCGTAGCAGTTTTGAGTGCTAAAGTAGCTGCTTCCATTTTGCGAGTAGCTGCTTCCAACTCCCAACGTGCATCCTTTAGTTCTTTTATTTTCTGTTCAAATTTACTTTCTTCTTGGACTATTTTGTTTTCATTGTCGATACCTCCTATAAGACCGTCAATGTCTATCTTGTCAGATTTACCTTTTCCTATTCCCATACTTTATTTGATTTTGAGTAAAATAATTACCTGTGTAAACTTCTCCTGCGTCTGCAAAGGTGGTTGGCCATTTGAGCGCAACGCCTTGCCCATTCGTGTTCGTCCTCATCCTTGTCTTTTCCCCAACCGCTCATATCAGAACCTCCACCGCCACTGGATGTCGCCATACTCGTTGCACCGTCAAGGTATCCAGCAAAAAGAAGCAGGGCGGTTTTCTGCACAGCTTCTATGGTCGCAAAGGGATTGTCGTCCGGCATGAAACACTCCTTGCGGATGATTTCGTCCGCGTTCTCCGATATGGCTACATGGTAATGGTGATATTCATCTGTGGAAATGTCGTAGTTTCTAATAACGGGAGCCTGGCGGTTGACCTGTGGCATTTCAGGTGAAACGGTAGCTGGCCGTATTTCCTGTTCGACATTTTGGATTACCGAAGATTTCTGCTCTCCATGAAGCCCTGCCCATGTCGCTTCTATCTTTGATGGCATGAGGTGTCGGCCTTTGCCGAGAATGGAGGATTTATAACTTGAATTGCCCGACAGAACAGAATAGCCTCGTACATTTCCCTTATCATCCTCTTGCAGGTGTATGCCGTAGCCGTGCGCTTTCAGTCCGGCTTCATAGCCTGACCAACTGAATTTCGGCAAGGAGCGAAGCACGTCCATACAAGTGTCAGCTATCTCCAGTCTGCGTTTTTCGTAAATATCTTCCGGCTGTACCCATCCTCGCCGCTCATTGATAATATACGCAGCCGACATTGCCCGTTCTGCAATCAGATGGTCGTCGTTAACCTTGCCGTTCATATCCACACGATTTACATCAATGTGCAGGTGGATAATGCCACTTTTCGCATCGTGATGAAGCGCAACCACATACTGACTGTTCTTCACGTTGGTGGATTTCGCACTGGCACGTTTGGCCTTTTTCGAGAGGTCAATGGAATCGAACACTTGGATGTACTCGTTAGCCAATCTCACCCAATCGTCCAACGTCCACCCTGCAGATTCCTCTTTGGTTGGGGATATTTCCATCCTTATCACGTTACGTTTGAGCGGTCTGCCTTTGTTGATTGTACTGGCAAACTCTTTTTGTTTAAGTACCATGCGTTGGTACATGGCTTCCGCCGAAATGTCATCGGGCAAGAAGTTCACTTTCACTATCTCAGCCTTGTCCTTGTTGACCGAATAGCGGACGGCATTTCCGCCGTGACTGATGGTAGCCGCTTTTGCTATCATTTGGCTGGGTATTTATTGGGTGATGTATTCTTGAATCTCATTCCAACGGACTATAAGAGGAACGGCAGCACGCATCCATTGTTCCACGAAACGAGTGTCTGCAAAATATTGCGCTCGTTTGCTGCCCTGTATAGATTTGACGGCAGCAGCTATACGCATAAGGTCGCCTCGTGCATCGGATAGGCTACATAAGGCTTCCACTTCCTTATCGGTAAGCCGCCGTTTCGGATGCTGCCCCAAAGCACATTTACGGATGTAATCGCTCAATGTCAAGCCGCAGGTCTCAGCGAGTTCCACGGTTTTTGCGTATTCCTTTTCGGTCACTCTGGCCTCCAGCCGCTTTGTGCGCCTTATAGCCTTTTTCTTTTCATCCTTGTTTCCTTCCGTTATTGTCATATTGAATGATTTATAATAAGGTAATACAATAAAATAAAACTGGTCAGCCCGGTGCGAGCTTGCGAGTAGCTGTTACGGCTTATGGGGCATGGAAGCGCGGAGCGGTTTTGTGCGACATAGGCAATTCTTGTAACAGTCCTGACACGAACATCGGATATTGCACAACTCGTAGAGTGGACGGTTTATCCAAAGTCTTTATAAACGTCTAAAACAAACTTACTCCGCCACATTCTTTCCTCAAAAGACCGCTTCCAATAGTGTTGTAAGACTAAACCCAAGTTCCGCCACAAACCAACGCTTTTCCAAAACACTATGAATTGAAGCGTAAAAGGCCATGTCTCGCATTGCAAAAAGCCATCTTTTGAAAGCCAATATACGGCATTTCTCGTCCGTCTCGATTTCACTATGATTTACACTCCGTCTCCCCCATGAACGTTCCTGTCCGAAATAAGGGATAAAGATGGTTGCCCGTTGTCACAACAAGTGGCGGTGTCAGACTTTGTATTTTCGCCATTTGGTACATCGGTGGTAATACAGTTCTCACCACTACCATCTTCACCAATCTCACAGACATGATTGCGCCGCTTTTTCACGCTCACATAATACGGATTGAGTATTTTTTGATTGTCCGCATACCATGCCGACACACAATGCACCGTGTGTATACTTGTGCGGTTAGTCTGTTCGGATGTGATAATCCCCAACTCGGCCATTTTGTTAAGCAACCTCGAAACGGTTTTCCTGTCATAACCTAAACGGGTGGCCAATTCCACTTCCGAAAGAGCGGCTTGTCCGATATGTAGCGTAACGGCAAAGCCTTTCTTCTCGTACTTTGTTTCTTTGATTACCGCAGCGTCAATGAGGCTTTTCAATACCTTCATGCGGTCGATGCCGTATTTGCTTCCTGCCAGAAAATCAAGCTGCCTGTCGGAAAGCACTATACAATAATAAATGTCTTTTTTCATCTTCAAATCTATTTATGGTTCAACTAACTCTAACTGAAATTGGTCAACGAGCGTTTGCAAACTCGGACAACGCTTTATCATCTTTTGAAGTGTCATCATGGGAGTATCTGCCATCAGCAGAAAGTCGGCTATGTCTAATCCTTTTTCCCTTTGTTCATCCGTAGCGCATTGCTCCAGCTTATCACTGAAAACAACCTTCGGGCAAATAGCAGAAAGTAACTGTGCTTTCTCTTGCCAAACTTCCTTCGCCCCCAAGTCAGGACAAAGGATGATTGCACGGTTCTTCAACACGGCAATGGTGTCTGACTTGAAACAGCCGTGTATTCCTCCAGTCGCCAGCCATACAAAATCAGGCATGAAGTGGCTGGCCACTAAAGCAGATTTCTCGCTTTCCACAATGGCTACTGCTTTTGCTGGATAGTAAGCTAATAGATGTTCACCGAACAGACATTGCTTCATATTGAAGTGTTTTAATCCCAACTCCGTATGCACCCAACTTACATAGCTTCTCGGTTCTTTCACCCGATACCCTGTCTCCGGATTATACAGCATAATTTTTCCAGCTCGCGCTCTTCCTTGTCGGTCAATCTGCCAGAACACCGTGGAGCCTCCCCATTTCTTGGATGTCCCGACTTTATATAATTTGAATAGTCTAGATGTTTCCTTTTCACCGAATACTCCAGACAGAAAGATGAACAACGGATTCCGTTCGTAGTTGGCAAGCGAGCGGTACATAATGCTACGATCAATGTAGTCTATCGGCTTTGGCTGTACGGCCGTAGTCTGCGACCTCCACGGCTTCCGTTCTTCCAATGCAATGGGATTATTTTTGAAATAGTCCGATGGCTTGTAATGATATTGGCACGAATGTTCATGGTCACACCTGCCCACATAATCAGGAAACGCAATTTGCCCTTCCGTATCAACATACTTGACAAAACATTGCTTCTTACCACATTTAGGACAGGTCAGCTTAGAACCTCGCTTGTATTTTTGGAGCGTAAATCGGTATTCAATCATAGTTCCTCCTTTTTATAAATGCAGTTCGTGCAGTTTGCAGTTGTTGCAGTTTTGCAGATTACCAATGCCCTCTGAACTGCAAACTGCAAATACTGCAAGGTGCAAACAGTGTGGATTATTGCAGTTTTTCATATTCTCCCCTCTTGATTTTCCTGATTACTTTGTTTGCGGCAAGTTTGTTCAACACATACATCACAGTTCTTTCCGACATTCCGACTTCTTTACCAGCTTGGACGGCTTCGGCAGTAGAAAACAAATGAGGTACAATATCAAGCATTTCTTTCTTCTGTGAGTCAATGCTTTCCATCAACATAAATTTCTGAACATTGGAATAGCAATCCTCGAAATATGCACTTAGTCTGATGGCCGATTTTGTGGAATCAATATCCACAAAATCTTTATGGACTTCGCCACAAGCCCATCGAAGTATTTGGAATACTAAAGCCAACCGTGCTGCAATTATGGGTGTTTTCATTACCCGGCTATCAACCATACTATCGTCTTTGATTTGGTTTACCTTGTGGATTAAGTCATTGCGCCAGTCGGTGAAATAGGCACCAGCCTCCGTAGAAAAGTTCAGTACGCTTTGTAAAGCATATCCGTTGTTTTCTTCCGTTATGAAACAAATCTCGCAAATACGGTTGATTATATCCTCCCACAAGATAGAATATTTCTCAAATGATGAGGATGTGGAATCTTCGTCAGTCTGCCAGTCTGATATTTCCTGTGATGAGGGATAAACGAAAATTATCCTATCCAACAGGCCATTGTCCTTGTACCCTTTATCGACCAGTTCATGCACACGGGTTGTCTGCATCGTGCCAACTATATTTATAAAAGGCCGCTCAATATGGATAGGTATCGGCATACTGCATCTTGACACATCAAGAGGCTTGCCGCTAAAAGCTGTCAAAAGTTGTTCTATCAGTTGCCCTTTGCTGTATTGGTTCACGGTGTTGAACATTCCCATTATTTCATCCACATACACGGTCACACCTCTTGGATTATCGTTAAGTGCACGAATAAGAGCCTCAGGGGTAAAGTCCGAAATGATTGTTCGCTTCAAAATCGGCTTGGGCGGCAATGACGGCCTTTCATCTTTCTTGCCCTTCTGACTTTCTAGTATGGAATTGTAGTTTTCCATATCTATCTTGAATTGCTTAATGACTTTGGCATCAAGCTTTCGGATGGGGCGAAAAGCAAAGTCAAGCGGAGGTGTTTTACCCATGCCTGGCCGTCCGATCAATATCATGTATAGAATTGGACTGCTAACCCACCCGCCACGGATGCGGATGTTGACCGCATTGCCGATGGCCGTTGATGCTGCTGCAATAAGGGATGCCATTGTGTACTCAATGGAATAGTTCTCTTGCCGTGCTAATGCCAGAACCATGTCCTGTAACTTGGCAGGAAACACGTCCAAAGGTATCTTGTTCTCTATGATACCCTCGAACTCCATTCTGATGCTGTTGCACAAGTCAAGTGAATCCATTAGAACGGTCTGTTTCGTTTAGCATTAATGAATTTTGCAGCTTCTTCCGCCAGTTCCTTCTGTGATTTCCGTTTGCCGTCATGAAGCCATGCGTCAATCTCCGATTTGAGGAACATGATGCGCTTGCCTCTCTTATGAAATGGAATCTGGTGGCAGCTCGTCCATCCGTAAACGGTCTGTTCCGCCGGATGGCTGGGCAGGTATTCGCACAGTTCTTTCAGGTTCATCCACTGGTCGGCAGGTCGTATTTGCGGGATATTGTTCAGACCGTCAATCTTGGAGTCAAGTTTATTCAACTTGTCCATCATCCATGACATTGCCTTGGGCAAATCTTCAAATGTAATGTTCTTGTCTTCCATATCATTATCAGTTGATTTTGCCACAAAGTAACAGCAAATCCAAATACTGATTTATGGGTGACAAATATCACATAAAGAAACATCTGCAGGTCATAAGAATCATAAACGATATGTGTTGATTATCAGCGGATATAATGACAAATTCCATTATTATTTTTTTCGTTTATGCCTCTCGACATAAGGGAATCATCATCTAATCATAAGGTTATGAAGATAAAAATGCACAGAAACAGAAAGCCACCCACATGAAGATGCAGATGGCTATGATATAGATTGAATAAAGTCAAGTTTTATTCAGTTATTTAGAAAATGACATTGTTATTTAACATTGTCTGCTTAATATCCTTTAGACATGTTCAAATTCCTTAATTGAGTATATAAGTCGAACATTGTACCCCTATTGGAAATCCATGTTGTGATAACATTAATAAGTTCATTTATGTCTGAAATATACGCCATCCTACCATCTGCTCCACGAATACCTTTCTCATTCTTACGGTGTCCTCTAGTCAGAAATGTATTCTTCTCTTCATAGATGTAATCACGAGCTACCTTATATTCCTCTCCTTTAGGCAGATGCTTTTTCAATAATCGGTTAGCTACATTATAATACAAATTGTATTTAGCTTCCGGATCATCTATTTGTTCTAGCATCATATCTGCCAATTCATTTTTGAGTTCCACTTGACCATCCATATTGAAGTCAAATGTTTCCTCTTTTATTTCATCGGCTTTCATTAAGATTTCAGCACGTTCTGCTTCCTCTTCACGTTCTCTTTGGAGCTTTTCAAGTTCCTCTTGGGACATTTTTTTCTTCTTTTCTTCCATAATTAAATATTATATATAAGTTCTTTTATATCTTGTACGGATTCCATCAAAGATTCCCTCTCGAATGGATGGGTATTCAACAGTTCCAATGCTTCTGTCATTTTAGGGATATATTTATTATATAATGCCCATTCGTTTGTTTTATAACAATAGACTGCATAAATTATGGAGGCATGTACGCCCCATTCACTTGCCAATTTTTCAACATGAAGATGCGAAGTGATATATCCAGAAACAAACTTCAACCGTGATTCATTCAGAAGATATTCACGAGCAAAATTATCAGCACGTTCTTCATTCATGAGAAACAAATCTCCTTCATCGTTGCTAATATGATATGTTTGTAATCTAATATCATCCAAATCATATAATACATGATGTAACTCATGCAATAATGTAAACCATAAAGTCGGATAATTGTTTTGCAAGTTAGAAAGTACAATGCACGGTTTATTATTAATTACCATTGTTGCTCCACGAACTTGTATTTTTTCCAAACTAGGTTGATATATTACGGTCACTCCAACATGATACAATGCTTTCAAAACCTTGATGAGCCCTTTCTTCACATCTCTTGTATAAGGTCTTATTTTAGGCATTATTTCCACCAAATCTTTGCGATTGTATGGATTGGGGTTGTTAATACCTTTAAATTGAACATATGCCGATTGAATCCAAAAATTACGCATTAAATCGCTTGAACTTCTTTTCGAGCGACTGAATGCAGGTGTTAAGTCTTTATTGTTTGAATAATCATACAAGCTATTTAGAGAAAAAAATTTTTTTATTTTTTCTCCCATATCCTTTGATGATGAGTCAGAAGAGAAAAATTTTATTTTAGTTAATGTTGCCACATCGAAAGTTTCAACAATATAACCTGCATCTCTAGCTCGCTGTATTTCTCCAATCTGTTTTGCATCCATTTCTGGAATATATATTTTCAACAAGTCATTAACTGATATGCCTAAAAAATGAGCTAGTTTTATTATATTTATAAAACCTATATGCTTTGCTGTTCCTTTTAATATTGGATTGAGAGTATTAGAATCCATACCTAATATATGTAGGATCTGTCTATTCGACAAATGCAAGTTCTTCTTCTTTTCCATATACAAATCGTTCAAAGAAGTGACCTGCCCTATATCTATTTTAGATTTTATAGCAGCATTTATTACATTCCAAAGTTCCCTATTTTCTTTATCCATAGTGTAGAAATCTTTCTGCAAAGATACAAAATCCATCTATTATTGCATTATAATGTGATGAAAATTTTCATCACATTATAATGCAATATACTAAAAGTATATTTCCTAATACAATAAATTACTCGTTCATTGGCAGATCCAGCTTAATCGTCTTGGTTGCCTCTTCCTTTTTAGCATCAACTACCTTTGCATACACCTGCGTAGTTCGCACATTCGTATGACCAAGCATTTTGCTGACCGTATAAATATCTGTTCCTCCGGCGAGTTGCAGGGTCGCATACGAATGCCTGAAGCAATGATAGGTGATGTGCTTTGTTATCCCGGCTTCTGCAACCCATTTCTTAATTGGACGGTTAATCCATGACGGGTCGGGCAGTCCGGCAAAAACTAACTGTTCTCCGTTTTTCCGTTCACCGCAAAGCTGGAATGCCTGTTCTGATATGGGCATATACTCAACACCTTTGGTCTTTTGCTGGGTGAAATTCAGGCGGTAACCGCCATTAAATTCTTCAACCTCTGACCACTTCAATTTTTGTATGTCACAATGGCGAAGTCCAGTCAATGCAGAAAATAATGAAGCACGTTTCAACAAAGGGTCACATGGAGCTTGCGCCAAACGGTTTAGCTCATCTACTGTCAAATATTCCCTACGGCTTTCTCGCCCTTGAATACCCTTGACCTTTGCACCAATATCAACAGTCAGATAGCCATCAATAAAAGCCTGCTTCAATGCGGCCTTGAATATTGAGAAATAAGTGGATGCCGTGTTTTGAGAGAGTGTGCCGGTTTTAGTACCTCCTTGTGGAGCATTGAGAATAAATTGCCGGAACGATTCTACAAACTTCAAGTCTATATGCGAAAAAGGAATAGCATTGCCTTTTGAATAAATCTTCAGCAACTCATATACACGGTTCCAGTTGGCGATGATAGAATCAGAACTGTGCGCATGACGGGTGCGTTGCACATGGTCAAAGTATTCAATGAAATTACAACGGGAACGCTCTAACTGTTCTGCTTGTTCTGCATCTGTTTCAGAATATAAAGAAGCATTATCATATTCCTTCTGTCGCAGGCTTCTCACCTTATCAGCATAGATACACGATTCTTGGTCTAACTGTGATTTGCATTGGATGATACCGTTCAAATCACGTTTAGGCTTATAAGTAGTTTTGCCGTCCTTGTCAGTTCGGGCGTTCCGCAACTTATCCCAAATGGGAGTGGTAATGGTTACTCAGATTTTCGTGATCGGGTATGCTGGTGCTGTCAATTTGATCCGGGCGGAAACAATATTGCTCG
>ENA-UERW01001235-UERW01001235.1-human-gut-metagenome-genome-assembly--contig:-NODE-1235-length-17893-cov-3.475528_pt1 | contig 17893 bp, 19 predicted proteins | sample MGYA00242994_ERZ507995 | MGnify/ENA primary metagenome ERZ507995 (study PRJEB26167, sample SAMN06115492) | human gut metagenome | host: Homo sapiens | place: China:Chongqing | collected 2015-04-26...
TTAAGAGTCTGGAGGAGCGCTACGCCCGACACGAGTGCCCCGTGGTCTCCAACAACTCCGCCCACCGCTGGACCGACGACGTGCCCATGGTGGTGCCCGAGATGAACCCGGAGCACCTGGAGGTCATCGCCGCCCAGCGCAAGCGCCTGGGCACCCAGCGCGGCTTCATTGCCGTCAAGTCCAACTGCTCCATCCAGTCCTATGCCCCCGCCCTGCACCCCCTGCTGAAGTACGGGATCGACAAGGTGCTGGTGTGTACCTACCAGGCCATCTCCGGCGCGGGCAAGACCTTCGAGCGCTGGCCCGAGATGGTGGATAACCTGATCCCCTACATCGGCGGCGAGGAGGAGAAGAGCGAGCAGGAGCCCCTGAAGGTCTGGGGCAAGGTGGAGGACGGCCGGATCGTCAAGGCCGAGGGCCCCGCCATCACCGCCCAGTGCCTCCGCGTCCCCGTGTCCAACGGCCACACCGCCGCTGTGTTCGTCTCCTTCCGGGGCGAGGCGCCCTCCATGGAGCAGATCAAGGCGGACTGGGCCGGCTTCAAGGGCCGCGCTCAGGAGCTGGATCTCCCCTCCGCCCCCAAGCAGTTCCTCCACTATTTCGAGGAGCCCGACCGTCCCCAGGCCAAGCTGGACCGTGAGCTGGAGGGCGGCATGGCCGTCTCTCTGGGCCGCCTGCGTCCTGACACCCAGTACGACTATAAATTCGTGGGCCTGAGCCACAACACCCTCCGGGGCGCTGCCGGCGGCGCGGTCCTGCTGGCCGAGCTGCTGTGCGCTGAGGGCTATATGGACCGCAAGTAATGCCATGGTCTAATTAGGAATTATGGGGCGAACGACAAGCAGGCCGTCCGCGCCGAACGCCAAAGCTCCCATCTCCTAACTCCTGATTTGTAAAATTGCCAAGCCCCCGGGCATAAAATTCCTAATTCCTAATTCCTAATTTCTAATTCCTAACTCAAAGAAAGGGTGCTTTTCATGCGAACTCCTGTCTTTACCGGAAACTGTGTGGCCATCGCCACTCCCTTTGACGCCAGCGGTACCATCAACTATGACGCCTTCGGCCGTCTCATCGATGCGCAGATCGCCGGCGGCGTAGACGCCATCTGCGTCTGCGGCACTACCGGCGAGTCTGCCACCATGACCATTCGGGAGCACATCGCCGCCGTGGAGTACTGCGTCAAGCGGGTCGATCACCGGGTGAAGGTCATCGCCGGCGCGGGGAGCAACGACACCACCGCCGCCGTCTACCTCTCCCTCCACGCCCAGGACTCCGGAGCCGACGCCCTGCTCCACGTCACCCCCTACTACAACAAGTGCAGCCAAACCGGACTGATCAATCACTATGAGTACATCGCCGACCGGGTGGACCTTCCGGTGATCCTCTATAACGTACCAAGCCGCACCGGCGTCTCCTTCACGGCGGAGACCTATCAGGTGCTGTCCCAGAACCCCAAGATCAACGGCGTCAAGGAGGCCAGTGGAAACTTCTCCCTCCTGGCCCACACCCGCCACCTGTGCGGCGATGACTTCTATATCTGGTCGGGCAACGACGACCAGGTGGTGCCCATGATGTCTCTGGGGGCTAAGGGCGTGATCTCTGTGGCCTCCAACATCATCCCTGAGGTCATGGTGAAGATGACCCACCTTTGTCTGGACAACGACTTCGTATCCGCCTCCAAGCTCCAGATCGAGTATATGGATCTGATCGACGCTCTGTTCTGTGATGTGAACCCCATCCCGGTGAAGGAGGCGCTGAACCTGCTGGGCATGGAGGCCGGCCCAGTACGTCTTCCCCTGTGCGAGATGGAGGAGAAGAACAAGGCCCGTCTGCGCGCCGCCATGCAGGCCAAGTGGCTGCTGTAAAGGAAGGTAACCTGTCATGCTGAAGATAATCATTTCCGGATGCAGCGGCCACATGGGCCGCGTGGTGGAGTCCATCTGCACCGCTGACCCGGCAGTGCAGGTGGCGGCGGGCTTTGATGTGCTGGGTAGCAGCGATCGGGAGTTCCCAGTGTACTCCTCCCCCAGCCAGTTCACCGGCGAGGCGGACGCAGTCATCGACTTCTCCTCCCCCGCCGCGCTGGACGGCCTGCTGGACTTCGCCAGACGCACCGGGACTCCGCTGGTGCTGGCCACCACCGGCTACACCCCGGAGCAGGTGGCCCAGATCGGTGCCGCCGCCCTGGAGGTCCCCATCTTCCGTTCCGCCAATATGTCCCTGGGGATCAACGTGCTGCTGGAGCTGGTCAAGAAGGCCGCCTCCGTGCTGGGTGACAGCTACGACATTGAGATCGTGGAGCGGCACCACCGCCGCAAGGTGGACGCCCCCAGCGGCACCGCCCTGATGATCGCCGACGCGGCCGCCTCCGCCTGCGGGCATGAGACTGAGTATGTCTTTGAGCGCCACTCCGTCCGCCAGCCCCGGGACAAGAAGGAGATCGGCATCTCCGCTGTCCGGGGCGGCACCATCGTGGGCGAGCATGAGATCATCTTTGCCGGACACGACGAGATCATGGAGATCCGCCACACCGCCCTCTCCCGGGAGATCTTCGCCCAGGGGGCTGTGGAGGCCGCCAAGTTTATGGCGACGGTGAATGCGCCGGGTCTGTATGACATGAGCCAGCTGGTAAAATAATTTTAGTCTGAAACCGAGGGAACTCATCCTTTTTTGGATGGGTTCCTTCTTTTGCTGTGTGAAAAGTCAGGTCTACTTGACGTGGAGATCCATTCTGTGTTATTATAAAAGTAAGGTGAACATGACTTTGGAGGAAATAATGAAAAACCGAATCAGGGAATTTCGTGAGCAGCATGGTCTCACCCAAAAAGAACTGGGAGGATCCGTTGGAGTCTCCCGTCAGGCGATCCATGCAGTGGAAACGGGAAAATTTGATCCATCCATCTGGCTTGCCCACGATTTAGCGCACTATTTTGGTGTGACCATTGAGGAACTGTTTGACTTTACCAGAGAGGGGCAGTAGTATGCATTTAGAAGCTGAAGTGTATGGACTGGTTCTGGGTGGTTTTGTAATTGTTGTTGTTTGTACCCTGCTGGTGCTGATTTACCTGTTTTGGCGGTCCCGCAACCAGGCGATCCTGTGGTTTGGCGGACAGACGCTCTTTTTATCCGGCGCTTTCTGGTTCTTTTTTCGGGCCCTCTGTTTTCGGTATGATCCTCAATTTTCCATGTACTCCGAAGTGCAGTCGGTTCATATTGCCTGTGCCGGCTTGCTTTGGACCCTGAGTATGCTGTGTATGCTCATAGGCATCTACCGGCTGCTGCGGAAAGGGCCGGTTATCCATCAATTCTAGGAGGTACTCTCTTATGTCCGATCCCTTTATCCGCACCCGCCTGTTGGTAGGCGACGAGCCTTTGGACCGGCTCCGCCGCGCCCGCGTCGCCGTGTTCGGCGTGGGCGGCGTCGGGGGCTGCTGCGTTGAGGCCTTGGCACGGGCAGGTGTGGGCACTTTACACTTATACGATGACGATACAGTCTCAGAGAGCAACTTGAACCGCCAGCTCGCCGCCCTCCACTCCACCATCGGCCAGCCCAAGGCGGAGGTCATGGCCCAGCGGGTGCGGGACATCAACCCGGACTGTCAGGTGCGGGCCATCCGGATGTTCTACCTCCCGCAAAACGCCGGACAGGTGGATCTGTCCCAGTACGACTATGTGGTGGACTGCATTGACACCGTGGCCGCCAAGCTGGAGCTTGTGACAAGGTGTACCGCTTTACAGGTCAGGATTGTCAGTGCGATGGGCTCGGGAAACAAGCTGGACCCTACCGCCTTCGAGGTCTCAGACCTGTCCAAGACCCAGGGCTGTCCCCTGGCCCGGGTCATGCGGAAGGAGCTGCGCCGGAGGGGGATCTCCCACCTGAAGGTGGTCTGGTCCCGGGAGGAGCCCCGCAGCCCCCTCCGCCCCATGGAGGCGGAGCCGCCCGCCTCCGCCTCCGAGACCCGGCCGGGCTCCACCGCCCGGCGGGACACCCCGGGCTCCATCTCCTTCGTGCCCGCCGCCGCCGGACTGGTGCTGGCCAGCGCGGTGGTCCGGGACCTGGGCCAGTTTTAATACGGAAGCGAAGAAAACTCCCCCGGCCGCAGCCGGGGGAGTTTTCTTGTATCAGGACGGAATTACTGATCCATGATGACCTTGTGGAACACCTTCTTGCCCTTCTTGATGACCAGGCCCTCGCCGCAGAAGTCAGTACAGGGGAAGGCGGCGGACACATCGGTGACCTTCTCGCCGTTGACCTCCACACCGCCCTGCTCCACCAGGCGGCGGGCCTCCTTCTTGGAGGGGGCCAGCTTGCACTTGACCATCAGGTCCAGCAGGCCGATGGAATCCCCCTGGGCGTCCTCCCGGCACAGGCAGGTGCAGGGCATATCGGCGGTGTCTCCTCCGCCGCCGAAGATGGCCCGGGCGGCGGACTGGGCCTTCTCCGCCTCCTCCTGGCCGTGGACCAGCTTGGTCAGCTCATAGGCCAGGATCTCCTTGGCGGTGTTCAGCTGGCTGCCCTCCCACTTGTCCATCTCGTCGATCTGCTCCAGGGGCAGGAAGGTCAGCATCCGCAGGCACTTGAGCACGTCGTCGTCCCCCACGTTGCGCCAGTACTGGTAGAACTCATAGGGGCTGGTCTTGTTGGGATCCAGCCAGACGGCGCCCTTGGCGGTCTTGCCCATTTTCTTGCCCTCGGAGTTGAGCAGAAGGGTGATGGTCATGGCGTGGGCGTCCTTGCCCAGCTTGCGGCGGATGAGCTCGGTGCCGCCCAGCATATTGGACCACTGATCGTCGCCGCCGAACTGCATATTGCAGCCGTAGTGCTGGAACAGGTAGTAGAAGTCGTAGGACTGCATGATCATGTAGTTGAACTCCAGGAAGGAGAGACCCTTCTCCATGCGCTGCTCATAGCACTTGGCCCGGAGCATATTGTTCACCGAGAAGCAGGCGCCTACATCCCGCAGCATCTCAATGTAGTTCAGCTTCAGCAGCCAGTCGGCGTTGTTCACCATCTGGGCCTTGCCCTCGCCGAACTCGATGAAGCGTTCCATCTGCTTCTTGAAGCAGTCGCAGTTGTGCTGGATGGTCTCCGGGGTCATCATGCTGCGCATATCGGTGCGGCCGGAGGGGTCGCCGATATAGCCAGTGCCGCCGCCGATCAGGGCGATGGGGCGGTTGCCCGCCATCTGGAGCCGCTTCATCAGGCACAGGGCCATGAAGTGGCCCACATGGAGGGAGTCGGCGGTGGGGTCAAAGCCGATGTAGAACACGGCCTTCCCCTCGTTGATCATTTTGGAGATCTCCTCCTCATTGGTCACCTGGGCAATGAGGCCGCGGGCTTTCAGCTCTTCGTAACAAGTCATCGATCTTACTCCTTTTTATTTTATTCTGAAAAATTGGATGAAACGCTTGATTCTGTGCTCTGCCGGGCCCGGATGACATTATAGCCCACCACGCCGACGATGACGGTGGCCGCCCCAGCCAGGGCCAGAGTGCCCACAGTCTCGTGATAGAACACCGCCACCAGGATTGGGTTGAGCACCGGCTCGATGCCGGAGACCAGGCTGGCGGTCACCGGAGGCGTGGTTTTCAGGCCGATGGTCAGCAGGATATAGGCCACCGCCACCTGAAAGACGCCCAGCACCAGCAGACTGGTCAGGGCGATGGGCTCCAGTTTTTCCTCCCCCAGCAGGAAGGGCAGTCCGGTGACTGCCGAGAGGACGTCCCCCCAGAACACGGAGGAGATGGCGTCGGAGTCCGGCATCTCGTTCATCAGGAAAACACCTGCATAGGCCACGCCGGACAGCAGGGCCAGCACATTGCCCAGGCCGCCGCCCATCTCCAGGCTGTCCGCGAAGAAGAAGAGCACCCCGCCGAACACGATCCCGCAGGCCAGCAGATCCAGCCGGCCGGGCTTTCTTCTCCAAAACAGGGCGGAAAACAGAATGACAAAAATGGGGGCGGTGAACTGGAGAACGATCACGTTGGCCGCCGTGGTCAGCTTGTTGGCCACGGAGAACAGGGCGTTGGTGCCGAAGATGCTCAGCGCCCCCACCGCGACCCAGCGGTTGAACCGGAGCGGGTGGCGGATCACCGCCAGATATGCCCCGATCACCACCAGGGCGATGGCGGTACGGGCCCCGTTGATGGCCATGCCCCCCCAGGGGATCAGCTTGATGCACAGCCCGCCGATGCTGTACAGCACCGCCGCCAGAAAGACGCACAGCGTCCCGGTCCGTCTCTTGTTTTCCATGCGCTTCTCCCCCATATGACAACAAAAGCCCCCTGTCCGGTGATCGGACAGAGGGCATTACAGTGCAACGCGGTACCACCTCTGGTTCGCCCGCCCCTCGCAGGGCAGACCTCACGGAGTTCATGCAAACTCCCACGCGGTAACGGGCGAAACCCGGCCTGTCCCCTACTGGGCCGGTCTTCGGCCGTTCAGGCGGCTGCTCCAAGGGGTAGGTTCACAGGACGTCCTCTCCCCCTCTCACCGGCCGGGGGCTCTCTGAACAGGGTGCGCCTTGCTAGAGTTCCTTTTCTTTGCAGTAAGGGAACTGTATCACAGTTTTCAAAGGTTGTCAAGGGTTGAAGCCCGGATTTTATGGGAGCAATTCTGGATTTGATTTTCTGCCCTTGGACCCGGGCCGCCCCAAGAAGTATTCTCCGGACTGTTCACAAAAGAAGACGCTGTTTTACACCTGCTCAATCAGTGGGACCGAACACCTTTCGCTTCAGCTCTATTCCGGTTGGCGTCATGGCAAGTCCCCCTTGAGCCGTCTCCTTCAGGGCGCAGGGCATGGAGTCGCCCACCGCCCGCATGGCCTGGATGCACTCGTCCGCGGGGATCTTACTCTCGATCCCCGCCAGGGCCATCTCCGCCGCAGTGAAGGCGATGGCGATGCCAGAGACGTTGCGTTTGATACAGGGGATCTCCACCAGGCCGGCCACCGGGTCGCACACCAGCCCCAGCTGGTTCTTGATGGCCATGGCACAGGCGTGGGCGGACTGGGCCGGCGTTCCGCCGCACAGCTCCACCAGGGCCGCGGCGGCCATAGCGGAGGCGGAGCCGCACTCCGCCTGACATCCTCCCTGGGCCCCGGCGATGGAGGCCTGCTGAGCGATCACCATGCCGATGGCCCCGGCGGTGAACAGGGCCATGACCGCGGCCCGCTCGTCACACAGGCCCTCCTCCAGCATGGAGACAATGGTCCCAGGCAGGATGCCGCAGGACCCCGCTGTGGGGGCGGCCACCACCTTGCCCATGGCGGCGTTGTACTCTGAAACCGCGATGGCCCGGGCCACCGCCCGGTTGAGAAATGTCCCGGTGATCCCGCCCCGCTCCGCGTAGCGGGCCATTTTGGCCGCGTCTCCGCCGGTGAGGCCGGAGGTGGACCGCAGCTCCGGGTCCATCCCCGCCCGGACCGCGTCGCGCATCACACCCAGACTGTCCGCCATGCGCTGATACAAAACGTCGGCCGGCTGCTCCATCTGCTCCGCCTGATCGGCCAGGGCGGTCTGGGAGATGGTGCTCCCGGCCTGCTCCGCCGCCCGGCAGAGCTCCGCGATCGAAGAATATTCCAGCATTGTGCCACCCTCCTCAAATCGCCCGGATCAACACCACGTTGATGATATTGGGCAGGATCCTTAAACTGCTGATCAGTGCGTCGGACACGTCGCCGTCCACCTCGATGGTCATAACGGCCTCGCCCCCCTTTTTGGGGCGGGAGAGGCGGAAATTTCCGATGTTGACCTCGGAATAGGCCATGAAGTTGGTCACCGCCGCAATGGTGCCCGGCTTGTCATAGTGGAGCACCAACAGGGTGTTGTACTGCCCCGTGAAGGAGACTGCCATCCCGTTGATCTCCGTGATCAGGATGTTACCGCCTCCGATGGAGGCCCCCTGAATCACGGCGGTGCCCCCCTGGGCTCCGGTCACCGTGACCCGCGCGGTGTTGGGGTGGGCGCCCGGGATCTCAGTCTCATGGAAAGCAAACTCCATGCCGCCCTCCTTCGCCAGCTGGAGGGAATGGCGGATCCGCTCGTCATCCGAGTCCATCCCCATCACGCCGGCAATGAGGGCCTTGTCCGTGCCGTGGCCCCGGTAAGTCTGGGCAAAGGAACCGGACAGCGTGATGTCCGCCTTTACCACCTTGTCCCCCAGGATCTTCCACGCCACCCGGCCCAGGCGGACCGCGCCGGCGGTGTGGGAGCTGGATGGACCGATCATCACCGGCCCAATGATGTCAAATACGTTCATAGAAGCCTCCTCAGGGCAGGGTATAATTATGCCTTGGACAGCTTACGGTTGATGGTGTCCACAATGACGCCGATGGCGTTGTCGCCGGAGACGTTGCAGGCGGTGCCGAAAGAGTCCTGTGTGATGTACAGGGCCACCATGATGGCACAGATGGGGCCGTTCACATCGCCGGCCTCAGGTCCGAACACCATGTACAGGAAGGGAAGCGCGGTCATAATAGAGCCGCCCGGCGCACCGGGAGAAGCCACCATCGCGATACCCAGGGTGGCAATGAAGGGGACCACCGTAGCCAGGCTGATGGGCAGATCGTTCATCAAACACACCGCGGTGGCACAGGAGGTGATGGTGATCATGGAGCCGGCCATGTGGATGTTGGCACACAGGGGCACCACGAAGTTGCGGATCTCCTGGGAGATACCGTCCGCCTCGGCGCACTGGAGGTTCACCGGGATGGTGGCGGCGGAGGACTGGGTGCCCAGGGCGGTGGTATAGCCGGGGATCTGGTTTTTCAGCAGGGTGACCGGATTCTTGTGGCTGATGCCTCCGGCCACCACAAAAGCGAACACCAAGTACAGCAGGTGCATGGCGATGACCACCAGGAACACCTTCCATAGGATGCCCAGAATCACGAAAGTCTTGCCGGAGTGGGTCATGTCCACAAAGGTTCCGCAGATGTACAGGGGCAGCAAGGGGACGATGGCCACATGGAGCACCTTGTCGATGATGGTGGAGAAGTCCTTGATAGCGTTGTACAGGGTGTCGCCGATCTCCTTCCCCTTCATGGCGGACAGGGACAGACCCAGGATGAAGGCCAGCAGCACGGCGGCCAGGGTGTCCAGGATGGGAGTCACGGAGATGCTGAACAGGGAGGCCACGGAGTTGCCCGCGGTGGCGGCGATCTGCTCCAGGGCGGAGGCGTCCATGAAGCTGGGGAACAGAGTGATCGCCACCAGGAACGCACAGGAGCCGGCGATCAGGGTGGAGCCGTAGGACAGCCCCGCCGTGATGGCCAGCAGCTTTCCGGCCCCCTGGGACAAGTCTGCGATTCCCATGGTGACATACGCCAGGATCATCATGGGGATCACGAATTTCAGGAACGTGCTGAACAGGCCGGAGGCGGTCACCACGATCCGGCAGACGATCTCAGGGCAGAAGGATCCGATCAGGATGCCCAATATGATGCCAATGATCAGTTTGGGCACAAGGCCCAGTTTTTTCTTTTTTCCCATGCTGCTTACTTCCTCTCGTTTTAGATAACCAGTTCCTTCCTGTGAAGGTTCTGCAAGCATAGCACGAAACCGGAAAGATGCCAAGTAAATTCATCAAAAAACGCTCTTCACCCTAAATTTTCTATATTTTTAACAGTTTCTTTATGCTTGTTTTGTTCATAAAAACTTCAAATTTTATGCTGTGATTCAAAAATGTACAGCTAAGGACAACATTTCTTCATCGCTGTGTCCTCTGCACAAGGACAGATATGAGTTCAAGAGCGCACGCCCAGAATATGGATCCCCCGGATCTCCCGGAAGGAGTAGGTACTTAGAGGGCGGAGGTCCGCGTCCTGGCTGTGGGCCGCCACCAGGATCCTGTCCAGAGCGGGCGGACTGCCCACCTCCACCACCACAGGAGTATGTCCAAACTCAGGTGCATCAAACCGAAGCTGGACAAAGTCCCCCGGAAGCAGCAGCTCCGGCGGAGCCGGGACCCCCACCGGGCCCCGGCTGGGCGCGCTCCGGGTCAGAAATCGGTAGAAGTAGGGCACGCCCGTCCAGGCTGGGGCCTTGTGGTTGCCGTCCAGATAGTACCAGCCCAGGTCCCGCGTGAAGTTCATGATCCCCGCCCCGGCGTACAGACATTGGGAGGCAAAGCTGGTGCAGTCTCCCCCCACCCGCTCATAGTCGTAGTACCGGGGATTCCGGCCATAGGCCCAGCGGTGGGCATAGGCCACCGCCGCCGGCCGGTCATATCGCAGCAGATGTTCCATATCCGCTCCCCTCCTTTCTCTTTTTCTATGCACGGAGGGGCGCGTGGGTGCCTGGGACAGAAAAGACGGATCCCCGGCGATTTCAAATCGCCGGGGATGTCTGGTGTCTATTTTTGTCAGCTGTTACTTGGTGCCGAAGATCCGGTCGCCGGCGTCGCCCAGGCCGGGGACGATATAGGCGTGCTCGTTGAGCTTTTCGTCCACGCCGGCCACATAGATGTCCACGTCGGGGTGGTCGCGGCGAATCACCTGGATCCCCTCGGGGGCGGCCAAGACATTCATCAGCTTGATGTGCTTGCAGCCGTAGCCCTTGATGACGGTGATGGCCGCGGAGGCGGGCCCGCCGGTGGCCAGCATGGGATCCAGCACGATCACATCCCGCTCGGAAATATCAGAGGGCATCTTGCAGTAGTACTCCACGGGCTGATGGGTCTCAGGATCCCGGTACAAGCCGATATGCCCCACCTTGGCAGAGGGGATCAGGTCCAGGATCCCGTCCACCATGCCCAGGCCGGCCCGGAGGATGGGAACAATGGCCAGCTTCTTCCCGGCCAGCACCTGGAAAGTGCCGGTAGCCACAGGAGTCTTGATCTCCACCTCCTCGGTGGGCAGATCCCGGGTAGCCTCATAGCACTCCAGGGCGGCGATCTCAGAGACGATCTCCCGGAACTCCTTCACACCGGTCCGCTCATCCCGAAGGATGCTCAGCTTGTGCTGAAGCAGAGGATGGTCCAAAATGTGTACTTTGTTGTCGTTTTCGAACATCACAATAAACCCCTTTATTTGTTTTGGTTGTCGCGGCTCTGCCGCTCCCGTTCCAGCCGTTCGCGTTCCGCCTGGGACAGCCGGTGATAGACCGGGACCAACTCCCTGCCCTTCACCAGCCTGCCGGCACGGATCTGTTCCAGGGCCGCCCGGGCCACCCCCTGGGCACTCTGCATCCGCAGGGGCTCGGGAGCCAGCTCCATCTGGCTGTCCTGTTCTCGAAGTGCATTATAACACAGCTTTGCCCCGTCTCCAACGACTATTTTCCGCTTTTTGATTTTTTTCAGTTCCTCCCCCAGCTCCTCCAGGGAGATGGCCCGGTCGGGGGCCAGGCGGATCAGGCGCTCCCCGTCGGCCTGAAACAGGGCGTTATAGACCTGCTTCCGCCGGGCGTCCATGGCGCAGACCACCAGGGCGTCCATGTGGGCCACGTTCCGGGCCATGGCCTCCAGGGTGGAGACGGCCGCGCAGGGCTTGTCCGCGGCAAAGGCCAGTCCCTTGGCAGCCGAGACGCCGATGCGGATGCCGGTGAAGGACCCCGGGCCTGCCGCCACAGCGACGGCGTCGCAGTCCTGAACGGTCAGGCCGGTGTTTTTCAGCATGGCCTCCACAATGGGCATCAGGGTGCGGCTGTGGGTGAGGCCGGTGTCCTGATAGCCGGAGCAGAGGACTTTCCCATCCTCCGTCACGGCGGCGGAGACCGCCTTGGCGGAGGATTCCAGTGCCAAGATCCTCGTTGTGCAGCCCCTCCTTCCACGGTGATGCTCCGCCAGCCGTCGTGCTCCGGATGGCGGGTGAGGGTCACATAGACCGTGCCCTCCGGCAGGGCGTCCGCCACCTGCTCGCTCCACTCCACGGCGCAGACGCCGCCCCGGGAGAGATAGGTATAGGTGTCCAGAAAACCGCCCACGACCGTGAGCAAGGCGCCCAGGCGGAAGGTCTCGGACATCTGACGCTGTTTTTGATGCATGGGATCGCCTCCTGACGCAGATGATGCCGGTGATGCGGCGCGGAGGAAAAGGAGCGGGCCTGCCCGAACAGGGAGAATAGGGGCCGCCGGCGGGGTGCTTTCGCAATCTCTGACCGAGGCTCAACCAGTGTGGGTGCAGACCTCGCGGATTTTGGCCTGGAGCTTTTTAAGATCCTCGAAGGATTCCGGACGCTTGCGGGGGTCGCGGAGCAGTGCGGAGGGGTGGTAGATCGCCATCATGTGGACGCCGGCCCTGTCGAACCATTGCCCGTGCTCTTTGGTGATCTTGAAATCCTCACGAATGAGGCGGGTGGCGGCAATGCGGCCCAGACAGACGATGATTTTCGGCCGGATGAGCGCGACCTGATTGCGGAGGTAGCCGATGCATGCGTCCATCTCCACGTTCAGCGGGTCGCGATTTTGTGGGGGACGGCATTTGACCACATTGCCAATGAAGTATTGGGAGCGGTCCAGGTCGATGATGGAGAGCATATCGTCCAGGAACTGACCGGCGCGGCCCACAAAGGGGTGCCCCGTCAGGTCCTCTTGTTCACCCGGACCCTCGCCGATGAACATGACCTCGGCATCCCGATTCCCCTCGCCAAAGACCACGTTGTGCCGGGTCTCACAGAGGGCGCACTTTTGGCAGGAGCGGCAGGCAGACTCCAGTTCCGTCCAATTCAGCATATATGGATTCCCCGTTTCTTTGTTAGGATAAACAGTCTTGTGATACGACGGTAATTAACATTATATCACAAAAATACGGCAATTGAAAATCTGCGCTTTTGACAAAAATGACGGTTGACATTTTTTTGAAAAGCGCATATACTACCCACAGCAAAGGCAATGACGAAGACCGCGCCCTATGAGGGCCGCCAGAGAATCCGGGTCACCGACTGAGAGCCCGGTCCGGCAGGATGGGGATGTGCAACACTTACCGAGCCGGGGGTTCGAGTCCCGCAGAGGGAGGAGGGCTCCACGCATTCCCGCGTTAAGGGAGCCAAGAGGCCGTCTCAAGGGCGAGGCGGCAACGTTTGGGTGGTACCGCGGAATTTTTCCGTCCCGAAACTGTTTCATACAGTTTCGGGATTTTTTTATACTCAAATGATTCAGAAAGGACGTGAACGGTTGTGGAATTCCTGAAAGGCATGAGAAAGACGGAGCGGCTGGAACTCAAAGACATCATAGGAGGTGCCCACCGGAATGAGACCGTTCAGGTCTCCGGCATGGTACACGCCAAGCGGCCGGTGGGAGGCGGCCTCACCTTTTTGAAACTGCGCAAGCGGGACGGGCTTTTGCAGTGCACCTGTGGGGAGCGGGTGGACGTGTCGAAGATCCCGGAAGAGTCTGCTGTGGTCGTGACTGGGCGGCTTCGGGAGGAGCCCCGGGCCCCGGGCGGGGTGGAGCTGGTGGCAGAGGGGATAGAGGTGCTGTCCCGGCCTGCGGCAGCCATGCCGGTGCCCATCCCCAAGGCCAAGCTGAACGTAAACTTGGATACCGAGCTGGGACTTCGTCCCGTGGTGCTGCGGCATCTGCGGGAGCGCAGTGTGTTCAGGGTCCAGGAGTGTCTGGGGCGCGCCTTCCGGGATTATCTCCGGGACCAGGGGTTTACCGAGATCCACACCCCCAAGATCGTACACGCCGGAGCGGAGGGCGGCTCTAACATCTTCCGGCTGGACTATTTTGGGCGGAAAGCCTTTCTGGCCCAGTCTCCCCAGTTTTACAAGCAGACCATGGTGGGAGTTTATGAGCGCGTCTTTGAACTCGCCCCCGTCTTTCGGGCGGAGAAGCACTCCACCGCGCGGCATCTCAACGAATATACCTCCATGGACTTTGAGATGGGCTTTATCAACTCCTTCGAGGACGTAATGGCCATGGAGACGGGATTCCTCCAGCACGCCATGGCCCTGCTGAGAGAGGAATACGCACAGGATGTGGAGCGGCTGGGCATCCGGATACCGGATGTGAGCGCGGTCCCCTGCATCCGCTTCGACGAGGCCAAGCGCCTGGCCGCAGAGAGATACGGGTATTCGATCCGGGACCCTTACGATCTGGAGCCGGAGGAGGAACACGCCATTGGACGATACGCCAGGGAGGTGTGGGAAAGCGACTTCGTTTTTGTCACCCACTATCCCAGCAAAAAGCGCCCCTTCTATGCCATGGATGACCCTGAAGACCCCAAATACACCCTCTCCTTCGACCTCCTCTTCCGGGGACTGGAGGTCACCACGGGGGGACAGCGCATCCACGACTACAGGGCGCAGGTGGCGAAGATGGAGGCACGGGGCATGGACCCGGCGGATTTTGAGAGCTATCTCATGGCCCATAGACATGGCCTGCCCCCCCACGGCGGCCTGGGCATCGGCCTGGAGCGGCTGACCATGCAGCTATGCGGCCTGGACAATGTGCGGTATGCCTGCCTGTTTCCCAGAGATCTGAGCCGGCTGGAACCGTGATAGAAGGAGGAAGACGATGAAGATTACCGAAGAGATGGTGGATACGATCTCGGCGCTGTCCCGGCTCAAGCTCCCGGAGGAGGAGAAGGTCCGTATGGCCGGAGAGCTGGAACGGATCCTGGAATATGTGGAGGTGCTCAATACTTTGGACACCGCCGCGGTGGAGCCCATGAGCCATGTGTTCCCGGTAAAGAACGTGTTCCGGGCCGACGTGGTGGAGCCCTCGGCGGACCGGAGGGATCTGCTCAGAAACGCGCCGATACCGGATGAAGAGGCTTTTTTGGTACCCAAGACTGTGGAGTGAGGACGCAGGCACATGGAACTGCACTCACTTGCCGCCCTCCAGCTGGGCGAAAAGATTCGGGCTGGAGAGGTCTCGCCGGTGGAGGCCGCGCAGGCCGCCCTGGACCGCGTCCGGCAGGAACAGGGCAGAAACAACGCCTTTATCACTGTGCTGGGCGACGCCGCGCTGTCCGAGGCCCTGGAGACGGAGAAACAACTGCGCGCCGGAGCGCGGCTGAGCCCGCTGGCCGGAGTGCCGATGGGGCTCAAAGACAACATCTGCACCAAAGGCATCAAGACCTCCTGCGCCTCTAAAATTCTGGGAGACTTTGCCCCTCCCTACGCCGCCACCCTGGTCCAGCGGCTCCGCGCGGCGGGAGGCGTGCTGCTGGGGAAGCTGAACATGGATGAGTTCGCCATGGGCTCCACCTCCGAGACCTCTTTTTACGGACCTGTGAGGAACCCCTGGGACCTCACGCGGGTGCCCGGAGGGTCCTCCGGCGGGGCGGCGGCCGCCGTTGCTGCGGGGGAGTGTTGGTATGCCGTCGGCTCCGACACCGGCGGCTCCATCCGTCAGCCGGCCGCCTATTGCGGCGTCACCGGCATGAAGCCCACTTACGGTACGGTGAGCCGGTATGGGCTTGTCGCCTATGCCTCCTCCCTGGACCAGATGGGGCCCATCGCCCGCACCGCCGCCGACTGCGCGGCGGTGCTGGACCTCATCATGGGGAGGGACCGCCGGGACGGCACCAGTCTGGAGGTGGAAAGCGGCGGCTTGCTTGCAGGGCTTACCGGCGATGTGCGGGGCATGAAGATCGGCCTCCCCGCCGACTGTTTCGCAGAGGCTCTGGAGCCAGAAGTCCGCGCCTGTGTCCTCGCGGCTGCGGATGTGCTGCGGGCCAGGGGGGCCCAGGTGGAGGAGTTCGCCCTGCCGATCATGCGGTATGTGGTGCCGGCCTACTATATGATCGCCGCCGCGGAGGCGAGTTCCAACCTCTCACGGTTCGACGGGGTGAAATACGGCTGGCGGGCGGAGGGATATGAGGACTTGACGGATCTCTACAGCAAGACCCGGACCGAGGGCTTCGGCTCGGAGGTCAAACGCCGCATCCTGCTGGGCGCCTTTGTGCTCTCCGCAGGCTACTACGACGCCTATTATAAAAAGGCCCTCCAGGTAAAGGCGGTCATAAAACGGGCCTATGACGAGGCGTTCGAGAAATATGACCTGCTGCTCACCCCCGTGGCCCCGTCCACCGCCCCCAGGCTGGGGGAAAGCCTCGACGATCCGCTGAAGATGTATCTCTCGGATATCTATACCGTGCCGCTCAATCTGGCGGGGCTGCCGGGGCTGAGCATGTCCTGCGGCTTCGACGGCGGCGGGATGCCCATTGGCGCCCAGCTCATTGGGCCCGCGCTGGGGGAGGCCAAGGTGTTGGGGGCCGCCCACGCGTTCCAACTGGACACCGACTATCACACCAAAATGCCCAAGGGAGGGGACGCGCAATGACATGGGAAACGGTCATCGGCCTGGAGACCCATGTGGAGCTGGCCACCAGGACGAAAATATTCTGCGCCTGCACAACGGAATTCGGCGGCGCGCCCAACACCCACTGCTGCCCGGTGTGCACAGGCATGCCCGGCGCGCTGCCCGTCATGAACGAAAAGGTGCTGGAGTTTGCGGTGAAGGCCGGGCTGGCCCTGCACTGTGAGATCACCCGCTACAGCAAATTTGACCGGAAAAACTATTTCTATCCCGACCTTCCGAAGGCATATCAGGTCTCCCAGCTCTACCTGCCCATTGCGCGGAACGGCGCGGTGCCCATCAAGACGGGCAAGACCATCCGCATCCATGAGCTGCACATGGAGGAGGACGCGGGCAAGCTGGTCCACGACCCCTGGATCGACCAGACGCGGGCAGACTACAACCGCTGCGGCGTCCCCCTCATTGAGATCGTCACCGAGCCCGACTTCCGCTCTGGGGAGGAGGTCATCGCCTATCTGGAAAAGCTGCGCTCTACCCTCCAGTATCTGGGGGTTTCCGACTGCAAGATGCAGGAGGGCTCTCTCCGCTGCGATGTAAACCTCTCCGTCCGCCCCGCGGGCTCGCAGGAGCTGGGCACCCGCACGGAGATGAAGAACCTCAACTCCTTTAAGGCCATTGTCCGGGCCATCGCATATGAGGCCCGGCGGCAGATCGAGTGTATGGAAGAGGGAAAACGCATCATCCAGGAGACCCGCCGGTGGGATGAGAACAAGGATGCCACTTTTGCCATGCGCTCCAAGGAGAACGCCCAGGACTACCGATATTTCCCTGAGCCGGACATTCCGCCCATGGAGGTCACCGAGGACTATCTGGAGCGCCTGAAGGCAGAGCTTCCGGAACTGGCGGAAGAAAAGATGGCGCGGTATCAAAGGGAGTGGAGCCTGCCGGCCTATGATACCGAGATGATCACAGGGCAGAAGGCCCTGGCGGACTTTTTTGAGGAGACGGTAGCGTTGGGTGCGCCGCCCAAGCAGGCCGCCAACTGGATCATGGGGGAGGTGCTCCGGCAGCTCTCCGCCGGCGGGATGGAGGCAAAGGACATGGCCTTTACCCCCCGGACGCTGGCCCGCCTCATTGCGCTGGTCCAGACCGGTAGGCTCAACCGCAATACGGCCGTCAAGGTCTTCGACGCGGTGTTCGCTTCGGACGGCGATGCGGACGCCTATGTAAAAGAACATGGCCTGGAACAGGTCTCCGACTCGGGGCTGGTGGCTGCCGCGGTGGAGAAGGTGTTCTCCGCAAACCCCAAGTCCATCGAGGACTACCGGGCGGGGAAGGAGAAGGCCTTCGGCTTCCTGGTGGGGCAGGTCATGCGGGAGCTCAGGGGGCAGGCATCTCCCCAGGTGGTCAACCAGATCATCCGGGAAAGGCTGGAACAGGTGAAATAGACGGAAAGAGAGGGGTGGGACGGACCAGGTGCACGCCGCTCTCCACAAGTAGCGCCCTGCCGGCTCCCCTGGTGTTTCCCAGAAACGCCAGGGGAGCCGGCAGGGCGTTTTCCACCCGGTGCATTAAGTACATAAGTTCTGGAGCAGCGCCATCCGGCGGAAGAACAGCTCTGGATATGCCATCGGCTCCACTGCCGGGCATGCCCCCCGAACAGACTTTTAAAGCAGGGGAAAAGCTGATATAA
>ENA-UERW01001236-UERW01001236.1-human-gut-metagenome-genome-assembly--contig:-NODE-1236-length-17893-cov-2.117030_pt1 | contig 17893 bp, 19 predicted proteins | sample MGYA00242994_ERZ507995 | MGnify/ENA primary metagenome ERZ507995 (study PRJEB26167, sample SAMN06115492) | human gut metagenome | host: Homo sapiens | place: China:Chongqing | collected 2015-04-26...
GTGCGGTCCGCTGCCCGGGGCGTCCAGCCCTGTTTTCAGACAGTGCCGAAGCCTTAAAATGATTTATAAAGTATATCACAGAAGCCGCAGGCCTACAAGGACAAGGAACCGGTTTTCTATAAATTTTCTGTGAATTCCACTTTCCAGACTCCCGCCCCTATGCTATACTACCTCTTGAATGCGAAAATACTCAAAGTGAGGGAGAAGTTATGGAAGAACGGAGAAAGCAGGACCTGACTGCCGAGGCCGACGGCATCATCGAGGGGCGCAACGCCGTCATTGAGGCCCTGCGGGCAGGGGAGACGATTGACAAAATTTACCTCCAGAAGGGAGAGACGGACAAGACCCTGGGACATATTGCCTCCAAAGCCCGGGCGGCGGGCGTGGTGGTGGTGGAGGCGGACCGGCGGAAGCTGGACGCCATGAGCCGCACCCATGCCCACCAGGGCGTCATCGCCCTGGCGGCGGTCCGGGAGTACGTCAGTGTGGAGAGCATCCTTCAGGCCGCCCGGGACAAGGGCGAGGCCCCCCTGCTGGTGGTGTGCGACGAGATCTCCGACCCCCACAACCTGGGGGCCATCATCCGGACCGCTGAGTGCGCCGGGGCTCACGGCGTGGTGATCCCCAAGCGCCGCAGCGCGGGCCTCACCGCCGTGGTGGCCAAGACCTCCGCCGGAGCGGTGGCCCACGTGCCGGTGGCCCGGGTGCCCAACATCCCCGCTCTGCTGAAGGATCTGAAAAAACAGGGGGTGTGGGTCTTCGGCACGGCGGCGGACGGCACCACGGCCCTGTACGACGCGGATCTGAAGGGACCCGCCGCCATCGTCATCGGCAGCGAGGGGGACGGCATGACCCGTCTGGCCGCCGAGAACTGCGACTTTTTGGTGAGTATCCCCATGCGGGGGAAGCTGAATTCCCTGAATGCCTCTGCCGCCGCGGCGATCCTGCTGTATGAGGCGGTGCGCCAGCGGATGGCCTGAAGGGCCGGGGACACAGCGGAGAGGAAAGGGGCAGCATGGCTTCCAAAGACGAGAGAGAGTTTGATAGCGGTCTGACCGGGGGCACGGATGTCCCGGCGTTGGAGGAGGACTTCTCCCTGGAGGAGATCCTGGCGGAATACGGCGCAGGCCGGGAGCAGCGGCTTATGGAGGCCGTGGAGCAGGAGGCCCGCCGGGAGACGGAGCCGGCCGCCCCTCCGGCGGAGGGCGGCGCGAAGAAGCCGCCTCTGCAAACGGAGGCGCGGCCGCGTCCCGCCCCCCAGGTGACGGAAAAAACAGCTCCGCCCCAAAAGCCGCCCGCCCAGCCGGAGGACCTGCTGGAGGAGCTGCGGCAGGATCTGCCGCCCTCTCCCCACCCCATCACGCTGGAGGATGTGGTGGGCAGCACCGTGGACGCGGTGATGGAAGAGGAGGCTCAGGAGCCCCTGCTGCGGCCCCGGCGGGGCCTGTTCTCCCGGAAGCGCCTGATGGAGACAGAGGAGCTCTACGCCCCGCCGGAACCGGAGGAGGCGCCGGAGGAGATCCCGGAGATCGACACCATCGGTCCGGAGCCGGAGCTGGCTGAGGCGGCGGCGGACTACCGGGCGGAGGCCAAGCGGCGCAAGCACCCTATCCTGGCAGCGGTACTGATCTCGCTGCTGCCGGTGATCCCTATGGGGATCGAGGCCTACGGCTATGAGATCCGCTACTGGACCGACGACGCAGCCGTCCAGAGCGGTGTGCTGCTGGCGTGCCTTGCGGCGGTGGCCGTCCTGGCCCGGCAGGTATTCGCCAAGGCGTTCGGCTCGCTGCTGCAGAAGCGCTGCACCAGCGAGCTGCTGGCGGTGGTCTCCGCCGTGGTGATGGCGGCGGACTGTGTGGCCCGGCTGGTGCTGCCGGAGCGGAGCGCCGTCCCCTGCTGTGCCCCGGGGGGGTGCCTCGCCCTGGTGTTTGCCATGTGGGGCGGAGCCCGGGAGAGCCGGGGACTGTGGGACACCTTCCGCATGGCCGCCACGGATGACGAGCCGCCTTATCTGGTGACGGAGACGGAGAAGGGGGCCTGCAAGCAGGCGGGTTCCGTCCCCGGCTTCTACACCACCGCCCTGCGGGAGAATACCGCCGCCGTGTGGCAGAACGCGCTGATGCCGGTGGTGCTGATGGCCTCCATCGTGTTTGCCGGGCTCAGCTCCCTGGGCCAGGAACGGGGGGACGACTTTTTGCTGAACTGGTCTGCCATCCTGGGGGCAGGCACCACCTTTGCCCTGCCTCTGTGCTGGGGGATGCCCTTCTCCCGGCTGGCCCGGCACTTTCACAAGGCGGGGTGCGCCGTGGCGGGCTGGTGCGGTGCGGAGAAGATCAGCCGCAGGCGGGCCATGATCCTGACGGACGGAGACCTGTTCCCGCCGGGTACGATCCAGCTCAACGGCGTAAAGGTGTTCGGGGAGGACCTGTCCCGGGTTTCCTCCTATGCCGCCTCTATGGCCCGGGCGGCGGACTGCGGCCTTCAGCGGTTGTTTGACGGCCTGCTCCGCAGCGAGGGCGGCCATTATGAGAAAGTGGACGATTTCAGCTTTTATGAGGAGGGCGGCTACTCCGCCACCATCCGGGGGGAGTCGGTATTGCTGGGCACGGCCTCCTTCATGCGGAAGATGGAGGTGCGCCTGCCCGGCGGCATCAACCTGCGGACCGGCATCTTCCTGGCCATGGACCGGCAGCTGGCGGCAGTGTTTGCCGTGAAGTACCAGCCCTCGGAGAACGTGGATTTCGCCCTGCGGATGATGCGCCGCAGCCGCATCACGCCGATCCTGGCGTCCCGGGATCCCAACATCACCCCGGCCCTGCTGAAGCGGAAGTTTCACAAGGGCGTGAAGGTGGAGTTCCCCAGTCTGACGGACCGGGTGGCTTTCAGTGAGGCGGAGCTGGACCGGGGGATGCCCCGGGCCCTGCTGTTTCGGGAAGGACTGCTGCCCTATGCGGAAGCGGTGGTAGGCAGCCGCCGCCTGTGCAAGGCCGTGCGCCGGGCCACGGCGCTGTCCATGCTGGGCAGCGTGGCCGGGACGCTGCTGTCCTTTTATATGGTGTTCCAAGGCGCCTATAATCTGCTGACGCCTCTGGCCCTGCTGGTGTTCCTGCTGCTGTGGGCGCTGCCGGTGTTGCTGCTGGCGGACTGGGCGGGCAGGTATTGAGCGCCGGCCATCTCGTTCGCAGCGGGATAAGATGGCGCTGCGGGCGGAAGTCAACCGCATGAGCGGGGAGACCCACCACATCCGTGTCCCATGCAGGGCATTCTGCGGCATTTACCCCAAAAGACGGCGCCCGGTCCGGGATTTCCCGGACCGGGCGTCGCTGTATACAGAGGCGCCTGGAGCGCCTCCCGCGGTCAGCTTTGGTTTTCTATGATGTGGACATTCAGGTGGTTGTAGGTCATCTCCACGCCGTACTTCTGGAAGGCGTCCCCCAGGTGCCCCCCCAGAGCCAGATACGCGCCCCACCAGTTCTCCGGCGTAGCCCAGCAGTAGACTGTGTACTCGATAGAGCTCTCCTTGTATGCGGTGAGGTAGACGGTGGGAGCCGGGTCCTCCAGCAGGTTTTCCGTCTGCTCCAGAGCGCGCCGGCAGGCGGCCTTCACCGTCTCCGTGGGGGCGTCGTAGGAGGCGGTCACCCGCTGCACCACCCGCCGCCGCCCCAATACGGTGTAGTTGGTCATCTGGGAGGAGGCCAGCTCCTTGTTGGGGAGCATCACCAAATGCCCATCCGGGGTCACCAGCTTGGTGTGGTTCAGACTGATCTCATGGACCGTGCCGGCCACGCCGCCGACCTCTACATAGTCCCCGATGGAGAAGGGGTGGGCGGAGAGGATCACCAGCCCGCCGGCCACATTGCCCAGGATGTCCTCCGCCGCCAGGGTGACGCCCAGGGACCCCACGGACAGCAGCGCCACCAGGGAGGTCATGGGAATATTCAGGCTCTCCGCCACGATCAGCACCGTGACGATATAGAGGATCAGCTTCACCCCGGCCAGCAGGTATTTCTGGATGCGCTCGTCCAGCTTCGTCCTGGCCAGCAGCCGCCGCAGCAGCTTGCCCAGCAGGTGGACGGCCACCAGGCAGATCAGCAGCGTGGCAGCGGCGGAGAGGACCGCCCGGAAGGAGAACTTGGCCAGCGTGTCTGTGAACAGGGAAGTGAGGTCCGACATACGCGGCGCCCCCTTTGTATCAGGATAGCAAAAGCATACCGGAAAGCAGCGGAAAAGTCAACGCCGCCGGGGCGCGGCTCCCGGACCCGCTTCAGTCTTTTTCATCTGCAGAAAGGGCGATTTGGCAGCGGGGCAGGATTGCATGCTCAAATGTATACAGTGTCTCCGCCGCAATGGTGCGCACAACGGCTGCCAGTACCTGGTCGATTTCGGCGGTATATATCCGCGTCTGCCCGTCCGGCAGCGGGGCGGCAATCTGCAGGGAATTTGCCGCTCTCCGGCGTAACAAAGCCGCCTTTTCGTCCATGCCGGGCTGGACATGGGCGCCACCCTCCTGGTTTGCCAGCAGACACACTACGCCCTTACGGCTCAAAAAGTGCTGCCGGTCAATCAAGAGAATGTCAATCCCATCCCACCAGGTCTTGAATGCCCGTTTGGCATATCGCTTTCCGGGTTCCAGGGACAGGGGCTGCACCGTCAGAACCGGAGGGACTTCTGGCTGGTGAATCATCTGGTACTGAATGAGCGGGGAGCGAACAAAATCGGTCCTCCCTTTATTGGGCAGCTCGCCCCGCACGGTGCTCAGACTGAGAAAATCCGGACAGCTGAATGCAAAACGCTTTGTAATTTGGGCCAGCAGGGAATCAGAATATTTTGTCTGGTGAAGCAGAAGCCGGAGCTTGGTCGCAATCTGCGCACCGTAAGACCAGTCTCCTGCATCGTAATGGAGGCATTCCTGCCTTAAAAATTTTAACTGGACGAGCAGATCGCTGAGCAATTCTGTCGGCGTCCGATCAACTTGATACGCTTTTTTATCGTTGTGCATATTTGGTGCACTCCTTTCGGCATGAATAGTTGGGATTCCTGCACTTTAAAACTCTACTTTCTCCGTGCAATAGCGCAGGAAGCGCGTCCGGACCACATTGCACGCGGCTTCATATCGCGTTTTTACCTCACGCTGTGTCAGATTTAATTCCTGCGCAATGGCCCGCAGCGACAGCTTTTCCAAAATCCGAGCCTCCAGAATCCGCTGGCTTGTTTCAGAGATGTCGGAGATGGCTTTCCAGAGACAATAGTACCGCTCTAGACGAATCAGGATCCACAGGGGATCCCAATCCCGCATCCGTCCGGTGGAGACTTCATAGAGCTGCCGGCGATACCGTAGGCCGGTCAACACCTGCCGACAGCGGGTGCGGGTAATGTTTTTGCTGTACCCGCCTACCCAGCCGGAGAACTGGCTGAGCCCCTGATATCGGTCCAGCTGTTCATAACAGAGGGCAAACGCCTCATCGGCAATCTCACAGTAATCATCAGGTCCCAGCACGCGGCAAAAATCCATCCCGTACGCGCACTGGTATACAATTTCATAGGCACTCTCATAAAGCGCCTTCCAAAGTTCGGGATCGCCGCTTTTCAGAAATTCCTGAACCTGTTGATAGTCTTGCTCCCGCCGACTGGTCCGATAGGGCTGATTTTTCCTACTTTTTTTATTTTACATCAAACTCACCTCCTTTCTGCTTCTCCCAGTGGTGGCTTTAGGCGATCCTGTCAAGAAAAAATTTCGCCCGCCATGCAATAAAAGCCGTTGTCTGCGCGTTATCAGGGCAGAAGACACAAACAGGAACCATGAATCCGAAACAACAAGCAGGAGGAGCTTTTTATGAAAAACATGTCTGTGAAGAAGATCGTCGCCATGATCGTGGGTGCAGCTGCGGTACTGGCCGTCGCGGCCGTGGCCGCCGTGCTGGCGCTGCGGGTGGACAGTGCGGAGGCTCAACAGATCGCGCTGGATACCGTCGGCGGCGGGGAGATCGTCTCACAGGAGGTCAGCAGTGAGGGCCTTTGGAATGAGTACAGCTACGAAATCATCAACGGGGACACGTGGTACGACATCGAAATCAGCGGCTTCGGCTCCGTCACAGAGCTGGAGAGCGTCAGCAGCCAGTATCCCCGGGGCTGAACCGACGGCGGCTCTTGCACCCGGAGGGCGCCTTCTGTATAATGGCAGAGTGAATTGCGGCCCTGGGGCCGCCTGTACAGGAGGAATCACCCTATGACGGAAAAGGAGAAGATGCTGCGGGGAATGCTGTACGCACCCGCCCGTGATGAGACCCTGCTGGCGGAGCTGGCTGCCTGCAAGGCTCAGTGCCAGCAGTTCAATCAGCGGGCCTATCAGGCGGAGGGCATTGAATCCGCCCAGATGCTGCTGCGCCAGCTGCTGGGCGCCGCTGGGGAAGGACTGCGGATTGAGCCGCCCTTCTGGTGCGACTACGGCTGGAATATCAGTGTGGGCCGGAACTTCTACATGAACCACGGCGGCGTCATTCTGGACGCCGGCGGCGTGACCTTTGGAGACAACGTGCTGGTCGGCCCCCAGTGTGGATTCTACACCTCCGGCCACCCCTTGGACGCGGCAAAGCGGGCCCAGGGGCTGGAGTACGCCTATCCCATCCGTGTGGGCAGCGGCGTCTGGATCGGCGGCGGCGTCCGCGTGATGCCCGGCGTCTCCATCGGAGACGGGGCGGTCATCGCCTCCGGCAGCGTGGTGACGAAGGACATCCCTGCCGGAGTCCTGGCTGCGGGCGTCCCCTGCCGCCCCATCCGCCCCATCACGGCGGCGGACCGGATGCTGCCCTGATCCGGCGGAGCAGCTGCCCTTCCGGAAAATTTCGGCCCGGGGTTGGAAACCTCTGCAGGATGTGCTATCATGGGGGCGCGGCCGGTGATGCTTCGGCCGCAGTGCAATCAAACGCGCCGCCGGCGCGTTGTCTGTGTGAACAGGAGGAAGCCCCATGATATTCTGCATGACCGTGGCAGAGCCGGACCCAGACGCGGATGCCGCCCTGGAGGACTGTATCGCCCGCATCGCCGGGGGAGACAAGGACGCTCTGGCGGATTTGTACAACCGCACCCGTCCTGCCGTCTACGGCTTTGCCCTGTCAATCGTCAAAAACGCCCACGACGCAGAGGATATTCTCCACGACGCCTGTTTGCAGGTGTGGAACGCTGCCGGCGGATACCGCAGGCAGGGCAAGCCTATGGCCTGGGTGCTGACCATCACCCGGAATCTGGCCATCAGCCGCCTGCGGGAGCACGGGCGGACGGAACCCCTGGTTCAGGAGGACTGGCAGGACCGTCTGGCGGACAATCCCGCCGTGACCCATGAGGACCGGATGATGCTGGAGGCCGTGCTCTCCGCCCTGAGCGACGAAGAGCGGCAGATCGTCACCCTCCACGCGCTGACAGGCCTGCGGCACCGGGAGATCGCCGCTCTGCTGGGCCTGCCGCTCCCCACGGTTCTCTCCAAATACAGCCGGGCTTTGAAAAAGCTCCAACTCGCATGGAAGGAGGCAGACTGACTTGGACGAACGTGAACTGGAACAGCGCCTGCGGACCGCCGTGGAGCACGCCGCTCCTGATCCGCTGGACCGCATCCTGGCCGCCTGCGGCCCGCAAGCGGGAACTGTCCTCCCTTTTGAGGCTCCGAAAAAGAAGCGCCGCTGGGCGCCCCTGGCAGTGGCTGCCGCCCTGGTGGTCATGTGCTGTGGTGCTTTCGGCATCAGCAGCTGGCGGGGAGCCAACGCCGTGGACTCCGTGGTGATGCTGGATGTGAACCCCAGCCTGTCCATGACCGTCAGCTCCAAGGAGCGGGTGCTCTCCGTCACCCCCTTCAACCAGGACGCAGAGGTTATCCTGGGCGACATGGATCTGACCGGCACGGACCTGGACGTGGCAGTGAACGCCCTCATCGGCTCCATGCTCCAAAACGGTTATCTCAGCGATATCCAGAACGCCATCCTGGTGTCCGTGGAGAACCAGGACGCCGCAAAATCCGCCCAGCTCCAGCAGCACCTGACGGATACCATCAACAGCGTCTTCCAGGGCGGTTCCCTGGAGGGGGCTGTCCTCAGCCAGACAGTGACGGAGAGCGCGGATCTGAATGCTCTGGCCCAGCAGTACGGCATCTCCGTAGGCAAGGCATCCCTGATCCAGGAGGTGATCGCTCAGGACAGCACACTGACCTTTGCGTCCCTGGCACCCCTGTCGGTGAATGAGATCGCCTTGATCGCCGAGTCCCGGCATCTGACCACCCAGGCCGTCACCCAGACGGGCACCGCCAGCACAAAGGCCTATATCACGGCAGAGGAGGCCAAAAATGCCGCCCTGGCTCATGCGGGCATCGCCGAGAGCAGCGTGGCCCAGCTGGAGATCGAGTTCGACAGCGAGGACGGCCTGATGGTCTACGAGGTGGAGTTCTATGCCGGCGGCACAGAGTATGATTACGACATCAACGCCCGCACCGGTGAGGTGGTGAATTTCTCCCGGGAGGGCGGCATCTCCGGCGGAACAACCGGCAGCTCCGGCTCCTACATCGGCGAGGCGGCCGCCACTGCCGCCGCCCTGACCCACGCAGGCGTCAGCGAAGCGGACACCATCTATCTCCGCTGCTGGGTGGAGCACGACGACGGGCGGGCGGAGTGCTACGAGGTGGAGTTCCTGGCGGGCACCACGGAGTATCAGTATGAGATCGACCTCTATACCGGCGCCGTGCTGAAAAGCGAGCGGGAGAGCCACAGTGTCCCAGCATCTGGCAGCTCCGGCCCCCACATTGGCGAGGCGGCTGCAAAATCCGCTGCCTTGACCCACGCCGGCGTCAGTGAGAGCGACGCCTCCCGCATCCAGGTGGAGTTGGACCGGGATGACGGCTGGACCTTGTATGAGGTGGAGTTCCATGTGGGCCGGACGGAGTACAGCTATGAGATCGACGCCTCCTCCGGCGCAATTGTCAAGGCAGAGCAGGAGCTGGACGACTGAACCCTGTCACATCAAAAAGCAGCGGCCGGCAGATGCCGGCCGCTGCTGCGAAAAACCACCGGCCGAAGCCGGTGGTTTTCTGTCTGTGTGGGGCGCTCAGGCACCCTCCGGTTCTCCCGGCGCCGGGGGGCCATCCGGAGTGGGGGCGTCCGCGTCCTTTTGATCCGCCTCTTCCAGCGCCTGCTGGAGATAGTCCTGCTCCGCGGTCTTTTTGCTGGGGACAAAGCCCTGGGCGGCGCTCTTCCGGCGGCCCTTGCTGCGGGCGAAGAAGAAGCCGGAGAGGGAGAACACAACGGCACCGATGAAATTCACAAATAGGTCCTTCATGGTGTCGATGATGCCAATATCCAGGTAGCCGCCCAGTCCCAGGCTCTCTCCGTTGATGACCACGTCCTGGATATCCGGAATCGTCACCACCTTGTTGGAGAGCGTGGGATCCAGGGAGACGGAGTGGATGGCGTGGATGACCGTGTCCTTCTGCATGTCCGTGCCCAGGAAGAAGTCCATGCCGAATTCAAAGAACTCCCACAGGACCCCGATAGTCATGGAGAAGCAGAAGGCCACCAGGGCCAGGAACGCCGGGGACAGATGGAAGGTGATCCGGTCATCGTCGTTCAGCAGCATCACCATGGAGAAGCCTACCGCCGCGGCCAGGAAGCCGTTGATGGTGTGGAGCATGGTGTCCCATCCGGGGATCACCACATAAAAGGCGTTGACCTCACCCAGAATTTCTGCCGCAAAGATGAAGCAGAAAATGGTGATCTCCAGGGGCGGCGGCAGCTCGATCCGCAGCTTCACCTGGATCCAGCTGGGCACGTAGAGCAGCAGAAGCGTGAGAATGCAGAAGAAGGCGCCCTCGTAGTTGGCCAGCATGATCTGCCGCACCAGCACCACCAGCACCAGAATCCGCAGGATGGAAAAGACGATGAAGGAGCTTTTGTGTTCCCGCAGCTCCCGCGCCATGGCCTCCTGAAATGCCTTTTTATACTGCTTCTTTTCTTTCTTTGTCGACTTCAATGGGTTACCTCCTTCGGTCGGTCCGGTTCTTCAAAAATCGGCAGGGCGCCCTCTTGCTCGGCAAGGGCCACATCGGCCCGGGAGCGGAGGGTCCAGTAGGCCATCCGCATCCCAAATTTGCGGCACAGCCGCACTGCCGGCTTTTCCCGGTCTCCGAACCGGTAGGCCACAAAATCCGGCCGGGTGAATGCATTGTAGAAGAGATTCGTCAGCGCCATGCGGTTCCAGGGACCCTGGCCGGATGGATGGCGGTGGAAATCCTGGGACAGCTGGCCCCGCAGCACCGACGGCCGGTGGCGGCGCAGCCACCGCAGCGGCCGGGGGTCAAAGCTCTCCACACAGTAGTCTATGGAGAAGCGGTCCAGGCAATCCACCGTATCCCGGGCCAGCGCCGCGGCGCCGTGCCGGTCGGTCTTCAGCTCCACCACCAGCGGCGCCCGTCCGGCAAACAGGGGGAGCACCTCCTCCAGAAGAGGGATGTGTTCCTCTGAGCCTGCCAGCCGGAGAGCGGCAAGCTCATAGTGCTCCTTGCCCGTGCGGCTTTTGTCGGCGCGGTAAAAGCGCTCGAACACATGTGCCTTTTCCGCATCCGGCACGCCGGGGCCGTGGAGGCCCCGGTGGGCGTACCGAAAGCCCTCCAGCTTTTCCCAGCCAGGACCATCCCGCCGGCCGTGGAGCAGGAACCAGACCAGCAGGTATCCAAGCCCGGCCAGGGCAGCTGCCGCAGCAGCGGCTGCCGCTAAAATCAGCAGCAATTCGACCATAAACACCTCCGCCAAATCCGGGCATCGGGGAGCGGACCGCCCCGGGATGGACCGCAGATTCCTTCAAACAAAATAAAGAATACCACAAAGCCGGCCCGCTGACAAGCGGGCCGGCTTTGTGAAATGCCCGGCGGCATCAGATTTGCGCCTTCTTTTTCTCCAACAGGCAGAGCACGTAGGCTGCCAAAACGGCGCCCAGCAGCGCGATGTCCATTACGCGTCCCCCGTTCTCTTGCTGAGTCGGATGCACTCAAGGGCATAGACTGTTTGCATCGCGCCCCACACCGCCAGCACCGCCGCGATGGGCAGCAGGCCGAAGTCAAACACAAAGTTCAGGATCAGCAGGGCCACCCACAGGAAGATGCAGACCTTGGTCCCCACCATATAGGCCCGGTAGCAGGCCTGGCCGATCTGGGCCCGCTCCGCCTCGTCGCAGCTGTCCATCCAGGTCTTCTGGAATTTCATGTCGTAAACGCTGCCCCGCTTCTCCGGATTGATCCGGCGCTCCAGGTCCACGATCTTCTGCTGGAGCACCACCAGCGCCGCCACAGACGCCAGAAAGAGGATCAGGTCCGGCAGAAAGCGGCCGTAGATGATGGAGGCGGCGAAGAAGAAAAAGTCCAGGATTATCACCAGCCCCGTCAGCAGCAGAGCCCAGCTCAGCTGCTGCTCCGCCGCGTCCATGGCGTCCTCGTCCTCCCCATCCCAGGCGGCAAAGCGCCGTTTGGCGGCGGCATAGAGGTACCAGCCCGCCCCCAGCAGCACCACGGCGCTGCCGACGATGCCCCAGGGCGCACACACCGCCAGCACCCGGTCCAGGGCCTGCCGCACCGTCTCCGCCACGCCAGCGGCCCCAGCCACACCGGTGAAAAAGCCCAGCACGCCGCCCAGCAGCCCGAACAGCAGAATTGTCAGCAGGTATTTGGGCAGCGCCCTGCGGTTGTCCCGCCTCACGTTATCGCTCATGGCATTCATCCTCCTGATAGGTAAAAATGTCCTCCACGGTCACACCGCAGATCCTGGCAAGCTTCAGCGCCAGCGTCACCGAGGGGGAGTAGTCTCCCCGTTCGATCTGGCTGATGGTCTGGCGGGAAACACAAGCCAGGGCGCCCATCTCCTGCTGGTTGACCCCCAGCCGGGCCCGGTGTTCCTTCAGCCGGTTGTACAGCGGCATCCGCTCATCCCCTTTCCTGACAATGATCCAAGTCAAAATGACAATTATTCTTGTCAAATATAGCATAGCACTGACAAGGATTCTTGTCAATAAAAAATTGAATCTGCGCACAAAAACCGGCCGCCCAATTTGGACGGCCGGTTTTTGAACAGATGTAGGGCGGCGGAAAGAACGCTCACTGCCGGGAGGGTGGGGGAGGCGGGGCCCGCCATTTTTCCGGTGGGACTGCCTTACTCACCAGCCGGTTTTTCACATAGCTGCGGAACAGGGCGTAGATCACGGAGCACAGCGGGATGAAGAACAGCATCCCTGTGATCCCCATGAGCTTGCCGCCCAGAGTGACGGCGGCCAGCACCCAGATGGAGGGCAGCCCCACGGAGGAACCCACCACATGGGGGTAGATCAGGTTTCCCTCGATCTGCTGGAGCACCAGGAACAGCACGATGAACCACAGCGCCTTCCAGGGATCGTCGATGGCGATGAGCAGTGCGCCCACAGCGCAGCCGATAAAAGCCCCCACAATGGGGATCAGGGCGGTCAGGGCGATCAGGACGCCCACCAGCAGGGCGTAGGGCATCCGGAAGATGGTCATGGCCGCGACGAACAGCGTGCCCAGAATGCAGGCCTCCAGGCACTGGCCGGAGAGGAAGCTGGAGAAGGTCCGCCCGGACAGCCGCAGGACGTCCAGCGTCCGGTCGGCCTGCCGCAGGGGCAGCAGGCCGTAAATCACCTGGCGGCCCTGGCGGCCCAGCTTCTCCTTCTGCAGCAGGACATAGAAGGAGAAGATCAGGCTGATGACAAAGGTGCTGACACCGCTGACCACACCGCCGATGAACCCACCGGAGGAGACAATCCCGGCCCCAATTGCCTTGGCGATCTCCAGAGCCTTGGCAGAAAGCTCCTGCCATTGGATCTCCTCCTGCAGCTTCATCAGCTGCTCCTCCAGTAGAGGCCACAGGTCCTGCAGGTTCTCCGCCAGGGCGGTGAGCTGGTGCTCCAGTCGCTGGAAGGCGGCAGGAATCTCCCGAATGATGGACATGACTGCATCTGCGATGCCCGGGCCGATCACCAGGCCAGCCAGGGCCAGCACACCGATCACCGCGACCAGGGTCAGCACCAGGGCCAGGGGGCGGCGGAGCTTTGCGCCCTTCCGGTTTCTGGGGAACAGGTGCCGCTCGATGGCCCGCATGGGCACATTCAGGATAAAGGCCAGGGCGCCGCCCAGCAGAAACGGCGCCAAAATCCCAAGCAGCCAGCCCAGCGCCGCCAGGACTGCATCCAGGCGCTGCAGTGCGCAGTAAAACGCCACACCGCCGCAGACCACCAGCAGAAGTCCTTTGATCTTCTGTTTGTTCCATTCCATGAACGGTAAACTCTCTTTCCGGCCCGGAGGGCCTGTCTCAACGGGCTTCCTGCTCCTTCCGATACTGGGCGGCAGCTTCCAGATACTCCTCCATGGCCGCCCGGTTGCCTTCGATCTCCTCCGGCTTCAGGGGCCGCAGCACCTTGGCGGGGCTGCCCAGAATCATGGACCCGTCCGGGGCGTCCATTTTTCCGGTGACCAGGGCCCCGGCACCCACGATACAGTCGCTGCCGATCTTCGCGCCGTTGAGGACAATGGCCCCCATGCCGATCAGGGTGTTGTCCCCCACTGTGCAGCCGTGGACGATGGCCCCGTGGCCGATGGTGCAGCCCCTGCCCACCACCGTCTCCTCGTGGAGGATGGCCCCGTCCTGAATATTGGTGTCCGCTCCCACGGTGATGGGGCCCATATCCCCCCGCAGGACCGCACCGTACCAGATGCTGACGCCCTTTGCCAGCCGCACGTCTCCGGTGACGGAGGCGCCCTCCGCAATCAGCACGTTCTCGTCAGTCTTTCTCAGCTCGTATGTCATGGTCTCTCCTCTTTCTCTCTGATTTCAGATCTCAGGAGCGATGTTGCCGCGCGCTGCCACTGGGATTTCCTTTCCGTCGTGGGTAATGCCCAGAATGTTCAGGTCCGGCGTGCCCACCATGAAGTCCACGTGGGTGATGGAGTCGTTGAGGCCCCGGGCCTTCAGCTCGTCCTTGCTCATGGCCTGGCCGTCCTTGAGGCAGGGATAGGCCTCGCCGAAGGCGATGTGGCAGGCCGCATTCTCGTCGAACAGGGTGTTGTAGAACAGGATCTTCTGGTTGGAGATAGGGCTGTCATAGGGCACCAGGGCCACCTCGCCGAAGTAGCTGGCCCCTTCATCCACAGTGACGGCGGCCTTGAGGGCCTCCTCCCCCTGTTCTGCGTGAACCTCCACGATCTTCCCGTCCTTCACCACAAAGTGGAACTTGTCAATGATGGTGCCGTTGTGGGACAGGGGCAGGGCGGAGTAGACCACGCCGTTGACGCCGGTCTTCAGGGGAGAGGTGAAGACCTCCTCCGTGGGGATATTGGCGATATAGGTGCGGCCAGACAGAGTCACGTCGTTGCCCGCCTCCCAGATGTGGTCCTCCGGCAGTTCCACAGTCAGGTCCGTGCCCAGGGAGTTGGTGTAGTGGAGGGACTTGAAGTTCAGCTGGTTCAGCTTCTCCACCCGATGGGCCAGGGTCTCGATATGCCGGTGCCACTTGTCTACGCACCTGCCGTCGCCGGTAATGCGCACTGCCTGGAAGATGGCCTCCCACAGTTTGTCCATTGCCTCGCTCTCCGCAAGATCCGGGAACACCTTCTTCGCCCAGCTGGGGATGGGGATGGAGGCGATGCACCAGGGGAAGCCGCCGCACATCTGGAGACGGTCGAAGTCCTTCAAAGTCCTCCCGCTGGCCTGCTGGGCCCGGACGATCCGGCTGTGGTCCACGCCCTTGAGGTTCTCCGGATCGCTGGCGGAGATGGCCAGGTACGCCGCCCCCTCCAGGGCGTAGTCGTTGTAGAAGTGCCGCCGCCACAGGGGCACGGTGTCGAACACCTCGTCAGCCGCATGGAGGTACTTCATCCGGCCCAGTTCATCGTCGCCCCAGTTCATCACCACCTCCCGGCAACCGGCCTGATAGGCCTCCGCCGCACAGAGACGGGCGAAAAAGGCGCACTCCACAGGCGAGGAGATCACCAGCGGCTGCCCCCTCTGGATATTCAGGCCCACCCGCACCAGCAGCTGGGCGTATTCCGTCAGTTTTTCTTTCATGGATTCCATTTGATTCCATCCTTTCCAAGGGTTTCCTCACCCAGAGAATATTGTAGAGCATCTCTCCCGTAAAGTAAAGCGGGGGCCGCCGGGATTCAAAAATCGTTTACGATTCCCCCGCCCGGTCCTTTCGCAGGGAGATCAGCGTGGCGTTCAGCTCCGCCCCCATGATAAGGGTCACGGCGGTCATATACAGCCAGATCAAAAGGGCGATGGCCGTGCCGATGGAGCCGTACAGCAGGGAGTAGTCGGCAAAGTTCTCCACGTATGTGGAGTACAGCCAGTTCAGCGCCAGCCAGGCCCCCAGGGCCGCCATAGTGCCGGGCCAGATGTTCCGCCAGGGCTGGCGGCCGTCCTGAGACAGGGCGTACAGGAAGAACAGGGCGAAATACCCTGCCACCGCCGCCACCGGGAACCGCAGCTTCGCCCACAGCACCGCCCAGAACCGGGGCAGGCCGAAGCTGTCCACGGCGTAGAGTAGCAGCCGGTCTCCCACAGACATCAGCGTCAGGGTCAGGGCGATGGTGGCGATCAGCACCGCCGTGTACAGCAGTGTCTTCACCAGCTGGGTCAGCGCGCCTCGGGGCGGGCCCAGGTGATAGGCGATCCGCACGGAGCGCATCAGCGTGTTGGTGGCCCGCATGGGGAAGTACAGGGAGAAGAACAGGCCGAACAGCAGCAGCTTCACACTGGGGTTCCGGCCCACATAGGTGAGGTACACCCCGATGAAGGACACGATCTCCCGGGGCAGGAACTCCTGCACCGCAGCCAGAATGGCATCCACGTCCAGCTGCAGCAGGCCCAGCAGGGAGCTGACAAAGATCAGTAGGGGAAAGATCATGAACAGCAGGTAAAACGCCAGAGCCGCTCCCTGCATCCCTACATTGTGGCGCAGATACCGCTGCACCAGCAGATAGATGCCCCGCAGAAAGCGGTTTTGGGGCAGCTCCATCCAGGCTCGCCTTTGCACGCAGGCCACCTCCTCTCCGTGTGCATCCATAGTATGCACAGAATACCACCGATCTGTTCCGCAGCGGTGCAGAATTCTGTCGGGCGGCAGAGACTCACTCCCAAGTCTGCCAGATTTCCGGATGGTAGCCCACTGTGGCCTCCCTTCCATTGCGGACGATGGGGGTCACGAACAGCTCCGGGTGCTCCAGCAGCTTCTCCTCCCGGGCGTCCGGGGTGATATAGGCCATGTACAGGTCCTCATAGGCCCGGCATTTCGTGTTCACCAGGGCGTCAAAGCCCACTTTCTGCTTGACGGACTGGTACTCCCGGGGGGATAATCCCTTTGAGGGCAGGTCGATATACTGGTACTTAATGCGGCGCTCCTTGAACCAGCGCTCCGCCTTCTTGGAGTCGAAGGACTTAGAGGAACCGAAGATCTGAATGTTCATGCCTGTGCTCCTGTCTCAATAAAATTGGAAATTGGAATGGAGGGTCCGGTATGACGGACAGTATTAAACGGCTGAAGGAACTGGTGGACAGCTCCGACAACATCGTGTTTTTCGGGGGGGCCGGCGTTTCCACAGAGTCCGGCATCCCGGACTTCCGCAGCACTGGCGGCCTATATCACCAAGAATGGAAATATCCGCCTGAAGTGATTTTAAGCCATACATTTTACGAAAGCAACCCCGAAGAATTTTTCCGCTTCTACCGGGCCAAGCTGCTGGCCCCGGACGCCAAGCCCAACGCCGCCCATAAAAAGCTGGCGGAGTGGGAGGCGGAGGGCCGGTTGAAAGCCGTCATCACCCAGAACATCGACGGGCTCCACCAGGCCGCCGGCAGCCGGAACGTGCTGGAGCTCCACGGCAGCGTCCACCGGAACCACTGCCAGCGGTGCGGGAAATTTTACGGTCTGGAGCATATCCTCCGCACGGAGGGCGTGCCCCGGTGCAGCTGCGGCGGCATCCGGATGTGGTGCTCTATGAGGAGGGGCTGGATCAGGGGACGCTGGAGGCAGCCGTCCGCGCCCTGGCGGAGGCGGATATGCTGATGATCGGCGGCACCTCCCTGAACGTCTATCCCGCCGCGGGGCTGATTCGATACTATCAGGGGCACAGGCTGGTGCTCCTCAACAAGTCGCCGGTGGCCCGGGATCTGGCCGCGGATCTGGTGATTACTGACCCCATCGGCGAGACCCTGGCCCAGCTGTGAGGCGCTTCGGCGCCGGAGTTCTTCAGGCAGCCCTCGGAGGGCTGCCTGTTGCTTTTTTGAATTTGCAAGTTCGAAAAAAGAAAAATTCAAAAGTTTTCTTATTTTTTCAAAAATATTTTTTAAAACGGTTGAAAATGCAATTTTTTAATGATACTATTGCAAATAGTACAACGGCTGCATGCCGCCGAAAGGAGCGCGCACCCCTATGGTCTGGAAAGAGAACCGTGAGAACGCCTATTGTGAGATCACCCCCGCCATTCTCGCGCTGAAGGAGCAGTGGGAGAAGAAAAACTACATCGACCCCAAGCTCTATAAGGAGTATAACGTCAAGCGCGGCCTGCGGGACGAGGACGGCCGCGGCGTGCTCACCGGCCTGACCCGAGTGGGTGAGATCCAGTCTTACAGCGTCACGGAGGGGGAGCACATCATCCCCCAGGACGGTATGCTTTACTACCGGGGCATCGATTGCCGGGAGCTGGTGAAGGGCTCCGAGGGGCGCCGCTTCGCCTTTGAAGAGACGGCCTATCTGCTGCTCTTCGGCGAACTGCCCACCGCCGCCCAACTGGAGGCATTCTGCCAGCAGCTGGCCTCCTACCGGACGCTGCCCACCAATTTCTTCCGGGACGCGAGGATGAAGG
>ENA-UERW01001295-UERW01001295.1-human-gut-metagenome-genome-assembly--contig:-NODE-1295-length-17284-cov-5.603069_pt1 | contig 17284 bp, 17 predicted proteins | sample MGYA00242994_ERZ507995 | MGnify/ENA primary metagenome ERZ507995 (study PRJEB26167, sample SAMN06115492) | human gut metagenome | host: Homo sapiens | place: China:Chongqing | collected 2015-04-26...
GGCGGCAGCCATGTCGCCGCCCCTCTCCTATATGGAGGAAACAATATGCCCGAATGGTTTCTGAATCTGGACGGAGGCATCCTGCTCTGGCTCCAGGAGGCGGTGCGCAACGCCGTCCTGACACCCCTGTTTACGCTCTACACCCATCTGGGTGACAGCGGACTGATGTGGATTGCCCTGTCCGTCCTTCTGCTCTGCTTCAAAAAGACCCGGAAGGCGGGAGCAGCTGGCCTGATGGCCCTGCTGCTGAGCCTGATGTTCACCAACGGGATTCTCAAGCACCTGGTGGAGCGCCCCCGGCCCTGGCTGACGGTGGAGGGGCTGACGCCTCTGATCGCGGAGCACGACCCCAACTCCTTCCCTTCAGGACACACTAGCGCCTCCTTTGCCGCAGCGTCGGCCTGGTGCCGCACTCTGCCCCGCCGGTGGATGGGGGTGACGGCGGTGGTGCTGGCCGCCCTGATGGGCTTCTCACGGCTGTATGTAGGGGTCCACTTCCCCAGTGATGTGCTGGCCGGGGTGCTGGTGGGCCTGTTCTGCGGCTGGCTGGCCTGCCTGCTCTGGCAACGCTTTGCCGCTTGGAGGGGACTGGAGGCGTAACACGAAAAAAGAGCTGTATCCCAGACGGGATACAGCTCTTTTTGGTAAGCGAGTGAAAAAGCTTACTTCAGCTCGACCTTGGCGCCGGCCTCTTCCAGCTTCTTCTTCAGCTCCTCGGCCTCGTCCTTGCTGACAGCCTCCTTCAGGGTCTTGGGAGCGCCCTCGACCATGCCCTTGGCCTCAGCCAGGCCCAGGCCGGTGATCTCACGGACAGCCTTGATGACCTTGATCTTGGCAGCGGCGTCGAAGCCGGCCAGGACCACGTCAAACTCAGTCTTCTCCTCCACGGGAGCGGCAGCAGCGCCGGCGGCGGGAGCAGCCATAGCGGCGGCGGAAACGCCGAACTCCTCCTCCAGAGCGTGAACCAGCTCGGACAGCTCCAGAACGGTCAGGGCCTTAACTTCCTCAATGAGAGCGTTGATCTTCTCGCTAGCCATGGTAAAATACCTCCTAAAATGATGAAATCAAAAATCAGAATGTGCCGGTGTACTTACTCGGCGGGGGCAGCCTCGGGCTCGGCAACGGCTTCCACGAAGCCGCCCTTCTCCTCGGCAATGGCCTTCAGAACGATGGCCAGGCTGGTGATGGGGGCCAGCATGGTGCCCAGGACCTGGGCCTGCAGGACCTCCTTGGCGGGCAGCTCGGCAATGGCCAAAACCTCGTCAAGAGGCAGGATCTTGCCGTCCATGAAGCCGGCCTTAATGGCAAACTTCGCGCCGTTGAACTGCTTGGCAAACTTGTTGATGACGCGCATGGGAGCGATGGGGTCGCTGTGGCTGATGGCCAGAGAAGTGGTGCCATTCAGGCTGTCAGACAGCTCGCCCAGGCCGGCGCCCTCAGCGGCAAAACGGGTGAGGGTGTTCTTCACAACAGCGTACTCCACGTCGTTCTTGCGGAGCTCGTTACGAAGAGCGGTATCCTCAGCCACGGTGATGCCCTTATAGTCTACCAGGACACCGGAGGCGGCGTTCTGCAGCTTCTCAGTCAGCTCGGCCACAATGGCCTTCTTTGCTTCCAGGACATTTGCGTTAGGCATTTGGGATTCACCTCCAGAGAATAATCGACAATGCAAAAAACACTGTTTTGCGTACAAAGACACAAAACAGTGCAGACAGATCACATCATACTCCACTGCATCCTCGGCAGGACTTCCGCATCATGCAGCCTGCTGTCTTTGAACGCACGAGTTATTATACCATCCTATTTCAAAAAGTCAAGCTCTTTTTTCACATTTTCGTATGTTTCCTTTGTGGGGAGGGGGTCACCTTCCGCCGGAGCAGCCCGGACAGCCGGAGCAGGGGGCTCCCCCTGCCTGCTTCCGCCGCAGGCGGCCCGCCCACAGGTCGGCGGCGATGAGCACGGCGCACCAGAATACCAGCAGAATCAGAATCAGCAGGGCGCAGTTCCGGAAAAAGGCCTCCGGCAGGAAGAGGATGATGGGGTCGGTCCGCCAGTCAAAGAGCCAGTTGGTCTTTCCAGGGAAAAACAAAGTATGGAACACCACAAAGGCCCGCTGGAAGTCCAGGGCCGCCAGACCGCCCACCGTGAGAAAGACCGCCGCCAGTCCGGCCGCGGCCCAGAAGCCGGGACCGTGCCCCAGAGGGGCGGCAGGGATCAGCTTTTTCCTCCGGCCCACGGCAAACAGGACCGCCAGGACCAGCGCGGAGAGGACCAGCACCCCCAGGTCCAGCAGGAAGAGGGCGCGCACATCGGCGAAGTGGGCGGCCCCCTCCGGCGAGGCCGGAAGGACCCCGGCGGCAAAGTCGGGGCGCAGTCCCAGGCAGTAATCCATCATCTCCCCATAAGCCCGGCGGATCTCCTCCGCCGGCAGGCCGTACCGGGTCAGCTCCAGTGGGGCAATGTGGGCGTAATAGAAGGGGCGGCACAGGATGGGGGCCGCCACAGAGGCGGACAGCACCAGCAGGGCCGTAGCCAGAGCGGACAAGATGCAGAGGAGTTTACTGGACTTCATGGGATCACCTCAAAAAACGAATCAGCTGACTGGTATCATACCACAGACCGGAGCGGCACACAAGGGCCGGCAGATGACAAAGGAGCGGACCCTAAAACGGGTCCGCTCCTGAAAAGATACCAGGACTGGGATCAGTGCTGGAGGGTATGGGCGGCGGCGCGCTTGCGGCCGTACCAGATGATGACGCCCACATAGAGCACAGCAGCCGCAACGCCGATGATATAGGCATAGGTCCAGGGGATGTTGAAGCCGATCTTGGCGTTGGCGATGTAGGTGGAGCAGATGAAGCAGTAGAAGCCGCCGGGGATCATGGGCATCCACGCATACTTGCCCTTGCCGTTCTCGAACATCCAGACCGTGATGGCCAGGAAGGCAAACAGGGACAGGGTCTGGTTGGACCAGGCAAAGTAGCGCCACAGGATCTGGAAGCCCTCGTTGTTGAACTTGGCGAACACCAGGATCACGGCCACCAAGGCGAAGATGACGGCGGACAGGCTCAGGCGCTTGCCCTTGGTGCTCTGGTCGATGTGCAGGGTCTCCGCCACCGTCAGGCGCAGGCCGCGCAAGGCGGTATCGCCGGAGGTGATGGGCAGGACCACAATGCCCACCAGGGCGATGACGCCGCCCACGGGACCCAGGATGTCCTTACAAACCTTGATAACAGTGCTGGTGGCGCCGGCATTGGCGGCCTGGAGACCAGCATTGAAGATGCCCATGGCGGCGCCGGCCCAAACCATGGCGATGAAGCCTTCCAGAACCATCATGTTGTAGAAGGTCATGCGGCCTTCCTTCTCGCTCTTAACCGTGCGGGAGATGATGGCGGTCTGGGTAGAATGGAAGCCGGACAGGATGCCACAGGCCACGGTCACAAAGAACACAGGCAGGAAGTGGCCATTGGCAAAGTACTCGCCATAGCTGAACGCGGCAGTGGAGCCGTCAGCCGCAGTCTGGAACGCGGCGAAGGCGGGGGCCTGCCAGTTGTCCCACAGGTTCAGCAGGGGATAGCCCTTGACGAACATGCCGGCGAACACGCCCACGGCGGAGAACAGCAGGATCGCGCCGAAGATGGGGTAGATCTTGCCGATGATGGCGTCGATGGGGAACACGGTGGCGATCAGATAGTAGACAAAGATCGCACCATAGATGACCCAGGTGGAGACAGAGGTGGCAGCGCCGTCAAAGCCGAAGATTCCGGTGGCGGCGATGTCGCCGGGGGTGTAGATGAACACAGCACCCACCAGCAGCAGCAGCAGGCACACAAACACGTTGTAGATCCGGTAAATACCCTTGTTGGAATACTTGTGGATCATGGAGGACATCTGGGAACCGCCGTCACGCAGGCAGATCATACCAGAGAAGTAGTCGTGCATGGCACCGCCGATGATATTACCGATGGGGATGGTAATAAAGGCGATGGGGCCAAAGAGGATGCCCTGGATGGGGCCAAAGATGGGGCCGGTACCTGCAATGTTCAGCAAATTGATCAGCATATTCTTCCACTTGGGCATGGGCACATAGTCCACGCCGTCCTGCTTGGAATAGGCCGGAGTCTGCCGGTCATCGGGACCAAACACCTTTTCGCAGATCGCGCCGTAGACAGCGGCACCCACGAACAGGATGACAAGACCGATGATGAATGTAATCATACACACACACTCCTTAACATTCGTTCTCTCTTCTCTCAATACCGTCCGGAGCCGGCGCGCGTGACCCGCCGACGATCCCAGAACGTGAATAGTATAGCACAGAATCTGTAAAAGTAAAGAGGCTAGGCCGGTTAAATGCGACAAAAATGGACACTGCTGCGCAAAAAAGTTCAGCGTAATGCAGTGCTAAATCAAACGAAATCCCAGAGCGGCTCCGGGCCGCGCCAGCTTCCTGGGCACAGGTTCCAGAACCGGAGCGGCGGGCACAGAAAAAGGCGGAAACAGCTGTCAGCGTCCCAATCCACGCAAGGGTAGACATTAACGCGCGGGCATGATAAAATAGAGTACTTACAGGGGAATTTTGTTCCCATGGAACCACAAACGCTCTGGAGGAACCGTCCATTGAAAACCAATATATTAGACATCCAGTTTGACAACCTCACCCGGGAGGAGGCCAGGCAGGCCGGGGCCGAACTGCTCCGCTCCTCCGACTTTCACTACGCCGTCACCCCAAACCCGGAGTTCATCCTCACCGCAGACAAGGACCTGGAGTTTCAGAAGATCCTGAATCAGGCCGATCTGGTCCTCCCAGACGGCATCGGGGTGGTCTATTCCGCCAAGATCCTGGGCACCCCGCTGAAGGAGCGGGTGGCCGGCTTTGACTTCGCCTGCGATATGCTGGACGTGCTGGACGAGATGGGCGGCCGGCTGTACCTGCTGGGCTCCAAGCCCGGCGTGGCCGAGGAGGCAGGCCGCCGTATCCTGGAGCAGCACCCCAACATCGTTCTGTGCGGCGTCCATGACGGCTATTTTCAGGACTCCGATCCCGTAGCCCACGAAGTGGCCCAGGCCCAGCCCGACCTGCTGTTCGTCTGTCTGGGCGCGCCCAAGCAGGAGAAGTGGATCACCCGCTTCGGCCTGCTCACCGGGGCCAAGCTGGCCATCGGCCTGGGGGGCGCTCTGGATGTGTTCGCCGGCAATGTGGAGCGGGCCCCGGAGCAGTGGCAGAAGCTGGGAATGGAGTGGGCCTACCGCCTGGTGAAGGAGCCCAAGCGCATCGGCCGCATGGCCAAGCTGCCCCTGGTCCTGGTCAAGGCCGCCGGCCGCCGGGCCAGCGGCCGGGGAAAGCAGAGGGTCCTGTGATGGCGGGCCGGCTGATCGTATTCGAGGGGACGGACGGCTCCGGCAAATCCACCCAGTTCCGGGCCCTGTGCGACCGGGCCGCCCGGTCCGGCCACAGCTTTCAGAAGCTGGTCTTCCCCCAGTACAGCGAGCCCTCCTCCGCCCTGATCCGGATGTATCTGGGCGGTGAATTCGGCTCCCATCCCGGCGACGTGAATCCCTACGCCGCCTCCTCTTTCTACGCGGTGGACCGGTACGCCTCCTTTAAAAAGGTATGGGGAACATTTTATCAGTCGGGCGGTCTAGTCCTCACCGACCGCTACACCACCTCTAACGCCGTCCACCAGGCGGTCAAGTGCGCCCCCGAGGAGCGGGAGGCCTTTCTCCGCTGGCTGGACGATTTTGAGCATCACAAAATGGGGCTTCCACGTCCCGATCTGGTCCTTTACCTGGATATGCCCACTGACCGCGCCGTCTCCCTGCTCCGGCAGCGGGAGAGCGACACCCACACCCAGGCGGACATCCACGAGCTGGATACCGGCTATCTGTCCGCCTGCCGCTCCTGCGCCCTCCAGGCCGCCCAGCTGCTAGGCTGGAAGGTGGTCCGCTGTGTGGACGAGGCGGGCCGGCTGCGCTCCATCCAATCCATCCACGAGGAGATCTGGTCCCTGGCAGAGCCCCTTTTGTGACCCTCTCCCCGGCCCGGTGCCGCTTCTGCCCGGGTCCCACCCATTTACTGATTTTAAGGAGGTCTCGTTATGGTTTATGTCCTGCTCGCCCCCGGCTTCGAGGAGTCGGAAGCCGTCGTCCCCACCGACCTGCTCCGGCAGGCCGGTCTGGAGACCGCCCTGGTCTCCCTCTCCGGTCCCACCGTCTCCGGTTCCCACGGGATCACCCTGTGTGCCGATCTGGAGCTGTCCCAGGTGGACCTGTCCAACGCTGAGATGCTGGTCCTCCCCGGCGGCCTGGGGGGCGTAGAGGCCCTGTGGGCCGACGACCGGGTCTCCGCCCTGATCCAGGAAGCCGCCGGGAAGGGCGTCTGGCTGGCCGCTCTGTGCGCCGCCCCCATCCTTCTGGGGCGCTGGGGGCTTTTGGACGGCCGGAAGGCCACCTCTTACCCCACCCGCCACGGTCAGCTGGGCAAGGCCGAGGTCCTTCCGGAGGCCCGTGCCGTATCCGACGGGAAGTTCGTCACCGGCCATGCCTGCGGCTCCGCCTTCGACTTCGGCCTGAAGCTGGTGGAGGTCCTCCGGGGCGAGGAGGCCGCCCGTGCTGTCAACGATGTCATCTACTACCGCCGCTGAGGATAAGGCCGCCCTGCGCCGCCAGGTGCGGCTGACTCTGGACGGCCTGTCCCCGGACGCGCTCCGCCGCAGCGACGATGCCCTGTTCGCCGCCTTTTCTGCCCTGCCCCAGGTGGAAGCGGCCTCCACCATATTTGCCTTCTGGGGCATCCCGGGCCGCGAGCCTGAGACCGGCCGTCTGGTCCAGGCCCTCACCGCCCGGGGCAAGCGGGTGGGTCTGCCCCGGATGCTGCCCGGCCGCCAAATGGAAGTGCGGCTGTACGACCCGGACCGCCCCCTGGTCCCAGCGGCCTTCGGAATCCTGGAGCCGCCGGCGGACGCCCCCCTTCTCCCTCGAGCGGACATCGGCCTTGCACTGGTCCCCGCCGTGTGCTATGACCGCCGCGGCTTCCGCCTGGGCTTTGGCGGCGGATACTACGACCGTTGGCTGTCCGGTTTTTCCGGCGTTACTGTGGGGCTGTGCCGGGACTGTGTGCTCCAAGAGCACGTCCCGATTGAGGACCACGACCGCCGGGTGGAGTTTCTTCTCACCGAGAGCCGCCGCTTCTCCCTCTGAAACGCAGAGGGAGCGGGGTTTTCCCCGCTCCCTCCGCCGGTCCGCTCAGGATCTCCTCAGCATCCACAGCCGTTGTCACAGCCGCAGCCGCCGCAGTTGTTCCCGCAGCCGCAGTTGTTCCCACAGCCGCTTCCGCTGCCGCCCCAGCTGTTTCCGCAGCAGCAGCACAGGATGATGATCAGCAGGATGATCCACAGGCAGCTATTGCCGCCCCAGCCATTGTTTCCGCAACACATTTTTGTTTCACCTCACTTACAGCGCCGGGAGCCTCTCCCGCGCGTTCTGGTATAGTCTATGGCGAACCCCTGTCCCCGGTTCCCCCGGGACGGAAAATTTTTCTCTGTTAGGAGCTGACTCTATGGCACAGGAACACCGCAGATCTCCCCACGAGCCGGAGCGGAGGGGGCGCTCCGCCCCCCGGACCCGCTCCACTCAGTCCCGTCCTGCTCCGGCCCGCCGCCGGAACGGCGGGGCCAGCTTCGCCCTGCTCTATGTGATCTTTGTTATCGGGATCTCCGCCCTGCTGGCCTGCATCGGCTGGGTGGCGGCCAACGATGTACTGGCCCTGAACAAGCCGGAAAAGACGGCCACGATTACCATCCGGGAGGAGGACAGCTTCGGCGACGTGGTCTCCATGCTGGAGGAAAACGGCCTGATCGAGTACCAGAGCCTCTTCAAGCTCTTTGCCGCCTTCACCGGCGGCCGGGACAAGATCGTAGCCGGGACCTTCACCCTGAACACCGACATGGACTACCGGGCCCTGATCTCCGGCATGAGCGCCAACTCGGCCACCAAGGCCACCGTCAAGGTCACCATCCCGGAGGGCTACTCCATCGATCAGATCTTCGCTCTGCTGGAGGAAAAGGGCGTGGTCTCGGACACAACCAAGCTGGAGGAGGAGGCAGCCAACCACGACTACGCCTTCTCCTTCCTCCAGGACCTGCCCCTGGGCGACTACCACCGGCTGGAGGGCTATCTGTACCCGGACACCTATGAATTCACCACCCCCCAGAATCCCCTGTACGTCATCAACAAGATGCTGGTCCGGTTTGACGCCAAACTCACCGAGGAACTGCGCCAGCAGATCGCCGACAGCGGGCGCACCATCCACGAGGTGCTCACCGTGGCCTCCCTCATTGAGAAGGAGACCGACGGCGCTGACCGGGCAGACATCGCCTCGGTCATCTACAACCGGCTGAACAACCCCAATTCCTCCGCCGGCACCAACGGCTACCTTCAGATCGACGCCACTCTGGCCTACCTCAACGGGAGCAAGGTGCCCACCGAGGCGGACAAGTCCATCGACTCCCCCTACAACACCTACCTCTATCCGGGGCTCCCCCCCGGTCCCATCTCCAACCCGGGGATCGAGTCCATCCTGGCGGCCATCAACCCCAACAGCACCTCTTACTACTACTATGTGCTGGGCGACGACAACCGCCACCACTTCTTCAACACCTACCGGGAGATGCAGAACTTCATGTCCACCCAGGCCATGTACAGCCACAGCTGACCCACACACGCAGAAGGGCCCCGGAGCATCTCCGGGGCCCTATTTCAGGAGGAATACGACTTGGAACGAAAGAACATTGAGCTGCTCGCCCCCGCCGGGGACATGGAGCGGCTGCACATGGCGGTGGCCTATGGGGCTGACGCGGTCTATCTGGCGGGCAACGCCTTCGGAATGCGCTCCTTCGCCGGCAACTTCACCCCGGAGGAGCTGAAAGCCGCCGTGGCGCTGTGCCACAGCCACGGGGTGCGGGTCCACGTCACCTGCAACACCATGCCCCGCAATGACGAGGCAGCCCGGCTGCCCCAGTGGCTGGAGTATCTGAACGACGTGGGGGTGGACGCAGTCATTCTGGCCGATGTGGGGGTGCTCTCCCTGGCCAAGCGGCACGCCCCCCGAGTCCAGTGCCACATCTCCACCCAGGCCAGCATCGTCAACTACCAGTCCGCCCGGGCCTGGTATGAGCTGGGCGCCAGCCGGGTGATCCTGGCCCGGGAGCTGTCCCTGGACGAGATCCGGGAGATCCGGGCCAAATCCCCAAAGGAGCTGGAGATCGAGGCCTTCGCCCACGGCGCCATGTGCGTCAGCTACTCCGGGCGGTGCCTGCTGTCCAACTACATGACCGGCCGGGACTCCAACCGCGGGGCCTGCGCCCAGCCCTGCCGTTATCAGTATGCCCTGATGGAGGAGAAGCGGCCCGGGGAGTACTTCCCGGTCTATGAGGAGAACGGCGAGACCTATATCCTGAACTCACGGGATATGTGCATGATCGACCATGTAGGCGAGCTGATGGAGGCCGGACTGGACTCCATCAAGCTGGAGGGCCGGGCCAAGTCGGCCTACTATGCCGCCATCGTCACCGGGGCCTACCGCCACGCAATCGACGCGGCGGCGGCGGGACTTCCCCTGGACCCGGTGTGGCGGGACGAGGTGGAGCACATCAGCCACCGGCACTACTCCACCGGCTTTTACTACGGCCAGCCCGGCCAGTTCACCCAGGACGCCCGGTACATCCGGGACTGGCAGATCGTGGCCAAGGTCCTCTCCTGTGACAGCGAGGGGAACGCCCTGCTCACCCTGAACAACAAGTTCGCCAGGGGCGACCTGCTGGAGCTGGTAGGCCCCGATGTGCGCCCCGTCTTCTTCTCCGTGGAGGACCTGCGGGACGAGGAGGGCCAGCCTCTTGACGAGGTCCGCAAGCCCCAGATGCGCTTCCGCCTGAAGCTGCCCCGGTCTGTGCCTCCCCTCTCCCTCCTGCGGCGTCAGGCGGACCTGACCCCCTGAGCTGCTCCACCGTCCGGGGCCTCCCGCAGCCCTCTCCCGCCCGGACGGCGGCCCAAATCGGCCGCCGCCCGGGCGGTTTCATGTTTCTCTCCACATTTCGCCCATGATCTGTGGAAAAATTTCGGGAAGATTATGAAAAAATCCTCTTTTCATCCCCACCACTTCTGAATTATGATAATGACCTGTTCCATTCGTTTTGCGGCACAGCCTGAGCACTTCCGCTTAACACCACCAAGGAGGAATGACCCATGGCCCGAGATCTCACCACAGGCAGCCCTATGCGGCTCATTTGGAGTTTCGCCCTGCCCACCCTGTTCGGAATGCTGTTCCAACAGTTTTATAACATGATGGACACCATGATCGTGGGGCAGCTGCTGGGCGCCTCCGCCCTGGCCTCTGTCGGCTCCACCAGCTCCATCAACTTCTTTGTCATCGGCTTCTGCATGGGGGTGTGCAACGGCTTCGCCATTCCTGTGGCCCAGCGCATGGGAGCCGGAGATTACAGCCAGATGCGCCGCTGTGTGGCCAACGCCGGGTGGCTGTCCGCCCTGTTCGCCGTGGTGCTGACAGTGTTCACCGGCCTGTTCTGCCGCACCATCCTCACCGTGATGCGGACCCCGGAGGACATCTTTGATGGGGCCTACTGGTATATCCTCATCATCTTCCTGGGCATCCCCACCACCTTCCTCTATAATCTGCTGGCTGCGGTGATCCGGGCCCTGGGGGACAGCAAAACACCCGTGTATTTCCTTGCCATCTCCTCGGTGCTGAACATCGCCCTGGACCTGCTCCTGATCCTGTACTGCCATGCCGGCGTGGCCGGGGCCGCTCTGGCCACCGTCATCTCCCAGGGTGTGTCCGGTCTGGCCTGCCTGGTCTTTATGGTCAAGCGTTTCCCCATCCTCCACATGACAGCGGAGGAGCGGCGGCTGGATGGCCGCACCTGCCGCACCCTCTGTCTCATGGGCATTCCCATGGGGCTTCAGTACTCCATCACCGCCATCGGCTCCATCGTCCTCCAGTCCGCCGTCAACGGCCTGGGCAGCCGCTATGTGGCCTCGGTGGCGGCGGGGACCAAGCTGTTCCAGGTCATCTGCTGTCCCTTTGACGCGATGGGGGCCACCATGGCCACCTACTGCGGGCAGAACGTGGGGGCAATCAAACTGGACCGGCTGGGACAGGGGCTCCGGGCCTGCTCCCTGCTGGGCTTGGGCTATGCCCTGCTCTCCTTCGCCTCCATCTTTTTCTTTGCCCCTCAGATGGCCCTCCTCTTCCTCAATCCCGGCGAGGAGGCCCTGATCGGCTATACCGCCCAGTATATCACCACCCTGGGCGCCTTCTTCTTTCCCCTGGCCCTGGTGAATATCCTCCGCTTCTCCATCCAGGGGATGGGCTTCAGCAACCTGGCCATCCTGGCCGGCGTGATGGAGATGTTCGCCCGGATGGGTGTGGCCACCCTTCTGGTGCCCGCCATCGGCTATACCGGAGCCTGCTTCGCCTCCCCCGCCGCCTGGATCTGTGCCGACCTGTTCCTCATCCCCGCCAGCTGCTGGAGTATCGCCCACCTCCGCAGAGTCTATGGGCAGCCCGGAGAACGCTCCGGCAGTCCCGCCCCGTGACCGGTTCCCGCCGGCTCCACGCTGCGCGCCTCACTCCAGAGTCACATGCACATTACGCCGCCCCCTGATGCAGCTTCAGCTTGCTGCGTCAGGGGGCGTTTTTCGGCACGGCTCCAAAAATTTACGAAAGGGGATTGCATCCTGGTCCACTCTCGGTTATGATATAAATACTAATTTTTGATTTTATATTTTATTGGTCCCGGAAGGAGTGGAAGCGGCATGGCGCGTAAAACCTATTCAGAGCATGAGCGGGAACAGGTGCGGGAAGCCCTTCTGACCACCGCGCTCCAATGTATCGTGGACCGGGGTCTGATCCACAGCAGTATTGAGGTCCTGTGCAGAAAGGTCGGCATCTCCAAGAGCTTCTTCTACACCTTCTTTGCCTCGAAAGAAGAATTGGTGTTGGAGGCGCTTCGCTACCAGCAGCCCAAGCTGCTGCAATACGCCCGGCAGCTGATGGAGGATCCCGCACTCAGCTGGCAGGAAGGCGTCCGGACCTTTTTGGAGGCCTGCGCCTATGGTGAGAAAAAGGGCATCGCCGTACTGTCCATTGAGGAGGAACAGGAGATCTACCACTGTCTCTCTCAGGAAAGCTTTCAGACCTTCCGGGAGGACCAGACCAAATTATTCCGTGAGCTGCTTATGGTCTTTGGACTTCCCGCGGGCAGCATAGAGCCCCGTCTGTTTGGCAATCTGGCATTGTCCATGATGATGGTCTACAAGGCCATTCCAGACGCCATGCCCTTCCTGTTTCCAGAGGTGGCGAACGACATGGTGGAGTTTCAAATCACCGCCCTGCTGGGTGAGATGCTGCGGGTCAAGGAACAGACGGACAGGAGGAACGAGGATGTACCGTGCTAAGCCGCCCTCTCCCGTGTGGGCGCCTGGAAAATTGAATCCTGCCAATCCTGGAAAAGGCCGGTCCCCCATCGCCGGCTTCTGGTTTCATGCGGTCTTTTTGCGCCCTGCGTCATCCTGCCCAAGCGGCAGTGCGGCGCAGGGCATTTTTTATTGTTCGGAAAGAGGTGGCCTGATATGAGTTTACCAAAACGAAATAGTGCGGACGGGCGCTGTTACTGGATGAAGCCCGAGGTGCAGGAGGAACTGCAACCGCTCTTTGACCAGTGCATCCAGGATGCCATTGACGGGAGAATCACGCGGCTTGATTCCCTCTGGCCGCCGGTAGTGGTCAGCAGCGAAGGCGCGCCCTTTGAGGTGTGGCAACTGCTTCGGACATGGACCGAAGCGCAGCGGGCTGAGACCCTTGACGCGGAAAAGGCCATCACCTTCAGCGAAAACCTGCGCCGCCAGAGCCGGTGGGGTGAAATTGACCACCATTTACTTGATATGCTGAAACGGGAGCTGCAGGAGAAGTATTTTGTCGTGACAGGCAATGAAGATGACCACTTCTGGGATCGGGAGTATTCCTTGAAACCAGGCATCCGTGCAGAGCAGGTCCCGGAGCCGCTGCTGCGTTTCGCCTGCTATGTGGCGGTGAGCTATAAGGTATATGGTATGGACTTTCAGTATCTGGACACCAATTACCTCTTTGGATTGGTGGAGAAAGTCCGTCCCGATATGGTAAAAAAACTCCGGGACCATGGAACCGGCAGGTTGCCCCTAAACCTGCAAAAGCGGAAAACAGATCACTTCACCGCATCGGCCAACGATGCCTTTGCTGTGATCCGTATTACTGCCAGGGACAACACGGAGGAATGCTGCCATGAAGTGCTGAACTACCTGTGTGAGCTTCTGGAGCAGGAGGATTTTCCCCGCAGCTATGCGGTGGAGTTCAAAGGGCCGGAAAAGAGGTATCTTCCCATCACAGGACTGCCCAAAAAGGGAGTAAACCAGCTCTTTGCCTGTGCCGTGCAGTACCCCGGCCTCCACCCCCTGATGGAACGGTACGCCCGGCTTGCCATGCGGCAATATGAGCAGTACACCAATCTCAGCGATGAGCCGTGCGCGCTCCCCGGAAGTTTTGCCGTGTTCGCCCTGGGAATGCTGGGGCAAGAATGGTGGCAACTGGTATGGGATTATCTCGATCTCTGCGATGATGAGCACTCCCACTTACAGGAAAAATTCCTCCGGGAGTATGTGAAACAGTTCAGATTTACCGCTGATACCGTCCCTGTATTTGTCCGTGGGGTGCTGTCCATGCAGAACATGAAGTATTCCAAGGACTATGCCGCGTGGATGGCAAACGCAGAAAGCCTGGACGCTCTGCTGGAGGCAAAAATCCATCTGTCCGAGATCGTTCCAAGCGGTTTTTCCTCCGACGAGGATGACGATGATGACGAGGACGAGGAACCCGACGAGGAAACAGAAGCCAGCCCGGAGGAAGTACTGCAATACGCATGGGAAACGGTCTGCTATGTGATCTGGGGCAAAGCCAGCGCCAAGGGTGGTCAGAAAGTGGTGGAAGCAGCTCCGGAGGAACTGAAGGAACTTTACCGACAAATTTTTATTCCGATAACGGAGAACCTGGAAGAAAGAGGTAGCCTGCTATGAGTTTGCCAAAGCGCGACGGCGTACATGGCCGTTACTACTTGATCCAGAAACCAGATACGAACCCCGAAGTGCTGGAACACGCCGATCAGTGCATCCAGGATGTGTTGGATGGAACTGCAAAAGAAAACCATTCCGGCTATCCGGTGGTCGTTCGGAACCAAAGCGGAACGCCCTTTCTTCCCAGCCAGCTCCTGGAGCGGTATCTGTCCAAACTGCCTTTGAAGGGATTCCCCTATGAGGAAGCTGTTATATTCTGCGATGCCATGCGGCGGCTGGTGGGCTGGAGGGAGATTGGCCACACCTTGGGAAAATACATCAAACACCAGGTGCAGGAGAGGTTTTTTGAGATTAGAGAGAATGAGGACTACTTTTCGCCTTTCCCACTCTGTACCGCATGGCCGGAGCTACGGCCGGAGGATGTGGACGAGAACCTACTGCGCTTTACCTGCTATGTGGCGGTCTGCTATACGGTGTATGGAGCCAGCGATAATACGGTTATAACCGAACACTACCTTGATCTGGTTTCCCAGCTTCGCCCGGATATGGTGAAGCAGCTGAAAACAGCTGGCAGCGGCAAATTGCCAAAGGACATCCAGCGGCGTAAGACGGAGCATTTCACCGCATCGGCCAATGATGCGTTTGCTGCCATCCGCATCACCGCCAGGGACTCCACCGAGGAGTGCTATGCTGAAATCCTGGACTACCTGTGTGCGGTGTTGGAGCAGGAGGAATTTCCCCGCAGTTACTCGGTGGAGTTCCGTGGGAAGGAAAAACTCTATCTGCCCATTCCCGGCTTGCCCAAAAAGGGCGTCAATCAGCTCTTTGCCTGTGCTGTGCAGCACCCTGATCTTCATCCGGCTATGGAGCGATACGCTCGTTTGGCTATGCGGGAGTTTGAGTGGTATCAAAACCTTGCGGATGAAGCCTGTGCGATGCCCGGCACCTTCGCCGTGTTTGCCCTGGGGCTGGAGGGAGAACCGTGGGCACCGCTGGTGACGGAGTATCTGGATCTCTGCGATGACGAGCACTCCTCCCTGCAAGGGAAATTCCTTCATGCCTTGATCCGAAAGTTTGGGTTTCAACCATGGACGCTGGGGGTATTGGTGCGGGGCGCATTATCTATGCAGTGGCTGGAGCCTGCCAGAGAATTCCGCAGCCTGATCGCCAATGGGGAAAGCCTGGATGCACTGCTGGCAGTCAAGCGCCGCTTTTCCGCTTATCTCCTGCCGGAAGAAAACGAAGACCCGAAATTCCGAGCCATCGCTTGGCAGAGCCTGCTCTGGGCCATCTGGGGGCAAGCCTCTGAAAACGGCGGCAGCAAGGTCATTAAGACGGCTCCGAAGGAACTGAAAGAGCGGTATTTTGAAATTTTTCGATCACAGGATGCGTAAAGAGATCTGCGAAATCTTTTACTACAAGGAGGTTGCCCAATGGCATTAACATTAAACTTTCGAGACATCACCCCTGAAGACACCAGAATCCTCCGTATGGTAGCACTGAGAAACGGAAAAGCGGAAGATTATCTCTGCTGCGATGTTACCAATGAGGACGGCGTAACCCAGACTACCTGGTACAGCAAAGCGGATGTGGCCCTCTGGGGCGAGGATTATATCCGGGCGCACACCACAATGGAGTACAGCGATTATACGGGATGGATCATCAGCCTGGATATGGAGCCGTGGAACGATGCACAGGCGTCGCCCGCCAACCAGGAGGAAGGGGCGTCCCGTCTCCCAATTCCCACCTGGCTGGAGGGCCATGTCAAGGAACAGACACAAAAGCACCTGCCCACCGTGACCCTCTGCTCCTCTGCCGGAAATGAACTGCTGGAGGTTTGGTATTACGGAGAGTTGTTCACGGTGAAGGGAGAGCCCCAACCCTATATCATAGATGGCGACGAGGCCCCCGGACTGGTGGCGGCCCGTGACCCGGAGAGCGGCGAGGAGTTTGTCATCTTCGACAACGGGCGGCACGGCTATAACAACCTGTTCTGCGATGAGCATGATCCGGCAGAACTGGAACACCGCCCCCTCAAGCGGTATGAAATCCCTGCCTCCAAGTTGGTGCTGGAGCTGGGCTGCGGCAACGACTATGAGAACGAAAAAGAGGACTTTGAGGTGGACGAAGCGGATACCGTAGAACTGATCAACGGTGAGCGGATGCCCTGGGAGCAGGTCAAGCGGGACGGCATCGACTACATTGCACTTTACTATGTGAATGAAAAAGGGCAACAGGTGCAGATTCTGGATGCGGAACTGGCATGAGTACAATAGGACTGTTTTGGTAAGAATTTGATGATTACTGGTGTTGATGATGTAGGCTGAGAAAAGAAATAAGGTGTGTGATCCATGATTATTGGAAAGTATTTGGAGAATCCAGCATTATATAGTCCCAATGAACTTGAACGATTGGACAACCATATCGAAAAATATTTTGGAAAAGCCACAACGGTGGTTCATGAGTTTTTCAGCGAAGATATTCATGTTGATGTCTCCATCATTCCGCCCCATGAGGAACACAACTATTATACTTTGGTAACCACAGGCATGGGTGCGTTTTCGATGAAGATCCCAAGTGAATACCAAGAGGATGGCCTTCCCTCTCGGATAGAACTGATGATGTGCCTTCCGCCTGAGTGGAACCTTGAAAGTAAGGAAAGCCAAGAAAATTGGCCAGTAGAGCTGCTTCGCTATTTAGCAAGGTTTCCAATCATAGAAAGCACTTGGCTGGGCTATGGGCATTCTATTCAAAACGGAACACCATACGCAGATAATACATTGCTGGCAGGGTGTGTTCTTTTAGGCGTACAGGATGCGCCGGAGGGTGCTGCCGTCTGTAAGCTCTCAGATGGAAGTTGGGTCGGTTTTTATCAGGTGATTCCTCTGACAGAGAATGAACTGGAATACAAGATTCAGCATAGTACAGATGAAATGCTGGAATACATGGAAGATGTAGACCATGTTGTATATTTCCAAAGACCGGATACTAAGTTTGAATCACATTAGCAGAATAAGGAGAGAAGCAAAATGGAACAGGCATATTGCACCGCAGTTTTCTGGCGCGGCGGAGAAAAGATTGATCTGAATGGACTAAAACCAGATGCGGTACGGTGTCTGTCTGTGACGGGAGAGCGGAAGGTGAATCTGTCCCTCCTGCGGGA
>ENA-UERW01001314-UERW01001314.1-human-gut-metagenome-genome-assembly--contig:-NODE-1314-length-17040-cov-4.804044_pt1 | contig 17040 bp, 15 predicted proteins | sample MGYA00242994_ERZ507995 | MGnify/ENA primary metagenome ERZ507995 (study PRJEB26167, sample SAMN06115492) | human gut metagenome | host: Homo sapiens | place: China:Chongqing | collected 2015-04-26...
GATTCCGGTGTTCTTTGTAATTTCGTTTACAATATCAGCTTTAGTCATTTTTTTCTTAAAAAAAATATTATTACTATGTTATTGCTAATTTTTTGGACTGCAAATATATAGCTTTTTAAGCTCCTAAAAAAATATATTCTGCACATTTTTCTAAAAAAATAGTGGCATAGGGTTTTCTTAGAGCTAAAAGAGTTACTTTTGTGTGCCTTTTGAGTAGGATATACAAGATAAATGTTAGATAATACATTAGGAATGAGGATATGAACGAGTTTACGAAAACGATTGTAGAGTGGTATGAAGAGAATAAACGTGAACTGCCCTGGAGGGAGTCTGCCGATCCGTATCTGATCTGGATTTCGGAGATTATTCTTCAACAGACGCGGGTGGCGCAGGGGTATGATTATTTTCTTCGCTTTATCAAGCGTTTTCCCGATGTACAGACTTTGGCTGCTGCGGATGAGGACGAGGTGATGAAGTATTGGCAGGGGTTGGGGTATTATTCGCGTGCCCGCAATCTTCATGCTGCCGCCAAAAGCATGAATGGTGTTTTCCCGAAAACATATCCGGAAGTGCTGGCTCTGAAAGGAGTGGGGGAGTACACGGCGGCAGCTATCTGTTCGTTTGCTTACGGTATGCCTTATGCGGTGGTGGATGGCAATGTGTATCGGGTGCTTTCACGTTATTTCGGTATAGATACTCCGATTGATTCGATGGAAGGAAAGAAACTTTTTGCAGCATTGGCAGATGAGATGTTGGATAAGAAGCATCCGGCTGTTTACAATCAGGGGATAATGGATTTCGGAGCGATTCAGTGTACTCCGCAGTCGCCCAACTGTTTGTTTTGTCCCTTGGCAGGCGGTTGCTCGGCACTTTCGAAGGGGTTAGTGACAAAGCTTCCGGTGAAACAGCATAAAACAAAGACTACCAACCGTTACTTCAATTATATTTATGTACGTGCGGGCGCGTATACCTTTATAAATAAACGAACAGGAAATGATATTTGGAAGAATCTGTTCGAATTGCCATTGATAGAGACTCCGACGGCTCTTTCGGAGGAAGAGTTTCTTGCTTTGCCGGAATTCCGTACATTCTTTGCATCGGGGGAAGTGCCGGTGGTGCGTTCTGTTTGCAGGGAAGTGAAGCATGTGTTGTCTCACCGGGTGATTTATGCTAATCTGTATGAAGTAACATTATCTGAAAATTTGACTTCTTTCGGTGATTTCCAGAAAATAAAAGTGGAGGAACTGGAGCAGTACGCTATTTCAAGGCTGGTGCAAACTCTGCTGCAAGCACTAAATGGCAAGTATTAAGTTTTAATACTTAAAATTCTTGCATCCTATTGTTATTCTGTTTAATTTTGGCAGCAGATTTAATTTTAAGAATCATAAACTTGATACAGATATGTCAGTAAATAGAGTGATATTGGTAGGAAATGTAGGACAAGATCCTCGGGTGAAATACTTCGATACAGGTTCGGCAGTAGCAACTTTCCCATTGGCTACGACGGATCGTGGATATACGTTGGCTAATGGAACCCAGATTCCCGAAAGAACAGAGTGGCATAATATCGTTGCATCTAACCGTTTGGCAGAGATTGTAGATAAATATGTGCACAAAGGTGACAAGCTGTATCTGGAAGGGAAGATAAGAACGCGTTCTTACAGCGATCAGTCGGGTGCTATGCGCTATATCACCGAAATTTATGTGGATAATATGGAAATGTTGTCTCCGAAAGGAGCCAACCCGGGTGCGGGAGCTTCTGCTTCCGGACAGCCTGCTATGGGACAGCAGCAACAACCGGTTGCCGGCCAGCCGCAACAAACGCAGCAGTCGCAGGCGCAACCTGTACAAGATAATCCGGCAGATGATTTGCCGTTCTAAATAATGTGATAGTGTGCCAATCGATTTTTTCTAACTCATTGGCACATTATCTTTTGTTTAACTAAAATATAAACTCTTTGGACTCAGATGGTTATTTAAGCCAATTGGCTGACATTTTCAACGGTATTACCGTAAACACTCCTTCTATCTCTGCTATTATTGCCATAGCGCTGGCAGGTGTGCTCCTGCTTGCTTCCGGCTTTGCTTCGGCTTCCGAAATAGCTTTTTTCTCGCTATCTCCTTCTGATCGGAATGATATTGATGAGCGCAATCATCCTTCCGACGATAAAATAAGTGCTCTTCTTGGGGACACCGAACGTCTCTTGGCAACGATATTGATTACGAACAATTTTGTGAATGTGACCATTATCATGCTCTGCAATTTCTTCTTTATGAATGTGTTTGTTTTCCATTCTCCGTTGGCAGAGTTCCTGATACTGACCGTCATCCTGACCTTCCTCCTGTTGTTGTTCGGTGAAATTATGCCTAAGATTTATTCGGCACAGAAAACATTGGCCTTTTGCCGTTTTTCGGCACCGGGAATTTACTTTCTGGAAAAGGTATTCCGTCCGATAGCTACTGTGCTTGTGCGTTCGACAACTTTTCTGAATAAGCATTTTGTGAAGAAGAGTCACAATATTTCTGTGGATGAACTGTCGCACGCGTTGGAATTGACGGATAAAGCGGAGCTTTCTGAAGAGAATAATATTCTGGAGGGAATTATCCGTTTCGGTGGGGAAACCGTGAAGGAGGTGATGACATCACGTCTGGATATGGTCGATCTGGATATCCGTACATCTTTCAAGGAGGTGATGCAATGTATCATTGAAAATGCTTATTCACGTATTCCTATCTATTCCGGTTCACGGGACAATATTAAAGGGGTGCTGTATATTAAAGACCTTCTGCCTCATGTCAATAAGGGGGATAATTTCCGTTGGCAGTCATTGATTCGTCCGGCTTATTTTGTGCCGGAGACGAAGATGATTGATGATTTGCTGCGTGACTTCCAGGCGAATAAGATTCATATTGCTATTGTTGTGGATGAGTTTGGAGGAACTTCCGGACTGGTAACGATGGAGGATATTATCGAAGAGATTGTAGGTGAGATTCACGACGAATACGATGATGAAGAGCGTACATACGTTGTTTTGAATGACCATACCTGGATATTTGAAGCGAAAACGCAGTTGACGGATTTCTATAAGATTGCAAAAGTAGACGAAGACGAATTTGAAAAGGTGGTGGGTGATGCAGATACATTGGCAGGTATGTTGCTCGAAATTAAAGGTGAATTCCCGGCGCTGCATGAGAAAGTGACGTATCACAATTATGAGTTTGAAGTGCTCGAAATGGATAGTCGCCGTATATTGAAAGTTAAGTTTACAATTCTGCCGAAAGAAATGGAAGATGGCGTCGTTTCTGCAGTATAAGACGAATGGCATACAGTGGGCTGTCTGGAAGATGGAAGAGTCTTTGGATGCTTTATTGCTTCTTTTGCCCGGTGCGCGAAGAGCTTTCTGTGAGCAGGAATTGAATCGCTTTGTCTCCGAACGTCGTAAGATGGAATGGTTGTCGGTTCGTGTTCTGTTGTATTCCATGTTGCAGGAGGATAAGGAAATCGGTTACTCTCCCGAGGGGAAACCTTATCTCACAGATCATTCTTTTTTTATCAGTATTTCTCATACGAAAGGTTATGTGGCGGTGATGCTTGCTTCTTCGGTTCCGGTAGGCATTGACATTGAACAATATGCCCAACGGGTTCACAAGGTATGCGACCGCTATGTCCGTCCTGACGAGCAAGTAGAATCTTATCAGGGAGATATAACTTGGGGGCTGTTATTGCATTGGTCGGCAAAGGAAGCTGTTTTCAAGCGGATGGAAAATGCGGATGCTGATCTTCGTAAACTCCGGCTGACGCATTTTATTCCTCAAGAGGAGGGGACGTTTCAGGTTCAGGAGTTAGTTACGGCGCAGCAAGAACTTTATTCTGTCGGTTATCGTATTTGTCAGGACTTTGTATTGACGTGGACATTGAATTGAACGGACGAGGAAATGTGTGAGGCTCTTTTCTCGGTGTGTTATCATTGTCCGAATGTAGTGTCTTTCTAAAACGAAAAATGAGACTGCCTCATTTTTTTATTTTGAAGCAATCTCATTTTTATGAATTCAAAGCCTTTCAGGCGAAGTCTTTCACTATTGGGTTATTTCTCTTTTTTATTAAGTCGATAGCTCAATGCTCCTGACGGACATTTGCCGATTTGTGTAATTAATTCTTCTGTTGTCGCATTTTCAATCTGCACCCAGGGTCTTTCTTTGGGATGATAAACATTGGGTAGCATCTTTACACATATTCCGGCATGCTGACATAATTCAGGCTGCCACACAATGGTCAGTTCACCATTGGTATATTCAATTTTTTTTCCCATATATGTATTTATTTAATATGAATACCACGCATTACAATTCGCTTCCATTCCGGATGTTTGTGAATATATCCGGCTACAAACGGGCAAAGCGGTACCAGGCGTAGACCTTGTCGCTCGATGTCTGCCAATGCTTTTTCCGCAAGTTGTGAGCCTACTCCCTTCCCGCCTAATGAGGCGGGTACTTCGGTATGTACAAGGTATATTTCTCCATTGTTTGATTTGATATAGTCTATTTCAGCTATTTTGCCATCGATCTGAAATTCATACCGATGCTTTTCTTCGTTGTCTATTAATTTATAATCTTCTGCCATAATTTTTACGTATTAAGTTCGATTATAATATAAACACTTGGGGAACACTTTTGTTTTACGCGAACAAATATTCTCCAAGTTTATAGTCTTTCCAATTGAACTGTGAAGTGTCTCATTAAGGGAGCTTCCCAGGCGATACGTACTCCATGAGTGATGCTTTCTCTGCGTTCGTATACATTTTTGAGGGCGGCAGCTATTACATTCATGTGATTGTCGGTATATACTCTGCGGGGGATTGCGAGACGAAGTAGGTCAAGGCCGTTAAAGCGATTTTCATGGGTCACCGGATCACGGTCAGCAAGGATATAACCGATTTCACATCCACGGATACCGGCTTCCAGGTAGAGCTCTATGGTTAGCGTCTGCGCCGGGAATTCTTCTTGAGGAACATGTGTCAGCACTTTAGGCGCATCAATGAAGATGGCGTGTCCTCCGGCCGGACGTTGGTAAGGGATTCCGTATTCATCCAGTTTCTTTGCCAGGTATTCCACTTGTTTGATACGTGTTTCGAGGTTGTCGAATTCGGTGTTTTCGTCCAGTCCGATGGCGAGGGCGTTCATATCCCGTCCATTCATGCCTCCGTAGGTAAGATAGCCTTCGTATTGTACACAGAAGCCTTTTGCACCTTCATACCAGTCTGCACGCCGCGTGGCAATAAATCCGCCCATATTGACGATTCCGTCTTTCTTGGCGCTCATTGTCATGCCATCGGCAAGAGAGAACATTTCCCGTGTGATTTCTTTGATAGTTTTGTCTCGGTAACCTTCTTCGCGCATTTTGATGAAGTAGGCATTCTCGGCAAAACGTGCAGAGTCGAAAAGTACGGGTTTGCCATATTTGTCGGCGATGGCACGTACTTCGTACAGGTTTTGCATAGAGACGGGTTGTCCTCCGGCTGTATTGTTGGTGATGGTGACGATGATAAAAGGAATCCGTTCAGCGTATTCTGTGAGGGCTTTCTGTAATTTATCAGGGTCTATATTTCCTTTAAACGGTATTTCTAGTTGGGTTTGTTTGGCTGCATCGATGGTGCAGTCTAATGCGATGGCATGACGTCCCTCGATGTGCCCTTTGGTGGTGTCAAAATGTGAGTTGCCGGGCACAATGTCTCCTTCATGTACCAAATAAGAGAAAAGAACATTTTCAGCGGCACGTCCCTGATGGGTTGGTATGATGTATTCAAATCCTGTTAGTTTCGTAATCATCTCTTTCAATTTGAAGAATGAGGTTGCTCCGGCATAGCTTTCATCACCTAGCATCATTCCCGCCCATTGGCGGTCGCTCATCGCTCCGGTGCCGGAGTCGGTGATGAGATCGATATAAACCTGTTCTGATTTGAGTTGAAAGACATTATAATGTGCTTCTTTAATCCATTGCTCGCGCTCTTCACGTGTGCTTTTCCGGATGGGTTCTACCATCTTGATTTTCCATGATTCAGCAAAAGGTAATTCCATTGTTGTAGATTTAATAGTTTTGAACGACGAATGTAGCTAAAATATGCGTGATTAACAAATATATGATGACCTTTTGTAAGTTTGGCTGATGCGGATGCCTTTTTGTGAAATAGTAGGAAATCAAAATATAGTGGGTGGAGAAATGAAAAGAGTCAGACTTCCATTGGGAATATCTGACTCTTTAAAATTATAGGATGATTTCTAATGTAGTACTATGTTTATTGAAAGGCTATAGTCGATGGGAACCAATAAGTACCAGTATAATCAATTACTTCTTTTTGAGTGCCAGTGACTCCATTTGCTATGTAAATATTAGTATTTAAATAATGTGTCGACCATCCGTCTTCTGTATAGATAATATATACATCTCCATTTCTGGGATCGACTTGAACACCTGCTCCATATACCGATTTATCAGCAGCGGGAGCAGAGAAGAATAGGGTAGCATTTTTTGTTTCTACATTATATTTATAAATGTTCTTGCCATATACACTGTAACCTTCTTCAAACATTTGTACTAAATATAATGCATTCTCTGTTATAGATGCACATAAGCCTGTAGGAGTATAGCCCCACTGATTATAAAAAACACTAAGTCCGTTAGGTAATTCAACTTCTTCATAATCTAATGTCTCTACATTGATTTTAATTAATTTGTTACCATTTGCGCCCCATAATGTGCCATCCTTGGTTTGGGCGAATCCTGTTTTTATTTGGTAGGCTATGTCTTGTTTAAAGGAAAGATCATTGGTATTATATACTTTAATTGTGTTTTTGCTGCTAATGAATATGTATTTGTCTGTTTTATATATATCTTCATTATCGCTGCTAACTGCATCTAAACCTGATAACTTTTCACCTAATGTCAATTGCTTTAAATTAACTTTGAATGCTCCATTACTAGTTGTAAGAATACCAGTTTCATTATTAACAATGCAAAAGTTTTGTCCTTGTGCATTTTGGTCCAACCCGTCTTCTATCTTATTCACAATTTGGTTATTTTCCAAATTCATTTTAACAAGGAAAGGACTTTGTTTACTAACGATATACATATAACCGTTATTGATAATACCTACAGTTGAAGTTACTCCTAGTCCTTCTACTATATTATATTGCCATTGTTCCTGTTTGTATCTATTAACAGAACCTTTGCCTTGACCTTCATTAATAACATAGAATGGTGGTTTAACGACTATTATATTAATACTTTTTTCCTGCGCTTCATTGTTGGCTGTTACAGTTAGCGTTATCGTGTGAGTTCCTGTGACATCACTTTGAAAAGTATAAGTGCTTTGGGTAGAGACTTCCTTTCCAGCTGTTGACCATGAGTAATGAACTTCTCCTTGTGGGTTGCTTAATTGAGCTTCAAGTTGAATAATTTGTCCTGTTACTATAGTAGTTCCATCTTCTACACCTAAACTGGAAATTTCTACTTTTGTGCTATTGTCATCGTCATCACTACATGATGTTGAAACAAATGGCAGTGCGAATAATGCCAACAGATAAAGTTGGCTGATTAAGAATTTCATTTTCTTCATTTTTCTTGAATTAATAAATTATATATAGTTTATTGTCTTTCTATTTCTTGAAATGTAAATCTTCAACGGCCTGTAGCTCTGTGGAGATTTCTCCCATCCATCCACTATTTTGGTTGACTGCCGTATAGATTCTTACAAAATCGATTCCATCTAATACGACAGGATTTCCGTTCTTATCTACTGCCCAGTCTATTTTGAATTTACATTGTTCTTCTCCATTCGGATGATTATCGGCATATCCCCAGGCATAACAATAACCCACCCAATGTTCGGGCATATTTTCATGCGGTTCATTCACTGTATTATCTTTCAGACGACTTCCGTGGAATGTGATTTGATCTTCCTTTATCCATGCTGGGTAATAAGAATTTGTTGTATGGTAATCATTCCGATATACATATCCTTCATTACCTTTATTGTCAGTCCACTTAACATCTTCTTTCGGAGAGGATGGGCGATAATATGTGATTGTATAATTTTTGGTCGTAGCAGGAGAGTTATATTCACTTCCTGCCAGTTCATACCATTCATCATCTGCTAATCCATTTCCATTAGTGTCTTTGGACACTAATACAATACCAGGTTCAGCGCTTCCCCCGAGAGCACCGGTCAATGTTCCGAACATATCATAGTATGCGTTACCATATATCTTAAGATCGTATTCACCCGGGACATTAGGAACGGTATGATCGAATCCTACTGTGATATAACCACCATATGCTCCAAGACTAATCAAGCATAGGTCGGTATCTTTCAATTGTTCTTCTGCATATTTTCTAACCTCTTCAGCGGTATAATTCTCTTTATAAGCAGTGGTAACAGTATTCATATATTGACTGGGAGCCGGATTGTAGTCTAATACTTTATTGGCAAAAGCAGAGGGGGCATTCGGGTCGGATTCTTCTCCGTCACTATCCCCAGTCGATGCTTTTTGGCTAAATATGACACTGTTGGGATTGAGACCGATACGGTTTAATCTGAATAATAATTGACCGTTTGTATTGAAACATAATACATCTCCGGTTATCGTATAGCTATATGCTTCTGTGATATACACATTACCACTATAAGGGTTGACATTAATGCTATATGGAGTACTAATCTTAGTTCCATCTGTGATGAAATTCTCCCGTATCGTCTCTCCGGTTCTTAAGTTTAGTACTTTGATAGACGATGCTTCGGTATTGTAATTATAATTATATAGATAGGCTATGTTGTTATTATCGATGGCAAAGTTCATCACTTTTTCGTTATAAATGCGTTCTACTTCGTCCGTTTGGCTATTAATCTTCACAAAGTTAAAATCTCCGTCTGCAATATTGCTTCCATAAGTTGCCACATAGACCGCTTCGTCCGGTCCTGGTGAAATACAGCCGGGGTTAGGACCAACTTCTATCTTTTTTATTTCGGTGAAAGATTCGATGTCGATAACGGAGACTGTATTATCTACCCCTAATCCTTCCGAATAGTCTAATCCTCCAGAGTTGGAGACATACAATTTCTTATTCTTAACACAAATGTTTTCCGGATTTCTTCCGGCTTTTGTGAAACTTTCTATTTGCAGCGAAGTCGTATCAATACGTGCTACTGTTCCATCAAACGAACATACATATGCTTTGTTTTCATAGAAAGCGATATGGCGTGGTTGTCTGGAACTTCCATTATCCGTAAACATGGGGATTTGTTTGATCGATATACCTGTTTGGAAGTCAATCACTTCAATGGTACTTGATACATTCACTACAATATACAGTTTACTTCCGTAGAGTACAATGTCGTTGGCTGTATCACCTAGCCCACGCTTATTCAAGTCTTTAAAATAGTTTTTGACTAGTTTGTTGCTTTTGAATGAATATTTAGCTAATGAACTATTGTTCAAGTTGAACAAACCCTCACTTAATATGTATATTTCGGCTGTTCCGGTTTCTGTAATATTACCATCTATGGTTGTTGAAGTCGACTTGTCTTCTAAGTCATCGCAAGCTACGAAGAGTGACAGGAATGCGCAAAATAGTGTCTGATATATATATAATATTTTTGTTCTTATATTCATAATTTACCTGCTTTTATTCTTAATATCTTATATTTAAAGTTGCTCTGACGGAGCGCCCTGGCATGGGGAAGTTTTTCACAATCTCATAGTTTTTGTTGGCTATGTTTAGTACTTCTACACTGACTGAAGTATGAGTTTTTAGAATGTGAAAACTGCGACTTATTGAAATACTATGATCGCTATAACCCTCCATACTATTCTCGGCTATATTTTCATTCTGCACATACCGTTTCCCAGAGAAGAGGAATGAATACGAAAAGTTGATCCACGGTGTTTCGATGCCGGCTTGTCCCGAACCGGATACACGAGGAGTATAAGCTATCTGATGTTTGTAAGTCCTCCCTGCTTCGGTAGTGGGGTCAGAATTAGTTATATCCAAAGCTTGTTGGTAGGTATAATTACCGGAGAGATTAATACGGATTCTTTCCCAGGGCTGAAGAGATAAACTACCCGTGGCGTCAATTCCTTTGATTTCAACCTCACCCAAATTTCTCATACTCCATACGGCAAGATTCTTAGTTGGGTAGGCGATGATTTTATCTGTCACCTTGTTGTAATATGCATCGATTGTGGCAGATAAATAAGGTAAGAACGGACATACGTTTTTGCTATATGTCAGACCTACGTTGTATTGTCGTGCGTTTTCCGGTCTTAATTTAGTGTTTCCCACTTCCTGATAATATAAATCATTGAAACTAGGTAAACGGAAAATGTCTTTATAAAAGAAGCGAATACGGAATTCTTCGTGATAAAATGGTTTGAATGAAGCACTTATATACGGTGTTAATTTACGATGGTTGCCGGCACTACCCCCTTCTTTTACATCCTCGTTGATAATTGTTGCTAAAGCTGATGCAGAGATTGTTAGCCAATCATTCATGTACTTCCCCGCAAAAGCTGTCAACCATGAATAACGTGTAGGTTGTGCAAACTCATTAAGATTAGCATTCATTGTATTGATGCTTCCATCTGTAGAAAGAGAGAATGAAAGATTGTCCAACATCCGGTAGAGGACAGAAGCAGAGAGGTAATACTCTTGTTGATAATAACTGTTTTCTGTCTTACCTTTAGAATTTGGAGTGTCTGGGTCCAGATAACGCTGATAACTCCAGTTCCATTTGGCAGAAGATTGGAATACCCATTGGCGGCTGAATTCTTTTTTGTATTGGCTTTGTACAAATGTATTTTTATCCCACAATTGTTGTAGAGAATGGTCATTGTAAAGAGTGGTGGCTTTGGGTAGTCCTCTGGAAGACTGAAAATAATATGCTTTAAGTCGGTACTGTTCTTTATCAGAAAAAATGCCATAAAGTCCCGCTTCAGCACGAAAAGTCTGCACGTCTGTATTCTTTCGCTTTTCACGAGAGGTCAGATCTTCTTTTGCATCTCCATAGTGTAGGGTATATGGATAATGTCCATCGGAAGACATCCATTCACCATTGGCTGATACCGTCCATTTGGAGTTTAATTGTTGTTCTAATAGTATGGAGGGATTGACCAGCCCCCATGAACCGGTTTTGAAAGATGCACTTATATTGGTTGTTTTTTCTTTCTCAAAGCGGGGAGTGAGTGTCTGGATATTCAAGATACCTGCTGCTGCAAAGAAGCGGGCGGGCTAGAAAATGTTGTCGCTTTGACCATTGCTTAAAGAGAGTTGGTCAACATTATCAAGCGAGAAACGCCCGATGTCGATTTGTCCCGTTTGGCAATCGGTTAGGGTGATCCCGTCATAGCCAACAGCGGTATGTTGTGCTCCCAGGCTTCGTATGGATACTGTTTTCAGTCCGCCGATACCTCCGTAATCTTTTACGGTCACTCCGGCAAAGTGTTTCACTGCGTCGGATACTTGCAGGGCGTGCAGGTTTTTCAGGGCGTCTTTGGAGAATACTTGCAGGGGAGCGGTAGAACGTACTTCGCGAGTCTGATAGATATCTGATACTGTTATTTCAGGAATAGAATATGTATGTGTCGTATCTACCTTTTGCTGTTGTGCAAAAAGTGGTATGGATAAGAATTGGCAGCAGAATACTGCAAAGATCATTTTCTTAAATGTTCTCTCTTTCATTTATTCCTTATTTCAGTCTGTTGCTATTTAAAAGTGTCCGGGCGAAATCCCTTCGACCGGACACGCATAAATAAACTTGGCAGAGTTTATTCGTTTTAACACACTTTCTCTGAATTAGAGTGATGAATGAAATGATAGACGACTTGTCCGGTTCATTAGACTCAACGCTTTTTCCTCGAAAGCAGTGAAACATAATTGCATGGTAGGTCTTCTGACTTATTCCTGTTACAAACGCCTTCCCAGATTATTCTCCAGTGGCAATGAGTGAATTGCTTGTAACATGCATGGAACTTACAGCAGCGGGACTGTTCAGGATTTACACCTGATTCCCTTTTAATTGCTTCCCCCGTAAGGGAGTCGCAAACCAATGCGGGACAAAGATAGGGAGTTTATTTGTTTTTTCCAAGTTGGGGGATATTCTTTTTCTTTCGTCCTGATACGAAAGAGAAAGAACCAACTTGTTTTCTTCGATATTTTCTGTATTTTTGTAAATGAGACTGTCACTTATTACAAAATTTACCAAATTAGCGGATTTTAGAGGCGGGTATTGAGTTGCCCGCCTTTTTTTATTTGTTTGACATAAGATTAGCTTTTAAAAAGTATCTTTGTCTATGTCCAACGTTGGACGTATGAAACAGATTTATTGAAACATAATTGGTCGTTTTTTATAGGGGGATGCAGCGGTATCCACCTATTTTGTTCCTTACTATACGGTTTTGAACTAATTCATTTTGGTATGGTTTTGAAGCAAATGATACTTTAGCAAACAAGTATTGAAACGGTAGCCCGTGAAATAATATAGAATTTACCTAACGTACAAACGTAGGTTATCTACCGTGTGAATGTCCGTTACCTACTGGGCGAGCATCAACAACCTACCAGACAAAAGTCGGTCATCTGCCGGACGAACAGTTCATGAGGGACACGGGAACAGAAACGGCACCGACGAAGTGATCCGAACCGACAACGGCAGCATCCAAAGCCATCTTCTCTGCCCAGTATTATTGCTGTTGTTTATAACAGAAATAATACTTTTACTTACTCTTCTTTACTCTTCTCTACTCTACTGGTTTTCATTGGCTTTTCCCCCTTTACTGGTGGGCGTTTCAGCGCTTTGTACACCCCTCTCCGAACACCCTCATTTTTGTATCGTTTTACTCTAGTTCAACATTAGTTAAGTATTCTTCGATAGCTTGTGCGGTGGCGTCTTTTAGGAGCACGGTTTTTTCCTTGTTTAAAAGGTAGAGGGTGGGGATAGCCTTCAAATCATATAGTTGTTGTTCTTTGATGGCAAATTTCTTGTCGTATCCGTTGATCCATTCTTTGGGGAATTCATTCAGGTGTTTTCTCCATTCGTCCAACTCTTCGTCAGGGTAGATAGAGAGGACTGTTAGTTTCTTTTGTCCCAAAAGTCGGTTGATGATAGGTGCGTTTTTCAGGGCATCTATTGTTTCTGTGCAGGCATGACAGCCGGGGTTATTGATGAATAGGAGGATATAGTCGGCTTGCTGTTGATAGAGGGAGCCTTGTGCGCCGGAAGCTAATGTGTAGCTGAAGTTCAGGGCTTTGGTTCCGATACGGTTTTTCTGTGCTAATTCCCGGCGGGCTTTAGGACGTACTTTCTCAATTTCCTCTAACAAGGGAGAAGCTAACATGGCGTCTAATACGGGAATATAGAATTCTTCGTTACGCATGGGGGAGTTGGGGTCGTATAAATATTTATCCGCCAGGTCGGTGATGTAGGTGAATACTTTTTTGTCTACATTCGTTTGTTCGATTGTTTTCCGCATGGCTTCTTGTGCAGTTTCCAACGGGACGTGATTCAGTATGTCACAATAATCCGCCCAAGCTTGTTCGGTCACTTCGGGGTGGTGGATGTAATTAGTGTCGGCGAAGTTGACGTTATCCCAATAGTGTTTTACCAGAAAGTCTGCCCGTTGTTCCGGGGCTGTCATCATTGGGGGGATGGCAGGCAATGTAAAGGTTTTAATGGTGTCTTGTATTACATCATTTTTGTTCAGACTGGAAGCGTTGCCGCTTTTGCAGGCACAAAGGCAAAGGATGCATATAGCTGGAAGAATATGGATGTTTGTTTTCATAACTAACAATTATTACATTGAACTTATGTAGATTACATTGGTGACAAAGATAATGTCCTTTCTACTTTATTCAAAGAATTTTTCTTCCTTTTATTTTGCTGCGTTCTCTTCTGTTATTTTTTTTGATTAGACAAGTTTTGCAGGATAACTCCTGATTTTACTTCTCCTTTGCCAATGTAAATACAAATTCCAGCCCGCCTCCCTGATTGTTTTTGGCGGAGATGCTGCCACCGTGGATGATGACGGCGTTCTTCACAATAGCTAGTCCCAGTCCTGTTCCACCTACTTTCCGTGAACGACCTTTGTCTACCCGGTAGAAACGTTCGAAGAGACGATTCAGATGTTCGGGAGATACTCCAATACCTGTGTCGGCAAAGCTGAAATAGTAGAAATTCTCATCTTCACGGAAACAGTTGATATTGATCTGGATATTACTTCCGGCGTATGCGATGGCATTGTCCATTAGATTACGGAAGATGGAATAAAGTAGTGAGTAATTTCCTTTGATTTGTATACTCTTCTTTAAGGAGTTGACGACTGTAATATGTTTTTCGTCAAGCTCCAACGATACTTCGTTGATGATGTTACCTACCAACACACTGATGTCTACCCGTTCCATGTCGATCATGTTGGCGGCTTCATCCATGCGGGTGAGTACGGAGATGTCGCGTAATAACCGACTTAAACGGTTGCTTTGTGCATAACAACGTTCGAGGAATACGTTGATCTTCTCGCGTGGAATATTTTCATTGCTGACAATGGTTTCCAAATACCCTTGGATACTGCTGACGGGAGTTTTCAACTCATGGGCGATATTCTGGGTCAGTTGGCGTTTGAGTCTAACCTGTTCTTCTTCCTGGGTAACGTCGTTGATGGAAATCTCGAAGCTGGCATCCTGGAAGATGATACATTCTACGATAAATGTCCGTCCATTCTTATTGATGGTGACAGACATTCGTTTTTCACCTTTTCCTCTCGAACGTTCTTGCTGGTTCTTGTTAATAAAATGAATGATCTCTTGCAGTTCGCTGATGGCAAAGACTTCTTCTGTTGTTTCCAGGTTGGAGTCTGAAATCAGGTTGCTGTATTGGGTGAAAAGATTGTTGACAAGAATCTCTTTTTTGTCTTTAGTAAATATACCTAGTCCTTCGTGTGAGATTTGAAGGTGGGTGATTAGCTTTTCACGTTCAATGTAGAGAGCTTCTTTGGTTTCGTGCAGTCGTTTGTAGATTTGAATGATGTGCTGTGATATTTCTCCCAGTTCGTTGTGCGGGAAGGCGGATTGCATAGCCATTTCGATAGGCTCGTTCCGGTCGGCGCGCATTGCAAATTCACGGAGCTGGCTGATGGAAGTCCCCAGTTTGTTGGTGAATTTGTAGAAGATAATCATTAATAATAAGGTCACGATTACGGTAAACCATAAATAGTGCGGGTCTGCTTGCAGGTTGTTGATGAGGCTGACATTGTAAGGTAAAGCCGAACGGACAATATAATCTTTATAATGAGTGGCCGAATAGAAATAGGGAACTCCGGTTGTCTCGGAAGTACGGCGTACATCATATCCGTTGCCATGTTTTATGGCTTTCTGTACTTCCGGACGGTTCAGGTGGTTCTCCATCTGGTTATTATGACTTGGATAGCTGTCGTAAACAACATTTCCTTGAGCATCAATAAGGGTTACACGCAAGTCTTCCAGGATATGGTTATTGATATAACCGTTGATGATTTCACTGTCAAGAGGTTGATTCTCCAGTTGTTCGTAGAGCCTGCTGTTGTAATCTTGCAGTTTGGTGTTTAGCAGTTCTATTTTATATTCCCGTTCACGTTGATACTGGTACGCAATAAAACAAATGGCAAATACCAGGAATAGTGAAATAACCGAAAGGAAAAGCTTTCGGCTAAAAGAAAGAAAATGCTTTTGAGTTACAGGCAGGTTCATAATAACTATTTAATTCGGCATAATTATTTATTCAGCTTCAAAACAGTATCCATATCCGAGACGGGTGACAATGCATTTGCCGTATACCCCAATCTTTTTACGTAGACGGGTGATGTTTACGTCGATGGTACGGTCGAGCACGTAGACTTCGTCACTCCAGATGCGGGCCAGGATGTCTTCACGGGAAAATACACGTCCTTTATTCTGTACCAGCAGAAGCAAGATCTCAAATTCTTTTTTGGTCAATGGCACTTCTTCATCGTCGATACTTACTTTTTTCTTTGTGATGTCAATAACGAGCGACTGATAAGTAAGACGTTCGGGGACTCTTTCCGTTTCCGTTGTTACTGTGCGTCTTAATACGGCTTTCACACGGGCGATGACTTCACGCAGCGAGAAAGGTTTTGAAATATAATCGTCTGCTCCCAGGTTGAATCCGGTCACAGTATCGTTTTCGGTATCTTTTGCTGTGATAAAGATAATAGGCACTTTAGCTGTTTTCTTGTCTTTTTTCAGGATGTTCGCCATTTTGAATCCGGAGATTTCTCCCATCATCGGTTCCATCGAGGAGATTGCAAGTCAGACCAACCTGTTGTCCCTGAATGCTTCCATCGAGGCAGCCAGAGCAGGTGAGGCAGGCCGTGGATTCGCTGTGGTTGCTGACCAGATCCGTCAGCTGGCAGAGCAGAGTACCAAGTCTGCTGTAGATACCAGAGACCTGATTGAAGGTTCCATGCAGGAGATCAAGGAAGGCAACCAGGCTGCAGACAGCGCTGCTGCTTCCATCGAGATCGTAGTAGACGGTATCGGCAAGATTGCAGAGTCTTCCCGCAGTATCAGCGAGATCTCCAAGGACCAGGCCAATGCCATGGATCAGGCAGAGCAGGGTGTCAACCAGATCTCCGAGGTAGTACAGTCCAACTCCGCTACCGCAGAAGAATCTTCCGCTACCAGCCAGGAATTGTCTGCACAGGCAATCTCTCTGGATGAGCTGATCAGCAAGTTTATTCTTCCTCAGGAATAAGAACGGCTGAGACATTGAGAAAAATATAGTACAGCTGGAAAAGCAGGTATCGGCAACGATGCCTGCTTTTTTCTCTGACAGGAAGTGGACAAGGCTGCCCGGAATGGGATATAATTACAGGGAAACAGAATTGCGGACACAGAGAATGAAATAATGAAATGAGGTAAGCATAGGAATGGATCAGGAGCAGACACCCCACAAGCGCCGGGTGCGTTATAAAGGAAAATATCCCAGAAAATTCGAGGAA
>ENA-UERW01001317-UERW01001317.1-human-gut-metagenome-genome-assembly--contig:-NODE-1317-length-17002-cov-2.842009_pt1 | contig 17002 bp, 15 predicted proteins | sample MGYA00242994_ERZ507995 | MGnify/ENA primary metagenome ERZ507995 (study PRJEB26167, sample SAMN06115492) | human gut metagenome | host: Homo sapiens | place: China:Chongqing | collected 2015-04-26...
GCTTCTTTTATGCTGTCGGTTCGGTGCTTTTTCTGTTCGATCATTTCCCCCCCCCCCTTGCTGGTGAAGAACGGTTTCCGGGGGGAGGAATGGAGGAACTGAACGTAAGAGCAACGGCTTACAGCCCTAAGGGAGGTCTGATCGAGGACGGCGTTTACCAGTCCGATGACGGTAAGTATACTATCCCCACTTACGGTCCTTCTTCCGGCAATTCCGGAGAACCTACCGTAGACGTACAGTAGTTTTCGGACTGTATGAGAGGAAAATGCCAGAATGGATCAGGGAAGCTCATGGTTACATGGGCTTTTTTGGTGTATACGATGAGTCCGCCTGCTCGATTAACAGACGGAGACAGAGCGTGTAAAAGAAGGGAGAACAGAAAATGGACAAAACGGCAAAAATCCGAATGAAAGCGAAAAGGAATGTGACGGACCTGGCGGGAGAAAAGGTCATGGTGGATTTCGAACAGGGGAAATATTTCTGCATCAAAGGTGTGGGAAACGACATCTGGGATATGCTGGACGGGCAGGAAGGCGAAGACGGCATAACGGTGGAGGCTATCTTACATAAACTGATGGAAGAATATGAAGTGATGGAAGAGGTGTGTGAAAAAGAGGTGCTGGCATTTCTGGACAAACTGGAACAGGCGGGGATCCTGGAAGAGGTGTAGACACATATGGGAAAAATAAGAGGAAGAGATTATATTTCCTGGTTGTGGCAATATACCGCTCCCTATGCGGGCAGGATTGGTCTGCTGTTATTGTTTGGATTGTTGGAGACTTTTGCCTCGCTGGCCATGGTGCAGATCACCAAGGAGATCATTGATCATGCCACAGTGGGAAGCGGTTTCGGACGGCTGCTTACGGGTTATGTGCTGCTGTTATTGGGAATGCAGGGAATCTCGGTGTTGTCGACACTGCTTACTGCACTGGTAACGGAGCGGTTTTCCTTCGGGATCCGACGGCAGATCTATGAGAAGATCCTGCATTCTGGCTGGCGGGAAGTGACGGCCTATCATACCGGTGATCTCATGACAAGACTGACCAGCGATGCGGGAAATGTGGCGGACGGTATTGTGGGGACGATCCCTAATATCTTACAGCTGGGGATCGAGTTGGTACTGGTGTTTTGTATGTTGTTTTATTATTCCCCGCTCCTTGCGGTGTTTGCCCTGCTGGTGGCACCGGTGGCAGCCCTGTGCTCCTGGTGGCTGGGAAAACGCCTGAAACGGTTACAGGGGAAAGTGCAGGAGAGTGAGTCGGAATACCGTTCCTTTTTGCAGGAAAGTCTGGCCAACCTTCTGATCGTAAAGGCTTTTACCGGAGAGGACCGGGCGGTGGAGCGCCTGACAAAGCTGCGGGAGGAACGGTTCTACTGGGTATACCGCAAGACCGGACTGGGAACCGCCAGTTCCACGGTGATGTCACTGGCTTTTCAGGGAGGATATCTGATAGCATTTTCCTACGGGGCATGGCAGCTGTCGAGACAACAGATCACCTACGGTACTATGTCGGTATTTCTGACACTGGTGAACCGGGTACAGGCGCCGATCCTGGGACTGGCCCAGCAGATTCCCCGGATCATTGCCCTGTTGACTTCCGCCGGGAGAATCATGGAGTTACAGAGAATTCCCGGGGAGCAAAGGGCAGCCGGAGAGATCCGTGGATGGGAGATCGGAGTGGAGCTTCGAAATGTATGCTTCGGATATACCAGGGAACCGGTGCTGAAACGGGTGAATCTGAAGATCTGTCCGGGAGAATTTGTCGCCATTGCAGGAGAGTCCGGTATCGGCAAGACAACACTGATCCGCATTCTGATGGCCTTTCTGGAAACGGGAGCGGGAACGGTGGATTTCTACAATGGCAGCGGACAGAGGCAGGAGACCGGAGCTTTCGTCCGGAAGTTTATTGCCTATGTCCCCCAGGGGAATACTCTGTTCAGCGGAACCGTGAGAGAAAATCTGCAGATGGGCAGAGAAGATGCTTCGGAGGAAGAATTGTGGGCGGCCCTGAAACTGGCTTCCGGAGAAAATTTTGTCCGGTCACTGCCGGAGGGGCTGGATACCGTCATCGGGGAAAGAGGGCATGGCCTGTCGGAAGGACAGGCGCAGCGGATCGCCATTGCCAGAGCCTTTTTGCGGAGAGCACCGTTTCTGATCCTGGATGAGGCCACCTCGGCGCTGGATGAAGCTACGGAGGTCGCTGTATTGCAGGGGCTCCGGGCATTAGAACCGAGACCCACCTGCCTGCTTATCACCCACAGGAAGGGTGTTTTAAAATATTGTGACAGAGAACTTTGCATCCGGGAAGGGAGTGTGACGGAAGAATGCAGTACCACTACTATCTGTACGGCATGAGGGTAACAGCGGATCTGGACTTTGTACAGCTGGATCCGGTGCGTTTACCGGAGGATGACAGGGACTTCGGACGGGAAAAGGTCCGGATCCGGGCGATGGACGAAGAGGAGGAAGCACAGTTTCGGAAAGAACACGGAGACTGCGTCTGCGGAAGTTTTTTGGGTACAGAAAAAGGCTGGTTGTGTAATCGTACGCTGGCCATGAGTGTGGAGCGGGGACAGGTGATCCGGTATCACATCCGGAAGGGAGGAGATCCCGGAGCGGTACGAACCTATCTGCTGGGCTTTGGAATAGCAATGCTCAGCATTCAGCAGGGAAAACTTCCCATCCATTGCAGTGCGCTGGCAACTCCGGAAGGTGGTGCGATCCTGATCGCCGGAGAGAGTGGCGCGGGCAAGTCCACACTGACGGCAGAACTGCTGAAACGGGGGTATCGTTTTCTGGCAGACGATATGGCAGTGGTGGACATTTCCGGAAAAGAAGGGGTGTGGGTGTATCCGGCTTTTCCTTATATGAAGCTGTGCAGGGATGTGGTGCTGAGGCAGGGATATCCCCCGGAAGAACTTTTGTATATTGATGAAAAAAAGGACAAATTTCTGGTGCCCTGTACCGGGGTATTTCAAAGGGAAAAGGCCAGACTGGAACGATTTGTTTTTCTGGGAATCCGATGGAAAAAAGAGGCGGAAGATAAGTCCGGGAAGATAAAAGCAGAAAAAATCACAGGTCCCGACAGCATGATCGTGTATAAAGACAATCTGTTCTTAAGACATCTGTGGAAAAAACAGGATCCGGGAATGGAAATCTGGCAGAACTGCCTGAAAATAGCGGAGCAGATACCGGTCTTTTGGATAAGGAGACCGGCAGCAGGTGATTCCACTGCCGAGGTGGCAGCGGAAGTACACGCACTGCGAAACGTCGTGTCAGCTTAAGAACTCTTCCGGTTCCTCAGAAGGCTGCGGGGGCTGACAGTCGCCGCCACCGGGATGGTGTCCGGGATGATGTCCTCCTCCGCCGGGATGTCCGGGGTACCAGGGAAACCATCCACAGGCGGTCTCGGATACCTTCAGTTCCATCAGTTCAGGTTGTGTCCAATGCTTCATAAGAATTCTCCTTTCCGTCTGCCTTATGCAGAGATGTACACGGGGAAAGTCCCTGTGTGACTACAGCATAGGGAACACAGGGGCGGAAGTAAAGAAATGTATCATGATTGTAAGAATTTTGCAGGAAGTGTCACAGAAAAGATACTGCCTGCACCGGGGGCATTTTCGCAGGACACGGTTCCGCCGTGACGTTCTGTGATCGTCTTTACAATGGCCAGTCCCAGACCACTGCCGGTGGCAGAACCGGGAGTTCTGGCGGAGGAGACGGTGTAGGTGCGGTTAAAGATCCGCTCGAGGTCCTCCGGCGGAATGCCGGGCCCCTCATCGGTCACGGAGATCCGGAGAGAAGTAAGGTCAGCGGAAGGCGCGGCAGACAGAGTGATTTTCGTTCCGGCGGGAGCATATTTTGCGGCATTGCTGAGCAGATTGTCCAGAATCCGTATCAGTTTTCCGGGATCTGCAAAAAGGGTGGCATGGAGATCCTGCGATACAGATAAACAGAGAAGATGACCGGCATAGTGGCTGTCCGGAAGTGCGGTATAGAAATATTCTTCCAGAAAGGCCGGGGCATCCAGTTCCTGAAAGGAAAAGGCGTGGGAAGGATCCTCCAGAGTGAACAACTCGTACATATCCCGGATCAGATGTTCCAGTGTCCCAGTCCGGTGATCGATCAGGGTGAGGGCACCTTCGATATCCTGTGCAGACAGAGACTGTCCGGAAGTAAGATAATCCACGGCACTGCGGATGGCAGTGAGGGGAGCCCGCAGATCATGGGAGAGATTGGCCAGCATTTCCGTACGTTCCTGTTGCAGGTGCTGCAGGGAGCGATTGCTGGCATTTAACTGCGCGGTGATTTCCAGCAGCCTGCGGGACAGCGCTTCCACGGTCTCCGGTTCGAGAGAGGGAGAACGGAAAACGGGGCGGGAATTTTGTGCCATGGTCAGATACCTCCTTTCAGAAAACGATACCCTTTGGACCAGACGGTCTCGATGCGGTTCTCCAATTCGTAATTGCCCTCGAAACGTTTGCGGAGACGGCTGACATTGACCATAACGCTGCGTCTGTCACTTTCCCGGTAGACACCGAAGAGAGCCGTTCCCAGTTCCTCGAAGGTGATGTCCCGGTCCGGGTGTTCTGCCAGATACAGCAGGACTTCATATTCCCGGTTGGCGAGACACAGATCCTGTTCCCGGTAGAAGGCCTTGTGGGCTACCCTGTCGATGGAAAGATTTCCGATCGTCAGTACCAGATCGGAAGAAGCCTGCGCCAGTTGTCTGCGCCTGCGGATCAGGAGGTCCACCCGGGCTTTCAGCTCCCGGAGACTGTAGGGTTTGACCAGATAATCGTCCCCGCCGCAGGTAAGTCCCCGGATCACATCTTCCTCGGAACTTCTGGCAGTGAGAAACAGGATCGGCACAGAGGAAAAAGAGCGGATGTAACGGCACACCCGGTAACCGTCGGCTTCGGGCAGCATAACATCCAGTAAGATACAATCCGGAAGATTCTTTCGAATGGATAAGACGCCTTCCCGGGGGGAGATGGCAGTATACACGGTGAATCCCGCACCGGTGAGATATTTCTGATTGATCGCCAGCACTTCGGCATCATCATCGATCAGCACAAGCTTGAACATAGTATTATCTTACCTCCTTTGCTGGTGCTATTTTAGCATGGGGGAAAAACGATTGTCACCAAAGGAAGGTCGACAGAGAGAGACAAAGGACAGCGGAAAACGACAGACCGGATGAAAAAGTGACACGAGAAGGGGGAGAAAAATGAATCGGTCAAATACGAGTGCAAATAAGGATATCGGACACATAGTAAAGGATATGCTGCGGCTTCTGGTGGCTTATGGAGTGGCTGTGTTATTTATGGGAAGAGCATGGAGCCTTCGGACACTTGGGGGTATGACAGGGCTGGCAGCGATATTCGTGCTGCTTTATGTATTGGGAAAGGAAGAGCAATATCTGTATAATGTGACCCTGTTCGGTTATCCGGACAGGATACAGCGGCGCAGAACAGGATCGTTTCTGGTGGCAACAGCGGCAACCGTGGTCCTGCTGCCATATATTACAGAGGATCAGAGGGGATATTTTCTGTTTCTGATCCTGGCGTACAGTCTGGAAAGCGTACCGTTGCTGCGACACGGCAGATGCTGCAGAGACATGGAAAGAAATCGCGGGGAAGTGCCGCGTACCGCATTTGTGGGAAGAAGGGCGCAGTACAACAAGTTTCGGTATTTTTTGAAGAAGACCAGCATCCCCATGGAGCTTGTGGGGTATATTGCGGCATCGGCACAGGAACTGGCACAGATTTCAGAAGGAGATGCAGGAGAATATCTGGGAAGTCTGGAAGATCTGGAAATGCTGATCCGCCGGTACCATCTGGATCAGATCTATATTCTGCAAAAGCGCGAGGAACAGCTTTTTTCCATGCAGAAATATGTGGATCTGTGCATTGATATGGGGGTGACGGTACGGATGGTGGTGGATTTCTATAAGAGGCGCAGAGCCGACAGTTATGTAAGCTGTGTGGGAACCTATCCGGTCATCACCTACCATACGGTGACGTTGAATACCGGAGAACAGGTGATAAAACGGATCATGGATGTGGCAGGAGGCCTGGCAGGGATCGTTTTGTTTTCTCCGGTGATGTTATTGGCGGCGCTGGCCATTAAGCTGGATTCCCCCGGTCCTGTGATCTTCCGGCAGACCCGGGTCGGGAAAAACGGCAGGACATTTCAGATCTATAAATTCCGTAGCATGTATGTGGATGCGGAAGAGAGAAAGTCAGAGCTGCTGTCGCAAAATGAGATCGCGGGGGGCGTAATGTTCAAGATCCGGGAGGATCCCCGGATCACCCGGGTGGGCAGGATCCTGCGGAATTTAAGCATTGATGAGCTGCCACAGTTTTTTAATGTGTTGGGAGGTTCCATGAGTCTGGTGGGAACGAGACCGCCGACCCCGGACGAGGTGGAGAAATACGGCACAAGGCAGTGGCGGCGGATCAGTATCAAGCCGGGCTTGACGGGCATGTGGCAGGTGAACGGCAGGAGTCTGGTGACGGATTTCGAAAAGATTGTGGAGCTGGATGTGGAATATATTGATAACTGGTCACTGATGGAGGATATCCGGATTTTGTGCAAGACGGTGACAGTGTTGTTAAAGCATGCGGATGCGTATTAGAAAGAGAGGCAGAAGAGGTGGAATGAAGATGCATGGAACCCGGGTGAACTGGGTAGGAATGACCGGTGCCGTGGTATTGTTTGGATATGGATGGTGGAGAGAACCGTTGGCGGCGGTGCTGGGAGGGATGATCCTGCTTGCGGATCTGCTGGCCATGGAGGTGAGTGTAAGGAAAAGGGATGGGAAAAATGCTAAGAATACAATGTTTTGAAAAAAATGTAAAAAAAAAGAAAAATATTTCTGTTTTTCTGAACCTTTTTTCTGAGACGGAGAGTCTTAATAGATAAGACAGAATAAAAGGGGCGTTTTAACAGGCATCTCTGGAAGAAAGGAGCAAAAGGGGACATGGAAGAACGAAGACGGATCGACCGTGTGGGCTACCAGGCAAAGAGTGTTATCGTGGTATGTGATACCGGGGAAAGCATTTTTGTGGAGACCCGGAATGTCAGTCCGCTGGGCATAGCCTTTACGATGCCGGCAGGATCTCCTGACCTTAAGGGGAAAGACATCATAATCGTAGCGGATACGATGATCATGTATGCAGATGTCACCAGACAGGAGGAGCAAGAAGACGGAAATTTTAAAGTAGCTATTTCGGCAAAGAAGTTCACGCCGGAGGTGCTGCAGTATTTATTTGAACATATTGTTGAAACATAGAATGGAGAGGAAAAATCATATGAGAAAAAACAGTAAGAACGAAAAAGTGATTCGTGCTATGGCGATCGGCATTTCCGCAATGCTGATGGCATCTTCACCGTTGACTGCACTGGCAGCAGAAGGAGAGGGGAATTCTTCCGAAGGAAACGAGGATAAGAACATTACAGTGACACCGGAAGCCGGTGTATGCGATCAGGCGGAAGCAGCCGCAAAAGATGCTGACAAGGCTGTAGAGGGCGCCGAAAAGAGTGCCGCTGATGTGAAGGCGGAAGTGGTTGACAAGGTGGCAGCCGGAGATGTGAAGGATGCCGGGGGAAAGGATCTGTCTCAGGACATTCTGGATGCCAATGCCAAAGTAGAGGATAAGACTGTTGAAGACGGTTCATCCCTGAAGGATGCAGAGTCTGCCGTAGAGAATGCAGATACTGCGCTGGGGGTTGCGGAAGCCAATGACAAGCTGTCCGACGCAGAACTGAATAAGGCAGCTGATGCAGCGGCAAATGCAGGACAGACTGCGGCAGAAGCAAAGGATGCCATGCAGGCTTCCCAGGATAAGGTAAATGGACAGATCGAGAATATCAAGGATGCTGCTTCTATCACCGATGCCAATGCTGCCTATGAAGAAGTAAAGACTACCGTGGATCAGGCACAGGCAGATTTTGATGCAAAGCTCGGGGAGTACAATACCGCCAAGGCAGCTTATGAAGAAGCCGCAAAGAAACTGGCGGATTATGAAAAGGCATATGAGGATGCGGTAAACAGTGCAGATGCCAATGCAGATGCCGCAGCTACTGAGTTGAAAGCAGCGCAGGAAAATGCAGAAGCACTGGCAAAGGCTCTGGAAGCTGCCAAGAGCGCAGTGGATACCTCCGCAGCAGGTGCCATGGATATTGCAGATAAGGAAGCTCTGACACAGGGAGATCAGGGACTTAACTGGAAAAATGAGGATAAGCTTTTTATTTCCATTATGCAGAATTATTATCTGCCCGAGGTACTGAAGATCACTGCCGATGATATTAAGGTTGTCCGCAGACAGGGTGAAGACAATAATACCAAGAATTATTTTGAAGTAACCTATACCGATGAGAATGGTAATAAGCAGACAAAGTATTACAACTATGTGATGGATGACAAACAGACTTCCAAGGACAATATCGTGATCTTTGAGAAGCGAATTGAGGAAGTAAACTGGAAGACGGCGCAGGAGACCAATCCGGATCAGTATGTGAAGGAAAACGGGGATACTATCACTGTTTCCGAAGTGGAAAAAGGTCTGAAAGACGGAACCATTATTGCAGTAGATGGAAAGAAAGTGATCAAGAACGACGGAACCGAGAGTATCATTATTTCTGACAATAACCAGAAGACCGAAAACGGCGAGGTTGATACTGATGTAAATGAGGTTACCGAGAAGGAATCCTGGAAACTGGATGAGAACGGCAACCTGGTCAAGACCGTGACCGCTGATGTGACCACCATCACCTATACCGATGCAAAATTCACTTCTTCCGAACAGTATCAGACAGTGGCAGAGAGAGATGCTGCAGCTGCTGAAAAGGAAAAGGAATTGGAAAATGCCAATAACGGTAAGGAAGCAACCGTTACAGGAACAGAAAAAACGGATTATACTTATACCGGTAACGGAACCTACATTCCTACCTTTACGAAGACTGTGAATGTGAAGGATGAAGAGGTTGAATGGAAGCATACAGATAAAAAGACGGATTATGGTGTAAGAACAGAGGAAGAAGCAGTAGCAAAGGTTACGAAAGAGCAGGAGAAGGCGTTAAGCAATAAGATTAACGATGATGACGACTTATACCTGATCGGTGTAAGCAGTGATCTTAAGGTAACCGGCTATACAGAAGATCACTGGTATGATGATTCCGACTTCCTCGTATCCGGCACTGTATCCGCAACCTACGCAAAGGTTACCAAGAAAACTGTCGATCAGAGTACCTTCGGTTCTCTTTGGAATGATATCAAAGCCCTGTTTGGTAATGGAGAAGCTACGAACAAGAAGCTGGAAGATGCAGCCAGAAAGGCAGTCGAGGCAGAAGGCGGTATTTTCGTAAGTGCCAACTGGGATGACTGGAAGTTCGGCAAGGCAACCATCCGCTATGTGGCAGGTGTCAGCGTTAAGACCGATGAGAAGACCTCTGCTGAGGAGGCACAGAATGCGGTACAGGATGCAGCACTGGCACAGGCAAAAGCAAGTGGCGCAACCGGTGTGTACAATGTGAAGACTACAGATACCGATACCATTGCTCATACCAGCTATTCCTATGAGATTGATTATCTGGAGAAAACCGGAGAGACCACAACCAATACTGCTGTCAGAACTGAGACTTATGAAAATGCAGAAGTGCTGACCGGCCAGATCATCCAGAACCTGAATTACATTCAGGGCAACATTAAGCTCACCCAAAAGGATGAAGCCTATCGTAAATTCGTAGATGATGCCAAGGCTCTGACCCAAAAGTATCAGAAGCTGTTACAGGATGCACAGGACGCACAGGGTAAGGTGGAAGATGCACAGGGCAAGGTAGAAGAGCTGAAGGCAGAGATCGAAGCTCTGAAGAGTAACAGAACCAGTAACCTTGGAGCTCTGGAGGAACTGGAAGGAAAGCTGACCGTGGCTGAACAGAACAAAAAGGATGCAGAAGATACTCTGAAGGAGATTCTGGACAGCCTGGATGAGGCAGGCGGAGAGTTGGATAAGGCGATCGAGCGTCTGACTCCCGCACCTACACCCGGAACACCTGCAGGTGGAGAAGGTGAGACCGGGGGTGCTGGTGATACAGAGGAAGGCGGCGCCGGAGAGGCAGCAACAGTTGTTACACCTGTTGCACTGGCAGCAGCACCCGCAGCACAGGCAACCGTAGTGGCACAGAACCAGGCAGCAGCACCCGTTGTACAGATCGCTGACGAAGCAGCACCTCTTGCAGAAGCAGCTCCTGCAAATACACAGGAAACCGTTCAGGCAGGTTCCGATAAGGAAGAGACCAAGGAAGCCGTAAATATCGAAGAAGAGGCTGTTCCCCTGGCAGATGTTGCCGTAGAGAGCGAACAGGCAAAGATGTCCTGGTGGTGGTGGCTGATCATTCTGATCCTCGGTGCAACCGGATATGAAATGTACAAGAAGCACAATGAGAAGAAGCTGAAGGCTCAGGCAGAAAATGCAGGAGATATCGAAGAATAAAAGATAACAAAAAAGACATCCATTGGGATTTTCCCGGTGGATGTCGTTTTTTAGACCTTGGAAAGCGGATTACTCGAAGAGCTCTTCAACTTTTTCCAGATTACCGTCTCCGGTCAGAAGAAGAGTCACTGTGGCCTGGGCACTGCTGATATCGGTTGTCCCCTCAACGCATAATTCACCGTCAGTATTGTAGAGAGCCCATTGGAACTCATTGACAGAGGAGGGCCAGTCTGCTTCCATAGAGATCGATTCCTGATCCGACAGGGAATCCATATTTACCTGTTCCCCGGTCACGGGATCAATGACCGCTACCATACCGATTTCGATGCCGCACATATTGACTACTGACAGAGTGAGTGCCCTGGTATCCTCCGAAGTGGATTCTATGGCAGACGAATCGGAATCCGGGGAAACATCGGCAGGCAGGGCGGCAACAGTCTCAGACGGGGAGGGGGAAGCAGTCGTGGCGGATGATGTTTCCTCTCCGGCAGAATTCTGACTGCATCCTCCGAATAACAGACAACAGGACAATATACTTACAGCAAAAATATGTCGTATGAAAATTTTTTTCATAATAATCTCCATTCTGCAGACGATTCCTTCCGTCGGAGAAATCGCGAATCAAATTTCAAATTTGATTCTGCGATAAGGGCTGCTTTGTGACGCCTGCAGCACAAATAGCCGTGTGAAAATCTATATCACCATTATATCGGATTTCACATAAAAAGTAAATTTATGCGATAAAAATTTCCGGAAGCAGACCGGTAGGAATTCCTGAAAAAAATATCGAAAAATGTGAGCCGTTTTTCATGGATAAGTAGTCTTTATAGATAGAGACTAAGAAATAACGGAGGCGGTCGAGATGAGCGGCATGCTATATTCCATACCTGTGATTTTGACAGGTTATCGAATCGTACAAATTGAAGATGAAGCGACACCGCTTGCACAGGCAGCAAAGAGTGGATATTACGGTGACACAGTAGCCGGAATGCTGGGCATTGGTGTTTTATTACTCTTGGTGATTTATTTTATATTATGCAGAAAATACCAGAAAAGAATCATAGAATTGCAGGAAAATGCACATCCCGGCTGGAACTGGTGGAAGCTTAGAAAGCAGGTACCCGATCTGTCGGATTATAACCTGATGAATGCACGCGAGAAACTCGAAACGGAAGTGGCGGCCGGAGTATTCGAAGATCTGGCTAAAGATAATCCTTTGGGAGCCGAACAGCAATATTACGCTAAATTGGCTTCCATTACCCGAGGGGTGGATACTTACTGGTTATCGAAACCGTTACAGACCTCTTTCAATCACAAACACAGCCTGAGCGTCGACGGCGGATCGGATAATTTCCGTTTCGGCATACAATTGAGCTACAATAATGAAGACGGGGTGATGAAAGAGTCTTTCCGGAACCGGGTGGGAGCCGGCGTATATCTGGATTACCGGATCGGTTCGTTTCAGCTCAAAAATATGGTCACTTATACCAATACCCGCTCGCAGGAGTCTCCTTACGGGGCTTTTTCCGACTATACCGGTTGTCAGCCTTACGATCCTTATAAGGACGACGAGGGGAACTATCTGGAAAATCTGCCCAATTGGGACGGAAAGAATGAAAAACGCCCTAATCCTCTTTATGAGGCGACTTTATCCAATTTCGATAAATCCAAATATGAAGAAATTGTCAATAATCTGGGTATCAACTGGAATATAACTACCGGTTTGTTATGGAAAACTCAATTCAGCCTGACGCGTAAGATTACCGATACGAAACGTTTTCTGGATCCGTTGTCTTCGAAAAATACAACTCCCCAGACTGCAGAAAATCCTTCTTCCGGCGAATTGAATACCAGTAGGGGAAATGAGTTCTACTGGGATCTGAGTTCAACCCTGTCTTATAACCGTTCTGTCGAAAAACACCATATCAATTTGTTGTTGGGGGTGAATGCCCGCTCTGCCAAAACCGATAATATTTCGGCTTCTTACCGGGGATTCCCTTCCGGGGCTTTGAGTTCTCCGAATTATGCCGAAGAAATTGTTTCCAAACCGGTAAGTTCCGATAATTCCACCCGGCTGATCGGTTTTCTGGGGACCCTGAATTACAGTTATAACGATGTGTATTTGCTGGATGCTTCGGTACGTATGGACGGTTCTTCGGAATTCGGGGCGGATAAACGGTTTGCTCCCTTCTGGTCTGCGGGGACCGGTGTCAATATTCATAACTACGGTTTTATGAAAGGACAAACGGTTATTGACCAGTTGAAAATACGGGTTTCATACGGACAAACCGGGAAAGTGAATTTTCCGCCTTATGTAGCCCGAACGACTTATAAAATGTTTACGGACGGTTGGTATAAAACCGGTTTCGGTGGTACCCTCTATGCTTTGGGGAATACAAACCTAACCTGGGAAACGACGAATACCTGGGATGCCGGTGTTGAACTGAGTTTATGGAAACGCCTGCTTTATATCAAAGCTTCTTATTATCAGAAAAAAACGGTGGATCTCGTCAATTCGGTGACGATTCCGAGTTCGACAGGTTTTACCACTTATATGGATAATATCGGAGAGGTGGAAAATAAAGGATATGAACTGGAATTCCGGAGCGAAGTAGTCCGTCGAAAAGATCTGTTTGTAGCTGTTTTCGCTAACCTGGCCCACAATGAAAATAGAATCCTGCAAATATCGGAGAGTCTGAAGGCTTACAATGACCGGGTAAAAGACCATTTTGCCAACAGTAACCGGTTCGACGGTTCGAATACCCAGCCGTTTACTCAATATGTCGAAGGAGGATCCCAGACGTCGATTTGGGGAGTTCCCTCACTTGGAATCGATCCTGCTACCGGAGAGGAGATTTTTATCCGCCCGGACGGAAGCATTACCAATACCTGGAATACGAACGATCAGGTGGTCTTGGGGGATACGGAACCCAAAATACAAGGTACTTTCGGGTTGAATGCCACTTATAAAAATCTGAGTTTGTATATGACTTTTATGTATGAAGCCGGCGGCCAGATATACAACAGCACTTTACGTGACAAAGTAGAAGATGTGAATGTATACACCTCTAATGTTGATAAACGGGTGTTCTCCGAACGTTGGCAAGAACCGGGGGATAAGGCTCGTTACCGTAAGCTGACCAGCGGGGTGGGCGGCAGTATTATGCGTACCCGTCCGACTTCCCGTTTTGTCGAGGATAACAATGTATTGACCCTGAACTCTATTTCTCTGGGATATGATTTCGACGCCGGGCAGAAGTGGATGAAGACGATCGGCTTGAGTATGCTGCGTTTTGAGATCGGTGCGAACGATGTTTGCCGTTGGTCGTCGGTGAAGGTGGAAAGAGGATTGAATTATCCTTATGCCCGGAGTTTTAATTTTTCGCTGAAAGCTGCTTTCTAATTTTTAAATTTTGAATTATGAAAATATATCATTGGATAATAGCCTGTTGTTTACTGTTGCCATTGGGAGGTTGCAGTAATTGGCTGGATGTGATTCCGGAGGATTCTGTGGATGAAAAAGATTTGTTTTCCACCGGAGAGGGATACCGGAATGCGTTGAACGGCGTATACCGCCAGATGTCTCAGACTTCGATGTACGGGCAGCAGATGAGCTGGGGATTTATTGATGTTTTGGGACAGTTGTACAATACTCAAAAATTGTCGAATTATTCGGCATATGGAATCGCGGGAAAGAATTATGCTTACCGTGATGAAACAGTGAAGTCGGTGATTCAGGTTATCTGGTCGAATACCTATAATTCGATTGCAAACTGTAACAATATTGTCGTTCTGGATACCGGCAAGGAAAAAATGAATCTGGAAATTGAGGGTGTCAAGTTCTTTAAGCAGTTTGTGATTTTGAAATTTAAAGGGCTGGACAACATTAATGATATAGAAAAATATCGTCAGAAGAGCCTGTACGTGACCCGCAAAAATGCAGTGCGTCTGCAAAGGGACGAGTATTTCATCGCCGATCTGATCGGACTGAAAGTGCAGGATGAAGACGGTAAGGAACTGGGCACGGTAAAAGATGTGATCGAGACCGGTGCCAATGATGTCTACGAGGTGGAAATGGCAGACGGTAAGAGCCTGCTTCTGCCCGCTATCAAACAGTGTATCCTGAATGTGGACGTGGAAAATGGCACAATGCAGGTACATGTACTGGAAGGACTACTTGACTTATGATGAAGTTTCATATTCTGACCCTGTTCCCCGAAATGGTGCAGCAGGGGCTGGCAACCAGTATTTTAGGCCGGGCAGCGGAGAAGAATCTGATTTCCATAGATGCGGTGAATATCCGGGATTACACACAGGATAAGCACGGAAAAGTGGATGATTACACCTATGGCGGCGGGGCCGGAATGCTGATGCAGGCACAGCCGGTCTATGATGCTTACCGGTCGGTAGCAGGAGAAAAAAAGATCCGCTGCGTCTATCTGACACCACAGGGAGCTCCTTTTACCCAGAAAAAAGCAAGAGAACTGTCCGGGGAAGAGGAACTGGTATTGCTCTGCGGACATTATGAGGGAATCGATGAGAGAGTTCTGGAAGAGGTCGTGACGGATTATATTTCTATCGGCGATTATGTCCTCACCGGTGGGGAACTGGCAGCCATGGTCGTGGTGGACGCGGTGGCCAGACTGGTGCCCGGGGTACTCAATAACGACGAATCTGCCGAGACAGAGAGCTTCCATAACGATCTGCTGGAATATCCCCAGTATTCCCGCCCGGAGGAATGGCACGGAAAGAAAGTACCGGAGGTACTTCTGTCGGGCAATCATAAAAAGATCAATGCCTGGCGGCTGGAACAGTCCGAGAGACGGACGGGAGAACGCCGCCCGGATCTCTATGCAAAATATCAGGAAAAACAGAAAGTCATAAAAAAACTTTCCGCGAAGAAACGTATTTTTATTCATATGATGGAGACACTGTCCAGAGGATTGGGAGAAGTTCTCTATGCGGAGGGGAAAAATGTACTGATCTATCTGCCGGAGATCGGCAATGCCATGCTGAATGCGGAGGATGAGGAGCATTTGGAGAAAATGCTGCCGCTCATTCCGAAAGCCGTGTCGGGTCATAGTATCGTGACCGTGACAGACCGGTGGAATGAACGTGTCAGTGAAATTTTAGGGTATCATGGCAGTATGCTATGTTCCCAGGCGTGCTATACCAGAGGGGAACCACTTCCGGTGAGGCAAAAGGACATCCGGCAGCTGACAGTGGAAGAGGTTCCTTATGTGGCGGAGCATTATCACCTGGGAGACGAGATTTATGTCCGGGAGAGGATTGCAGCAGGAGATGTCTTCGGCATCTATATCGAGGGAAAACTCTGTGGTTTTATAGGATGCCACAATGACGGCAGCATGGGAATGCTGTATGTGGAGGATGCATACCGCAGACAAGGACTTGCAGCATCCCTGGAAGGTTATCTGATCAACAAACAGAGAGAACAGGGGATGATCCCCTACGCCCATATTGTGAATGGAAATGAAGCGTCCATACAACTGCAGGAACGGTTGGGGCTGAATCTGTCGGATCCCGTGATCTGGTGGCTGTATAATTAAAAAAAGCTTGCTTTTTATATGGCTTTATGGTAAAATCTGAATGTTGTGAAAACGAGATGGTCCTCTGCTACCAATAAGGGTATTAAGAACATCCATTTTATGAAGGAGGCTCATTATGAGTAACATTATCAAAGAGATCGAAGCAGAACAGTTAAAAGCAACCGTTGATCAGTTTGAAGTCGGCGATACCGTTAAGGTATACGGCAAGATCAAAGAGGGTAACCGTGAGAGAATCCAGGTATTCGAAGGCGTTGTACTGAAGAGACAGGGCGGCAGCAACAGAGAGACTTTCACTGTTAGAAAGACTTCCAACGGTATCGGCGTAGAGAAGACTTGGCCTTTACATTCTCCCAACGTAGAGAAGATCGAAGTTGTAAGAAAAGGTAAAGTAAGACGTGCTAAGCTGAATTACTTAAGAGATCGTGTTGGTAAGAAGGCAAAGGTTAAGGAATTAGTTAAATAATTACATTGACCGAAGAGGGGCAGCTGTTTCTGACAGCTGCCTTTTATATTTATTTGAAAAAGGAATACGGATATGGTACACTGAGACTTATAAACACTATGCGAGATAGGACAGAACATTGAGAAATAAGGGACTAAGTTTTTATAAAAAAAAGAAAAAGATCAGTCAGGAACTGCTCAGGGAAATTTTCAGCTGGATCTTCGGCATTGCACTGTCAGTCTTTCTGGCTGCAGTGGTGGTTATCTTTCTGGGAAAGTCCACCAGAGTTGTGGGCATGTCCATGGAACCGACACTGGAGAATGGACAGCAGATATTTATTGACCGTTTTCTGTATGTTTTATCTTCTCCGAAGGCGGGAGACATAGTAGCATTTCTGCCGAATGGCAATGAAAATTCCCATTATTATGTCAAGCGTGTTGTGGCAGGGCCGGGAGACAAGGTAAGGATCGCGGACGGAACTCTGTATGTCAAC
>ENA-UERW01001331-UERW01001331.1-human-gut-metagenome-genome-assembly--contig:-NODE-1331-length-16796-cov-3.475746_pt1 | contig 16796 bp, 9 predicted proteins | sample MGYA00242994_ERZ507995 | MGnify/ENA primary metagenome ERZ507995 (study PRJEB26167, sample SAMN06115492) | human gut metagenome | host: Homo sapiens | place: China:Chongqing | collected 2015-04-26...
TAGCTCAGTTGGTAGAGCAAAGGACTGAAAATCCTTGTGTCCCCGGTTCGATTCCTGGTGGCACCACTGAAAATCAAGCAGTTACAATTATTTGTGACTGCTTTTTTGTTTTTATGGCAAATGAGTTTGTTTGTGTTACATACGAAAATGCAAAACAGGATTAAATTTGATTATAGGGAAAGGAGAAGAAGCGGTTTAATTGTGTCATACTGCTAAAGAATGACATACTAAAACTATTTTATCTCCCGTTAATTCTTTACATTTGCCACAAAATTATAGCGATTATGACAGAATGCAAGGATGAACACATATTAAATTCCATTGATTACCCGGAGGATTTGCGCAAGTTGTCCCCCGATAAATTGGGAGAGGTATGTGCAGAGTTGCGTCAATATATAATAGATGTACTATCGGAGAATCCGGGACATCTTGGGGCAAGTCTCGGTACGGTAGAGCTGACGGTTGCACTACACTATGTTTTTAATACTCCCTATGATCGTATTGTATGGGATGTGGGGCATCAGGCGTATGGTCATAAAATACTGACTGGACGTCGAGAGGCTTTTCATACGCTCCGAAAATTTAAAGGAATCAGTGGATTTCCTAATCCTCTGGAAAGCCCTTATGACGCATTTGTTGCCGGACATGCTTCAAATTCCATTTCGGCGGCTATGGGTATGTCGGTCGCTTCTGCGTTGAAAGGGGAAAAAGACAGGCATGTAATAGCTGTGATCGGTGATGGAGCCATGACGGGTGGGTTGGCGTTCGAAGGTCTGAATAATGCGTCGGCTAATCCAAACAACCTACTTATCATTCTCAATGATAATGATATGGCAATAGATCATGCGGTCGGTGGGTTGAGTCAGTATTTGGTGGATATCACAACCAGTCAGGCATATAATAAAATGCGTTATGATGTGTACCGCGGATTGCGGAAGATGAAACTGATCAATAATGACCGTCGGGGAAATATCCTTCGTTTTAACAATAGTCTGAAAGCATTGCTTACTCAACAACATAATCTGTTTGAGGGATTCAGCATCCGTTACTTTGGTCCGATCGACGGGCATGATGTCGGTTATATGATCAAGGTTCTGAATGATATAAAGGATATGGAAGGTCCGAAACTATTACATATCAAAACTAAAAAAGGCAAAGGATTCAAGCCTGCTGAAAAGTCGGCAACGGAATGGCATGCACCAGGGCTGTTCAATAAAGAAACAGGAGAACGGATCATTGTCCATAAGTTGAACGAACCTCAACTTTATCAGGATGTTTTCGGACATACCCTTGTCGAGCTGGCTGAACAGGACGAACGGATCGTGGGGGTCACTCCTGCTATGCCGACAGGTTGTTCTATGACTTATATGATGAAAGCGTTTCCGAAACGGGCGTTTGATGTCGGGATTGCCGAAGGGCATTCGGTAACTTTCTCTGCCGGACTTGCCAAAGAGGGAATGATCCCATTCTGCAATGTCTACTCTTCTTTCATGCAACGGGCATACGATATGGTGATACACGATGTTGCACTTCAGAATCTTCATATGGTAATCTGTCTGGACCGTGCCGGTCTAGTAGGCGAAGACGGGGCGACCCATCACGGGGTGTTCGACCTCGCTTATCTGCGTCCAGTCCCGAACTTGGTTATTTCATCTCCTTTGAACGAACTGGATTTAAGGAATTTGATGTATACCGGGTATAAGGAATGTAACGGCCCTTTTGTGATCCGTTATCCACGCGGTAAGGGAGAGATGGCAGATTGGAGGAATGAGATGCATATCCTTCCGATCGGGAAAGGCAAGAAACTTCGTGATGGGGATGATATTGCGATCTTGTCACTTGGACCTATTGGCAACGAAGTGATAAAGGCCATAAAGGAGGTTGAAAGTGATGGTATATCGATTGCCCATTATGATATGATTTTTTTTAAACCGATGGATGAAGAACTGCTGCATGAAGTCGGTAAGAGGTTCAGCCGTGTCATCACTGTTGAAAACGGCGTAATCAAAGGTGGACTGGGCAGTGCTGTTTTGGAATTTATGGCTGATAACGGATATGCTCCTCAGGTAAAACGGATTGGTGTGCCGGATGAGTTTGTCGAACATGGATCGATTCCCGAACTGTATAAACTGTGTGGTATGGATGCCAAAAGTATTGCAGGAGAAATAAAAAAGATGGTTATCGGAGGATAATATATCCTTATAATTAATCTATTATATAAAATGAAAATTATTATAGCCGGAGCCGGTGAAGTAGGAACCCACCTGGCAAAAATGTTATCACAGGAGAAGCAGGATATTATCCTGATGGATCCGAATGAGGAACGTTTGAATTTCACGAATTCAAGCATGGAGATCCTTCCTATGGTGGGTAATCCGACATCCATTCGGGACCTGGAAGAAGCCGGTATCAGAAAGGCCGACCTGTTTGTCAGTGTCACGCCGGAAGAAACGACCAATGTGGCAGCCAGCATTCTGGCTTCTAAATTAGGAGCACATAAGACGTTGGCGCGTATCAACAATTACGAATATTTGCTCCCTAAAAACAAGGAACTGTTTGAAAAAATGGGGATCGATTCCATGATTTACCCGGAAATGCTGGCAGCCAAAGAAATTGTCACGGCTGTCAGACGCCCGTGGACTCGGCAATACTGGGAGTTGTTCGGAGGCGCTCTGATTCTGATCGGTGTAAAGGTGCGCGATAATTCCCGACTTGTGAACAAACATCTGTCCGAATTACTGAACGAACAAACGGCAGAACGAGACCATTATTCCCCGTGGTACAGATCGTATAGAATCGGGAGATATCGTTTTTTTTACAACGACTAAAAGCCATATCGAAGACGTCCGGTTGCATGCGGGCAAGCGAGACCCCGAAGTAAAGAAAGTCATTATTATGGGAGGAAGCCGTATTGCGATCCGTACCTGCCAGTACCTTCCGAACAATATCCGTGTAAAAGTAATCGAGACTAACAAAGAAAAGAGTCACCGTATAGCTGAGGTTGTCCCTGGAAATGTCTTGATCATCAATGGAGATGGACGCGATACCGATCTGTTGATGCAGGAAGGGATCAAAGATGCACAGGCATTTATCGCACTGACGGATAATTCGAGTACGAATATCTTGGCTTGTCTGGCTGCTAAACGCGCCGGAGTATTCAAGACTATCGCCAAGATCGAAAATATCGACTACATACCTTTAGCGGAGAGCATGGACATCGGCTCGGTTATCAATAAGAAACTGATTGCTGCCAGCCATATCTACCAATTCCTGTTGGATGCAGACGTGTCGAACGTGAAGTGTTTAACTTTTGCCAATGCAGATGTGGCGGAACTTGTTGCCCGTCCCGATTCGAAAATTACCCGTAAGCAGGTAAAAGATCTGAATCTTCCGAAAGATTTGACGTTGGGCGGATTGATTCGTGACGGTGAGCCTATGATGATCAAGGGTGATACACATATCCAAGCTTATGACCACGTTGTGGTGTTCTGTTTGGATACGGCTATGCGTAAATTGGAGGACTACTTTAATTAATTGTCAATGGACAACTCAGGGTTGTCTCTTTTCTCTGTTCAATATGTCAATTGTTAATAGCATATTATGCTGAACATTCGTTTTATAATTAAGATGTTAGGGATGATGTTCATCCTTGAGACGTTGTTTATGCTGGCTGCAACGGCAGTCGCTTTCTTATATGAAGGAAATGACTTCTATCCGCTTCTTCAGTCGAGTGGTATCATGTTCGGAACGGGAGTCCTTTTTATGCTGATCGGACTACGAGCCAATGAACATACGGCCGGGCGCAGGGAAGGGATGCTGACTGTTACATTAACTTGGGCTCTTTTCTCCCTTTTGGGGATGTTACCATTCTATTTAGGTGGCTATATAGATAATGTGACGGATGCTTATTTCGAAACGATGTCTGGTTTTACGACGACAGGCTCTACCATATTGACCGATATCGAAGCTCTTCCGCACGGGATATTGTTTTGGCGGAGCCTTACGCAATGGCAGGGCGGTATTGGAATGATCGTGTTTACCGTAGCGCTGATGCCTATTATCGGAGGTGGGGCTACCCAGATGTTCAATGCCGAGACTCCGGGTATCACGCACGAACGTTTCCGTCCGCGTGTTACCCAGGTGGCCAAGCGCCTGTGGGGAGTTTATTTGTTCCTGACCATTATCCTTATTGGTCTTTTATGGGCGGGTCCAATGGACTTGTATGACGCTGTCAATCATGCGCTCACTTGTATTTCTACAGGTGGCTATTCCACGAAAAATGCCAGTATCGCTTACTGGGACTCTGCCTATATCGAATATACAATTACGATTTTTATGTTTATCGGTGCGACCAATATTACTTTGATATATTTCTTTTTTAACGGTAGGCCCAAGAAGTTATTTGCGGATGAAGAAACACGCTGGTTTTTCTGGTTCGTACTGATTATTACGGCAATATCGACAGTCTGGATCATGTATAAAGGAATTGTGGACGATTTTGGTACAGCTTTTAGGCAAACGGTATTCCAGGTCGTGACATTGGTGTCTACATGTGGGTTTGCAACGGTCGATTATATTCCGTGGGGACCGTTTTTCTGGCTGTTAGCGCTAGTTCTGATGGTGGTATGTGGTTGTGCTGGCTCTACTTGTGGAGGTTTGAAAATGGGCCGTTTTGTGATTTTGACCAAGAACCTCTTTAATGAGTTTAAGAAGCAGACGCATCCACATGCCATTATTCCGGTGCGAATGAACGGGCATGCTGTTTCTGGTGATATCGTCCACCGGGTATTGGCGTTCGCTTTTGCCTATATTGCTTTAATATTTGTCAGCTGTATGGTGCTGATGATCGATGGGGTAGGATTTGAGGAGACGATCGGGGCTACTATCTCTTCGATCAGTAACGTTGGACCGGGACTTGGTAGTCTGGGACCGGTCGGAAACTATGCTGATGTTCCGGTGGTATCGAAATGGTTCTTGTCTTTTCTGATGATGGTCGGACGTTTGGAGATCTTTACGGTGCTGACAATCTTGTTGCCGGGGTTTTGGAAACAATAATACCAAAAAAGATAGTTCGGATATACGCTTTTGTCTAATTTTGCGTTATAATAGGTGCGAATCATAAAGACGTAAGATACATGATAGAATATATCAAGGGAGAGATAGTAGAACTGACACCGGCCAGGATGATCTTGGAATGTGCCGGAATCGGTTATGAACTGAATATCTCCTTGAATACATATACTTTTTATAATGGGAAACCGACCGGGAAGATTTACGTGTACGAAGTGATACGTGAGGATGCCCATTTGCTTTTTGGCTTTGCAGGAAAAGATGAGCGCGAACTGTTTCTGATGTTGACTTCCGTGTCGGGAGTCGGTCCCAATACTGCCCGGATGATCCTTTCTTCCCTGTCACCATCCGAATTGATCCGGGTGATTGCAGATAAGAACGAAACAGCTCTGACGTCAGTCAAAGGAATCGGATTGAAAACAGCTCAACGTATTCTAGTTGATCTCAAAAACAAGGTAAAGCCGATAGAGGGAATGACAGTGACAGGTGGCTCCTCTTCTGTCGCTGCCAGTGGTGCTGTCACAGAAGAAGCAGTGGCGGCATTGGTTATGCTTGGATTCCAGAAGGCCGCTTCGCAAAAGGCGGTTAACTTGATATTGAAAGGTTCGCCTGCACTGGCTGTCGAGCAGGTCATTAAAACAGCCCTAAGAATGCTTTAAGCAATGGATAATTGGCAATTGGCAATTTAGGAGAATTTGGAATTGTCGGTTGTCATTGTCTGTTGTCAATTGTCAATTAACATGAGAAGGACACTGAAATTTATACTCTGGATAACAATTCTACTGTTTGGTGCAGGTCTGTATTCTATGAATACGGATTTTCTGGCCTATGAGATGTCGTTGCCGGATACTGAACAGCCGGTCGTTCCGGATGATACGGTGCCGAAGGTGCGCACCCGCTTTCCGGTAGCTAAGACGGTCCCTGAAGAATATCAGGATCTTACCAAGCAATCACCTGCTGACTTGAAGACGCCGGATAACGTGAAATCAGTGGTCGAATATGATATCAGAACCGGGACGTATGTAGTCCGTACCAAGTTAGGTGATGCCGATCTGACTACTCCTATTTCGTTGACCCCTGAGGAATACCAGGATTATAGTTTCCAAAAATCCGTTCAATCCTACTATCGCCAGAAAAACGAGGAAGAATTTCAAAAGGCGGCTAATAAGCAGTTCAACTTAGCTGATATGCAGTTCAATATCGGTGCGGCGGAACGTATCTTTGGGCCGGGCGGTGTCCGGGTGAAAACGCAAGGTTCGGCCGAAGTGGAGTTAGGCTTGAAGCAGAATAAAACCAAAAATCCCTCTTTGCCGGAACGTGCTCGTAACCGTACCTTCTTTAATTTCGATGAGAATGTTCAATTGAATGTACAGGCATCGGTTGGTAGCAAAGTGAATTTCGATATGAACTATAATACCGAAACTTCTTTTGATTTCGACTCCAAAAAACTGAAATTAGCTTATACCGGGGAGGAAGATGAAATTATCAAGTCGCTGGAAGCCGGAAATGTAAGTATGACAACTAGTAACTCCCTAATCAACGGAGGAGCAGCCCTGTTCGGTATGAAAGCGGATCTCCAGTTCGGGAAGCTGCGAGTCAATGCGTTGTTTGCACAGCAGGAGTCGGAATCGAAAACGGTCAGTTCTAAAGGGGGCGTGCAGACAAAACCTTTCGAATTGACGATTGACCAGTATGACGAGAATCGTCACTTTTTCCTGTCACACTATTTTCGCGACCGCTATGATGAGGCGGTGAAGAACCTGAATACGATTTCCTCTCCCGTCACGATTAGCAAGGTGGAAGTTTGGGTGACAAACAAACGGGCTACTTATGACCAGGCGCGTAACGTGGTCGCTTTTGCTGATCTGGCCGAGCATGATAATATTTCGAATACGACGGTCGTTTCTCCTTCGGGGGCGCTGTCTATCCCCTATAATAATACGAATACATTATATAATACCCTTAACCAGCAATTTACCGGTGCTCGTGATATCAGCACGGTAAATCAGGCGTTGGGAGGAACTTTTGTTAACGGTACGGAATATGAAGAAGTGGAAAGCGCTCGTTTGCTGGATGCGTCCGAATATACGGTCAATACGAAGTTGGGGTATATCTCGCTGAAAACACAGTTGCAGGCAGATGAGGTATTGGCTGTCGCTTACAATTATACTTATTCGGATGGAAAGACTTATCAGGTTGGTGAGTTCTCGACTGACAATCCTTCATCGGCTGCCTCTTGCCTGTATGTGAAGTTGTTGAAAGGAATTACCATGTCGCCTGATATGCCTTTTTGGGACCTGATGATGAAAAATATCTATTCATTAGGAGCTTACTCTGTCCAAAAAGAGAAGTTCAAGTTGAATATCATGTATCAAAGCGATACAACCGGTACGTATGTCAACTATTTGCCGGAAGGGGCGATTGCCAACCAAATCTTGTTACGAGTGCTGAACCTGGATAGCTATGATTCCAACAATCAGCCGCATCCGGATGGTATATACGACTTTATTGAAGGTGTGACCGTCCTTGCCGATAATGGGAAAATTATTTTTCCAAGTGTGGAACCATTCGGCTCCTATCTGCGTAAAAAGATTAACAATGATGCGATTGCTGACAAATATGTATTCCAGGAACTCTACGACTCGACATTGACTGTCGCCAGACAGATTGCTGAAAAGAATAAGTTCAAACTGGAGGGGGAATACAAAGCCTCTTCGGGTGCCGAGATACAGTTGGGAGCTTCCAACGTAGCGCGAGGTTCAGTGAAAGTAACGGCTGGCGGAGCGATATTAACCGAGAATGTAGATTATACTGTTGACTATACTTCCGGCGTGGTAACGATCCTGAACGAAAGTATTATTTCTGCAGGCACGCCGGTCAGTGTCTCGCTGGAAAACCAGACAGCCTATAACATGCAGCGTAAGACCATGATGGGATTGGACTTGAACTATCAGTTCAACCCGAATCTGATGGTAGGCGCTACCATCATGCACATGTCCGAAATGCCGTTGACCACCAAGACGACGATGGGCGACGAAGCGATAAAGAATACGCTCTGGGGTGTCAATATGGCTTATAAGGGCGAGAGTCAGTGGCTTACCAATATGTTCGACAAGCTGCCGTTGCTGAACCTAAGCAAACCCAGCCAGATATCTTTCAATGCGGAGTTCGCTCATTTGATTGCCGGGCATTACGAAAACAAGAACACGGGGGGATATTCGTATCTGGATGACTTCGAGTCGACACAGAGCAATTTCGACCTCTCCGACCCTTATCCCTGGCAGTTGTCCAGTGTGCCTTATGACGATGGTACGCCCCAATTGTTCCCGGAAGCCGGGCTGACCAATAATATCGATTACGGGAAAAGTCGTGCTTTGCTCGCTTGGTACACGATCGACGGATTGTTCACGCGTAAAAATTCTTCTTTGCGTCCGAAATATATTACGACAAAAGATTTGTCCAACCATTATGTCCGTGCTATCGAGACGAGAGAGTTGTTCCCGCAACGGCAGCAAAGCATGAGTGAAAGTAATACGTTGACAGTTCTGAACATGGCTTACTATCCGCAGGAACGCGGACCGTATAACTTGGATGCCGATAATATTAATCCTGACGGAACATTGCAAAACCCGGAAAAGCGTTTCGGTGGAATGATGCGAAAGATAGACCAGAGTGACTTTGAGACGGCGAATGTCGAATATATCGAATTTTGGATGCTCGATCCGTTCATTTATGATCGTCAGACAACAGGGGGGGATCTGTATTTTAATTTGGGTGAGATATCGGAAGACATATTGAAGGATGAAAAGAAGTTCTTCGAAAACGGATTGCCAATCGATGGCGATACGTCTAAGGTCGATTATACTGTTTGGGGTAAGGTTCCAAAACAGCAGAGTACAGTTTATGCCTTCGACAATACGGCAGGTGCACGTCTGTTGCAGGATGTCGGCCTGAACGGTTTATCCTCGGATGAAGAAAAGGAATATCCGGCTTACCAGGATTATCTGAATAAATTACGCCAGAAATTGAATGCGGTAACCCTAACCGAGATGGAGAACGATCCGTTACAGCTGTCCCCTTTCTTTGATCCGGCCGGTGACAAGTTCCACTATTTTCGTGGTTCGGACTATGATTCTCAGGAGGTGGATATCTTAACACGTTACAAACGCTATAATGGAACGGAAGGAAACTCGAAAGATATCAACGATTCGGGCGAGCGCTACAGCACTTCTTCCAAGACCGTGCCTGATGTAGAAGACATCAATCAGGACAATACTCTGAATAAAAATGAAAAATATTTCGAATACAAAGTCAGGATAACTCCGCAGGATACGGTTGTCGGTGAAAACTTCATTGCGGATAAACGTACTTCATCAGTAAGATTGGCGGATGGTACGACAGAATCCGTTACCTGGTATCAATTTAAGATTCCGGTAAAACAATACCAGCGTCGTGTGGGGGCAATCAATGATTTCAAGACGATTCGTTTCATGCGTATGTATATGACAGGATTTAAGGAATCGGTCGTGTTGCGCTTCGGTACTCTGCAATTGGTACGCGGAGAATGGCGATCCTACGAGCAGGATTTGTCCGATCCGAAGATGCCGCCCGCAGTGAAGGGTAAATTGGAAGTCTCGACTGTCAATATCGAGGAAAACAGTGACAGGGATCCGGTCAGCTATACATTGCCCCCGGGCGTCAGCCGTGTACTGGATCCAAGCCAGCCTCAGATCCGTCAGGAGAACGAACAGGCGCTTTCTTTAAAGATAACGGACCTTGCCGCTCAAGATGCACGTGCCGTGTATAAGAATACGAATTATGATTTGCGGCAGTATAAGCGCTTGCAACTGTTTACACATGCCGAGGCTCCGAAATTGGATGTAAACGATCTTGCAGATGGCGATCTCGCTGTTTTTATCCGCCTGGGATCGGACTATAAGAATAACTATTACGAATATGAAGTACCGTTGAAATTGACTCCGCACGGGGAGTATAACTATAACAATTCGGAACACCAGAAAATCGTTTGGCCGGCAGAAAACATGTTGAATTTCCGTTTGGAGATTTTGACGGACCTAAAACTGGAGCGTAACCGGGAAAAACGGTCCGGTACGAATGGAGTGTCTTTCCAGACTGTCTATTCTGGTAGGGATCCGGACAACGATGGCAATACGATCCGTGTCAAAGGTAATCCGAGTCTTTCCGAAGTGAAGACAGTCATGATCGGTGTGCGTAACGTGCGTAATAAGTTGAAGAGTGGGGAAGTTTGGGTGAACGAATTGCGCCTGACCGACTTCAATGAAGAAGGTGGATGGGCGGCCAATGCGAATTTGAATGTTGCGCTTTCCGACTTGGGAACGGTGAATGTGGGCGGACGTATCGAAACGGCTGGTTTCGGTGCTCTCGACCAGTCGTTGAACGAACGCCGGATGGAAGACTTCAAACAGTATAACGTGGCGACCTCTATCGAATTGGGTAAGCTGTTCCCGGAAAAGGCGCAAGTCAGTATCCCGTTCTATTATGCTTATTCGAAGGAAACATATGATCCAAAATACAATCCGCTGGATCAGGATGTCAAGTTGAAGGATGCTATCGACAAGGCGGAAACGAAAGCCGAGAAGGACTCGATTCGTAATTATTCTCAAGATAGGACGGTTATCAAGAGTGTTTCGTTTAATAATGTGCGTGTGAATATCAAGAGTAAGAACCCGATGCCTTACGATCCGGCAAACTTCACGCTCGGGTATTCGTACAGCATTAATGATAAGAAAAACCCGGAGACTGAATATGAAACGACAAAGGATTACCGTGCCAATTTCGCCTATAGCTATGTGCCTTATGTCAAGCCGATCAAGCCATTTGATAAGTTATTGAAGAAAAACAACGGCTATACGCGCTATGCCAAACAACTGGCGTTTAATGTGGCCCCGTCTATCAACTTCCAGACGGCCATGATGCGTAATTATTACGAAATAAAATTACGCGACCTGACAGGAGCGGCAACAGGTGTCCCCAACGATATACCAGTGACATTCAGCCAGAACTTCTATTGGGACCGTGCTTTCAGTTTGAACTGGGCTTTTACGAATAACCTGAACATAACGTTCAGTTCCGGTACGAATGCCCGTATCGAAGAACCGTATGTGCAGGTGAATAAGGAACTGAACCCGGACGGTTACCAGTTATGGAAAGATTCCGTGAAGAAGAGCATCGCTGACCTGGGAACCCCGATGAAGTATGACCAACAGTTTATGGCGACCTGGCAGTTGCCGTTGCAGCTGATCCCGGTCCTGGATTGGACCAATGCTTCTTTGAGCTACAATGCTACTTACAACTGGGATCGTGGAGCGACGGTAAGCGAAGATATCGAGATGGGTAATACGATCAAGAACCAGCGTCAGTTCGATTTGCAGGCGAACTTGAACCTGTTATCTCTCTACAACAAAAACAAATATTTGAAGAAGATCAACCAGAAGTTTAACAATACCCGGACTACGGCTAAAAAAACGGAGAAGAAGAAAAAGCCGAAATTGGAAAAAGAAATTGTCTTGAGTCCGGACAGCGCTACGGTTGTCGAGCATGGAATGTTTACGAAAAAGGTGCAAATCACGGCCAGAAGAACGGACGGGCGTGTCTACAAAGTAAAGTTCAAGCCGATCAACTTCGCACAGGTTAAGATTTTGAACCAAGACACGGTGCGCTTGAAGTTGACGATCATACCGGGACCGGCCCCTACTGAGGATTTTCTTTACAAGGCGGTTGAACACAGTGCCCGCTTTTTGATGATGGTGCGCCGTTTCAATATTCAGTTTACGAACTCTGCCGGTATGATGCTGCCTGGTTTCCGTCCGGAGATCGGTGATATCTTTGGCCAGGGACGTTCTTCATTCGGACTTTCCCCGGGGATCGGTTTTGCGTTCGGTGACGTGCGTCGTAGCTATATAGACGAGGCATATGAAAAAGGCTGGCTGATTACGGATACCGAGAGAGACGTGAATGCCGCAGTCATGACCAGTACGAAAAATCTGAATATACGGGCGAACCTCGAACCGATCACTGGATTGAAGATCGACTTGACGGCTCTTCGCAACGATACGCGTAATACGGAAATACAATTTATGTATGAAGGTATGCCGGAGATTATGGGGGGAAACTTTACCATGACGACAATCGCGTTGGGAAGCGCATTCGGAGGCAGTGGCAATGCTATGAATAACTATTCTTCGAAAGCCTTTGACAAGTTGTTGGCAAACCGCGAGATCATTGCCCAACGTATCGAAAGCAAGTATTCCGGCTTGAAATATCCGGATGTGGGCTTTATCCATGATAAAGGCTTGGGAGGAATGCCTTATAATCCGGGAACAGATAATGTGAACGGCGTCAACCGGAATTCGGCGGATGTCCTGATTCCTGCATTTCTGGCCGCTTATACCGGTAAGGATCCGAAGAAGGTAGGCTTGACGGCTTTCCCTTCGTTGAAGAGCATGTTGCCTAACTGGCGCGTTACTTACGACGGCTTGATCAAGATTCCGGCTGTCAAGAAATATTTCAAGAGCTTGACGTTGAGTCACCAGTACCGTTGTTCTTATTCGGTAGGTGCTTTCACATCCTTCTTGAATTGGGTGGATGCCGGGCAGGACGGACTGGGATATATCCAGTCGATTCTGAACGATAACCCGACACCATCGTCTCCTTATTCGATTTCGTCTGTCAGCCTTACCGAAGCGTTTAGTCCTTTGTTGGGTGCAGATGCGACGCTGTTGAATAACGTGACGGTTCGGGCGGACTATTCGACTACCCGCAATTTAAGCCTGAACACGACATCCTACCAATTGGTCGAAGCACTTTCCAAGAAGGTGACGATCGGTTTGGGTTACAAATATGCCGAGTTCAACAAGGTTTTGAAGATGAAGAAAACGCGTGATTTCAGCAATGACCTCACCGTTCGCCTCGATTTCTCGTTCAACAAGATGCAGTCGTTGATTCGTAAAATCGACACTCAACTGACGCAGGCTACTAGCGGTAACATCGCAAAGACAATCTCCTTCTCGGCTGATTACGGTTTGAGCCGTGCGTTGACGGTCCGTGCATTCTATGATATTCAGATCAATGAACCGTTGATATCGAGTGCATCCTATCCGACTTCAAACTCAAACTACGGTATCAGCTTGCGGTTCTCTCTTGCACAATAATCCAGTTTCTCTATCACTCTATCACACTTTGTTTTGCAAGCATTGACAAACATGGTGTGCAAGGAGTGATACATACCGGATTCCTGTATCACACTTGTATCACTACCTGCCGTTGAAATGGGTAGCCGGTATTGTTTACAAAAACGCAGGGAACCGTGCCGATATACATCTGTGTGGAGATAGTTCCCTCAACATAAAGGTCCTTTTTTACTAAAACAAGTAGGAAAAGAACGAAAAGCAAGCAGAAAAGTTTGGAAACATGCCCATCTTCCGCCTTTCTACACCCGGATGTTACCGCTCTCCACACCCGGATGTCCGGAATGGCTACATCCGGATGTCCGGAACTCGTACTTCTTACCAATCAATCTTTTGAATACCTTTGCTTTGGAGGAAAGTATTCGCCTTGCTGAAGTGTTTACAGCCGAAGAAACCATGGTCAGCAGAGCGTGGAGACGGATGCACGGTTGTCAGCACCAAGTGTTTATGGGTGTCGATAAGGGCGATCTTCTCTTTTGCATAACTTCCCCACAGCATGAATACCAGATTTTCACGTCCATCGCTCAATTTCTTTATCACTGCATCTGTAAAAGTTTCCCATCCCATATTCCGATGTGAGCCGGTTTCGTGAGCCCGTACAGTCAGGACCGAGTTCATAGGAAACACGCCTTGCTCTACCCAACGGTCCAGATTGCCGGATGTGGGGATCGGTTTGCCTAAGTCTTGGTGTATTTCTTTGAATATGTTGGCCAGTGATCCAGGAATGGGAACTCCTTGCGGGACGGAGAAGCAGACTCCGTAATATTGCCCCGGATTGGGATAAGGGTCTTGTCCAAGTATAACAACCTTCACTTTCTCGAATGGACAGGCATTAAAAATATGGAAGATCTGGTGTCCGGGAGGAAGCACATGTGCGCTTCTGTATTCGTTCTTGACAAATGTGACCAACTGCTCAAAGTATGGCTTATCAAATTCTTCCTGAAGGCGTTTTCGCCAGCTTTCTTCTATTTTGACATTCATGGCATAGCATGTTAATTGGGACAATGCAAAAGTATATAATTTACAAGAGATTATCAAGAAGACAACAAAGATACGACGGATATCTTATCCGGATATTGACTTAATTCTACAATAAATGTGTATAGTCACAAACTCCCTGAAAATATTTCAGAATAAACACAAACTTATCTTTCAAAGAGATTCAAATTGTATCTTCTTTTTGAAATAAACAAATAAAAAACTGACAGCCACCGATAAGTTAACTATATTTGTCAGCAGATAAGAAGTTACATGCAAAAAAATGACAAAATAAAACTTAATTCCTACCTGGCTCCCCTTTCCTTTTTATATGGAATTGGGATATGGTTGCGAAATCGACTTTTTGATTGGGGTATTTTACATTCCGAACAATATTCTATTCCTGTGATCTGCATAGGAAACTTATCTGTAGGAGGAACGGGTAAAACTCCCCATACAGAATATATCATACGTTTACTGAAAGATAAATATCGCATTGCAGTATTAAGCCGAGGGTACAAAAGAAAAACATCGGGGTTTATTCTTGCTGATTCTGAAAGTTCCAGTTTGGAGATCGGAGATGAACCTTTTCAAATGAAAAATAAATTTCCGGATATACTTGTCGCTGTCGACGCTAATCGCCGCCGGGGGATTCAAAATCTTTTATCCCTCCCTGAAAAAGACAGACCTGAAGTAATTCTGTTAGATGATGCATATCAACATAGATATGTGCACCCTTCCCTTTCGATCGTGTTGAGTGACTACCATCGTTTATTTTATAATGATAAACTAATGCCTACCGGACACCTGAGAGAACCGATAAGTAATATAGACCGAACAGATATCGTGGTTGTTACTAAATGCGACGAAGATATGAAGCCGATCGATTTTCGTATTATTGAAGAAAATATGAAGTTGCGGGCTCACCAGTTACTTTTTTTTACCAGCATCGTTTATGGAGAAGTCAAACCTGTATTCCCCTCGGAAGCTCGTTTCTTAAACCATAAAAATATTGGAAAAGAAGATGATATATTGTTGATATCAGGTATTGCAGTTCCCACTCCATTTATTCGTGAGGCAGAAAAGTATTCAAATAAAGTGTTGCCGGTCGTTTTTCCTGATCATCATACGTTTAGCAAGTCAGATTTCAAGAAATTGGATGTGATATTCGAAAAGATGACTTCACCGGGAAAATTGATCTTAGTAACAGAAAAAGATGCAGCACGTTTAAAAAACAGTCCTCTTGTTCCGGAAAGTTGGAAGAAATATTTATATTATCTACCGATTGTAATCAGGTTTTACAATGAGCAGAGTTTTAATGAGACAATAAAAAAACATATTATCACATTTCCCAAAAATAATATATTACAAAACAAATATGAGTAACAGGACAGAAATATCAACATTAGGCGAATTCGGTTTGATTCGCCACCTAACTGACAGGATTGAAATAAAGAATAATAGTACGATAAAGGGCGTAGGCGATGATGCGGCAATCCTCTCCTATGAGGATAGACAAGTGCTTGTCACCACCGATCTATTATTGGAAGGTATTCATTTCGACTTGACTTATGTACCTTTAAAACATCTCGGATATAAATCGGCTGTTGTAAATTTCTCCGATATTTATGCTATGAACGGCCAGCCTAAGCAGATCACTGTATCACTTGGTATTTCCAAACGTTTTTCTGTTGAGGATGTAGAAGATTTTTATGCTGGGCTAAAGTTGGCCTGTGATGTATATGGAGTCGATATTGTCGGAGGAGACACTTCTGCTTCTTTAACAGGGCTTTGCATCAGTATCACTTGTATTGGGGAAGGAGAAAGAGACAAAGTTGTTCTTCGCAGTGGAGCCCAAGAAACGGATTTGATATGTGTTTCCGGGGATTTAGGAGCTGCTTATATGGGATTGCAATTATTAGAACGCGAAAAAAGGATATTTAAAGGTGAAAAAGATTTCACACCGGATTTTACAGGCAAAGAATATCTGTTGGAACGTCAATTGAAGCCGGAAGCTCGTAAAGATATTATAGAGATGCTTCGTCATGCGGGGATTATCCCTACAGCAATGATGGACATATCAGACGGTCTGTCTTCCGAACTTTTGCATATTTCAAAAGAAAGTAATGTCGGATGTCGCGTATATGAAGATAGAATTCCTATCGATTATCAGACGGCTGCAATGGCTGAACAATTTAATATGAATTTGGTAACTGCAGCTTTAAATGGCGGTGAAGACTATGAATTACTTTTCACTGTTCCTCTCACTGATCATGATAAAGTATCTGAAATGAAAGGTGTTAAAGTAATCGGTCATATTACAAAACCCGATCTCGGTAACTACTTGGTAGGTCGTGATGGAGGCGAAGTCGAACTAAAAGCACAAGGCTGGAATTCTTTGGAAGAATAAAAAATTAGTAAAAAGTAGCTCTACCTATTGCAAGACTCAAAAAAGATTCATATCTTTGCACCCGTTAAACAAAACAACGGTGCCATAGCTCAGTTGGTAGAGCAAAGGAC
>ENA-UERW01001340-UERW01001340.1-human-gut-metagenome-genome-assembly--contig:-NODE-1340-length-16649-cov-3.119720_pt1 | contig 16649 bp, 11 predicted proteins | sample MGYA00242994_ERZ507995 | MGnify/ENA primary metagenome ERZ507995 (study PRJEB26167, sample SAMN06115492) | human gut metagenome | host: Homo sapiens | place: China:Chongqing | collected 2015-04-26...
AACTGGAGGCCAAGGTTGACGCGGTACTGAAGGCTGCGGAGTCGGTCCTGGCGGAGGAAAACGAAGAATGTTCTGCGATAAACACGGTGGAGATGGTGTGCTGGCGGGGATCGCGGTCGGGTGCGGAATACACGCCGAGCAACCCGGTCAGCCTCACACGCAGATTGGTCTCCTCAAAGGCTTCGCGGACGGCGGCCTGCTCGGCGGACTCGCCCAGATCGATGAAGCCGCCCGGCAAGGCGTTGCCGTAGGGAGGATTCTTGCGGTCCACCAGCACGAGCCCGCGCTCACGATCATGGATCACGATGTCCACGGTCGGCTTGGGATTCAGATATTTTTCAACGATCGCGCCGCATTTCGGACAGGTCAATTCAGTCTTCATCATCAGTCCCTTGAGTAAAATGAAGGGGATGTTCCCCATATGCATAGAGGGGAATCCCCCCATTCATCGCCCGCAAACAGTCCTTCTTCCCAAAAGTCGCCCCAAAGCGCAACAGGGCATTTTCAAACCTTGCCCTGTTATCCAATCATTTCAAAGAAAAACAAATTCCGCTCACCTTTCTCGCAGGGAAGCCCGCAATCATCCCCCACCCCATAACAAAAGTCTTGGGAGAGGGAGGGATGGGGTTTGGGGAAGGGAGGGAGAAGCCGCTTGCCCCCTTTATGGGGGTTCTTCAGAAAGGTTCTCCCTCCCTTCCCCAATTTCCTTTCCCTACTTCCAGTCACCCAAAAGCTCGCGGCACAGCAAGCCCTCGTCGAGATAGGGAGGCTCGGAAACAAGATGCGCCTTGCGGACACGGATGCCGAGCCGGGCAAGCCACTCGTAGGGGATGCCGCCGGGATAGCGGGACTCGTCCTCGTCCACAAGAAGCCAGTTGAGCGCCTGCCCCGCCGGGCAGCCGTCGCCTCCGAAACGCAGCAGATACGCCACCTGATCCTGCACCGTGAGCCCGAAAAGCTCCGGGTCCGTGCCGAGATTGGGAATGAACACCTTCGGGCAGGCGGCCTCGCGGACGGCACAGCTTACGCCGAGGGGAAGCAGGTTCGCCATCACGGAAGAAAAGAAACTGCCCACAGGATAGCAGATAAGATCCGCAGTCCGGATGACGTGGGCAAGACGCGGCTGGATGGGCACGGAAACGGGAGAAGGATCATCCAAAGAGGCTGAAAGCCACATATCAAGTATGGGTGAGGTGATGGAGGTCGCGGTCTTGCCGGTGAAGCGGTGCTGCCCCACGATGACCTCGCCGTTCTCAAGCCGCACGCACAGGTGGGCGCAGGAATCCGCCACGGGCATGACAACGCCCCGCGCCTGCACCATGCCGGAAAACACCCGCACCACGGGCTCAAGCTGACGATCGAGGGAAAGATAGCCGGAAGTCAGGATCAGGTTGCCGATGCTCGCCCCGGCAAGATCCATATCAACGGGCATGAGTGACCGAAAAGCCGAAAGGTGCTGCGTGACAACCTCGTTCATGGGCTCGGGAATCGCGGCCACCAGCGGATGCGCTCCGGATGCGAGAGACGCCAGCTCACGGTGGAGGGCTTCCGGCCCGGCATCCTTGGGCAGGCGGTAGCCGAGCAACTCCACGGTCTCGGGATTGCCTTCAAGAGAGCGATCGGCCAGCGCCATGATCCGGGCACGGATGTCCCCCACGGCGGGCATGTCGAACGCCCGGCGCAGTTCGGCGGAACTGCCCCCGGAATCGAATGTGGTGATGACGTGGACGGCGTTGCGGGTATGCCGGGAGAGTTCCGCCGCCACCGGAGCCAACGCCGTGCCGCCGCTGAAAAACAGGATGCGCGATCCTCCGTCAGGCGGAACCATCGCACCCTCCGGCCTTTCCCAAACTCAGGAACAGCAGCTCGTCGACCATGTCCATCAATTCCTTGTAAAGGCCTCCGCCCTGCATGGCGGAGCCGAACAGCGCCAGCCGCTGTTCGGCGAGAATCTTGCGCGGCACTTCTTCCGGCATAATCGTGGCGAGGCGCAGCCCGAGCAGGAGCCCTTCGACGCCTTGCCTGAACACCGCGAACGTCTCGCCGAACCGGATGCGCTGCGCGGCCCAAAACGTCTCGGCTTCCGGAGACGGGGACACGCCCGTGAGCACGCACAGGCCCATAAACAGCGCATTGAGCCCCGAGCCCGGAACGCCGGAACGCCAGCCCGTCAGCCACGGGGCGCGCTCGAACAGGAGATCGTGGGCGAGGCCGAGCCGGATCAGCTCGCCCATGCCCCGCCGGGCCTCGAGCAGATCGGGATCATGCCACAATACGGGCATTTCACCGGGACGCCACGCCGGGACAGTATCCGCCCTCGGCTCGAATCCCGCCAGCGTGCGCAGGATGTGTGCGAACCAGCGGTTCGCGTCCGGTGATCCCGGCGTCTCCAAATGGCTGTAGCTGAGCGTATAGCTCCCCTTGCCGTATCGCCCGTGCAGGGCGCAGGGCTGTCCGTTGAGGAACCCCGGCGCCAGCGAGACGCCGTACAGCTCGATCCATTGTTCGAGCACGGCGGGGGACAGCGAAGAGAGAGGCAGGTCGGCCACGCACAGATCCGGCGGGCAGGTGCGGGGATCGGAGCCAGCATACCGGGCCAGCACGTCCACCCCGTCGTCAGGGCCCCCGGATGACGCCGCAAAGCGCCCCGGCCACCAGATCGGGATAGCCGGTTCGGAGCCGGGGGCGACGGGTTCGGAAAAAAATTCCGGGACAAGCGGATGCCCGCCCTGAAAACGGACGCGGACGTGCCCGGAAACGAAGTGCTGCACGCGTTCGCCGATTTCCGCACGGTGCCACGGGCACAGGCACAGGCCCTTACCGATTTCGGCGGTACGCACAGGATCGGCGGCATCGGAAAGCCCAAGCCCGGCCCCGCCGCAGAACCCTACGTAGCGGCCGCCGCCGCGCACCCATGCGCGCACGGCTTCCCGCCCTTTTTCACCCAATGCGGCAGACTTGTGCCGGGCCGTTCCGCCGGGTACAATAAGGAGAGACGTCTTGTCAGAAAGCGCGCCCTGAGCTATCTCTTTCGCTTTGACCAGACGGTACGGAAGCCCGAACGCTTCGGCGGCCCGCCACACGAGCAGGCCCCAAAGCTGCGAAGCATCCCAAAATATGGCTATGTCAGTCATGGTCCCTTCTGCATAGAACAACCGGGCGCTGTTGACAACACCCGCCCTTCCTCTCTGACACGAGCCTTTGAACCCTTTCATCGGAGCAGGCAATGTCCGAAAACGCACTACCCAAGGGCTACGAGCCCCACGCCGTGGAAGACCACTGGCGTGAGTATTGGGAAAAGAACAAGACCTTCACTCCCGACCCCGACGCCCCGGGCGAACCTTTCTCCATTGTCATCCCTCCGCCAAACGTCACGGGCGCGCTGCACATCGGCCACGCCCTGAACCACACGCTCATCGACGTGCTCTGCCGCCACGCCCGCCAGAAGGGCAAGAAGGTGCTCTGGCTCCCCGGCACCGACCACGCGGGCATCGCCACCCAGAACGTGGTGGAACGCGCCCTCGCCAAGGAAGGCAAGACCCGCCACGACCTCGGCCGCGAAGCCTTCGTCGAACGCGTGTGGCAGTGGAAAGAGGACTACGGCAACCGCATCCTCAACCAGATCCGTATGCTCGGCGATTCCGTGGACTGGACCCGCGAACGCTTCACCATGGACGAGGGCCTGTCCAAGGCCGTCCGCAAGGTGTTCGTGGAACTGTACAAGGCAGGGTACATCTACAAGGGCAAGTACATCATCAACTGGTGCAGCCGCTGCCACACCGCCCTTGCCGACGACGAAGTGGATCACATGCCCGAAAAGGGCCACCTGTACCACGTCCGCTACGACTTCGAGGACGGCTCCGGCTCGGTGATCATCGCCACGACCCGCCCCGAAACCATCATGGCGGACACCGGCGTGTGCGTGCATCCCGAGGATGAGCGTTATGCCGGGCTCGTGGGCAAAAAAATCGTCGTGCCCGTCATCGGCCGCGTCGTGCCGCTGTTCGCGGACCGCTACGTGGACAAGGAATTCGGCACCGGCGCCCTGAAGGTCACCCCCTGCCACGACCCCAACGACTGGACGCTCGGCGAACGCCACGGCCTCGAATTCATCCAGTGCATCGACGAGGACGGCAACATGACCGCCGAGGCCGGGCCGTATGCCGGCCTGTCCAAGGAAGAATGCCGCAAGCGCATCGTCGAGGATCTGCAGGCTTCCGGCCAGCTCGTGAAGATCGAGGATCTCGATCACAGCGTGGGCCACTGTTACCGCTGCAAGACCGTGGTCGAGCCGCATATGTCCGAACAGTGGTTCGTTGCTTCCACGAAGCTCGCGCCCCGCGCCCGCGCCGCCGTGCCGGAAATGACCCAGATCTTCCCCGAAAACTGGATGAAGACCTATTACAACTGGCTCGACAACATCCGCGACTGGTGCATCAGCCGTCAGATCTGGTGGGGCCACCGCATCCCGGCATGGACCTGCCCCCAGTGCGGCAAGCTCATCGTTTCCGAGGAAGATCCCACGTCCTGCCCTGATTGCGGCTCCACGGAACTGGTGCAGGAATCCGACGTGCTCGACACGTGGTTCTCGTCCGCCCTGTGGCCCTTCAGCACCATGGGCTGGCCGGACAAGACCAAGGATCTTGCCACGTTCTACCCCACGTCCGTGCTCGTCACCGGGTTCGACATCCTGTTCTTCTGGGTGGCCCGCATGATGATGATGGGCCTGCACTTCATGGATCAGGTGCCCTTCAAGCACGTCTACCTGCACGCCCTCGTGCGCGACGCGCAGGGCCGCAAAATGTCCAAGTCCACCGGCAACGTCATCGACCCGTTGGTGATGATCGAAAAATACGGCACCGACGCCCTGCGCTTCACCCTGACGGCCTTCGCCGCCATGGGCCGCGACATCCGCCTCTCGGAAGACCGCATCGAAGGCTACCGCCACTTCGTCAACAAGCTGTGGAACGCTTCCCGGTTCGCGCTCATGAACCTGCCCGAGGACGTGCCCGCCGCCGTGGAACTCGACAAGGTGCAGGGGCTCCATCACCAGTGGCTGCTCCACCGCCTCGAAGAGGTCAAGAAGGATGTGGACGGCGCCATCGAAGCCTACCGCTTCAACGACGCCGCCCAGACCCTCTACAAGTTCCTCTGGAACGAGTTCTGCGACTGGTATCTGGAGCTCATCAAGCCGGACATGAAGGAGGAAGGCCCCCGCAAGACGGAAGCCCAGTATGTGCTGTGGACCGCCCTGCGCGAGTTCCTCATCCTCATGCATCCGATCATGCCCTTCGTGACCGCCGAAATCTGGCAGGCCCTGCCCGGTGGGGCCGGTTCCGACGCGGCGGTGCAGCTCCTGCCCGAAGCGCGTCCCGGCTGCCTCAAGCCCGAAGCCGCCGCCCGCATGGAGTTCGTGCAGGAAGTCATCGGCATGATCCGCACGATCCGCGCCGAGCTGAACATCGCTCCGTCCTACAGGCTGACCGTGCTGCTCCGTCCGTCGGACGCCCACCAGAAGGACGTCCTTGAGGCGAACCGTGAAGTCATCCTGACGCTGGCCCGCCTCGGCGAGCTCATCATCGACGCCGACGGCGAAGCGCCCAAGGCTTCCGCGAGCCATGTCGCACAGGGCTGCGAAGTCATCGTGCACCTGTCCGGCGCTGTGGACTTCGCCGCCGAACTGGCCCGCCTTGAAAAGGAACTGGGCAAGATCGACAAGGAGCTGGGCGGCCTCAACCAGAAGCTCGCCAACGAGGGCTTCGTCAGCCGCGCCCCCGCCGAAATCGTCGAGCGCGAGCGCGCCCGCGTCGCCGAACTCACCGACGCCCGCGTGAAGCTCACCGCCCTCCAGCAGCGCTTCCGCGATGTCATGTAGTTGATTTTAATTGGTGTTGATTGAAAGATTGGAGGGGGGAGAGGGAACCTTTCTGGAGAAAGGCTCCCTCTCCCCCCTCCAAACCTCCCCCCTCTCCCTCCCAAGACGTTCGACTTTATCGAATCCCCGCTCTCGATTTTACTGGATAAAAGAGCCTTCCTCCGTATGGGGGAAGGCTCTTTTGTCATATTCTGGAATAAGAAAGGAGAAAAAGAATGAGGCAGGTTCCCTTTTCTAAAGAGGATCTGCTCCAAGGAAAGCTGAGAACAGGGATTCAATAAACACAAAAGTCTTTGGAAAGGGAGGGATGGGGTTTGGGGAAGGGAGGGGAAAGCTTTTCTTCAGAAAAGTTTCCCCTCCCTTCCCCAATATTTCCAACCTACTCTATCTACCCGGCAATAAAAAGGCTTTCAGCTCATCCGGGTCACAGCCGCTGAACAGCAGATGCAGCGGAAAACGGTCAAGCACGGGCGAAAGGGCCTCATTCGTGTAGGGAACGCCGCGCATGGCCTCTTCCAGATCATAGATCTCGCAACTGCTTACCTCGTCGGTCAGGCTCTTGCCCGGCCCGGCCATGAAGAAATCGCCGTAAAAATGACACTCGACCACGCTGCCCTGCCGGATGTCGTAGGAAACCTCCACTTTGCCCCAAGGGAAACGCTGCGCCTTGCGCTCCGTGAATGGAGGCGACGCGCCGTACGTCCAATCCCACGTCGAGTATTTGGCGTCCCGCAGACGGGTGATGGCGACGAAATCCGCCGCGTTCATCCGGTATTCATCCCCGGAACGGTGCTCCATGATCGCATCGCGCACGCGCTGCACCGTCAGCGGCGGCAGATCCGGAGAATGCACGGCCAGATACTCAGCCAGATTCCCCACGCGGCTGCGGACAGAGGCCACGCCCTTTGACTTGTACTTGGCCGGATCCACATTGAGCGCCTGAGACAGTACATCGAGGTCGCTGTTTACCAGAATACAGCCGTGATGCAGATAACGCATCCCCCGGCGGCAGTGCGCCACGCCCGCCACTTTCAGGCCGTCCAGCATCAGATCGTTGCGCCCGGAAAAAGTCACGGGCAACCCGAGCTTTTGCAGCGCCTCGGCGATGGGTTTTCCGGCTTCGCTGAAGGCGGGCAGGGCTCCTTCCTTGTCCAGATGATGGATGAAGGTATAGTTGAGCGTCCCGGCGTCGTGATAGACCGCGCCTCCGCCCGTCATCCGGCGCACCACGCTGATCCCGCGTTCGCGCACGAAATCGGCGTTCACTTCCTGACGGGTGTTCTGGAACCGCCCCACCACGATGGCCGGGCTGTTCTGCCACAGGATGGCGTAACCGGGATGGCCGGGTTCGATCCGGCCCAAGAAATATTCCTCAAGCGCGAGGTTGAATGTCGGGTCGAGGGAATGATTCACGATCCAATACATGCGGAACTCCATAAAAAAACTTTCATAATGGCGCAGTCCCATTATGAAAGTCCCAAAGGGCCGAGAAAACGGCAAAGAAAGGAGAAGGAATCCCCGACAGCGAACCGTCGGGCGTCGCCCGTAATCCTGACGACGGCGGCAAAGCGTTCTTTGCGGATCCCTTCCCCTCTCCTTGGCTGTTTCTCGTTTACATATCGCCCGTCAGAACGGGCTTGCGGGCTGCGCCGACTTCATCGACGCGACCCACTTTAGTCCGGGTCGGAGAGGCATGCAACAGGTCGGCATCGGTCTCGGCCAATTCCGCGATGGAACGCATGGCCTCGATGAACGCATCCAGATCCTCGAGATTTTCCGATTCGGTGGGCTCGATCATGATCGCGCCGTGCACCACCAGCGGGAAGTAGATCGTCGGCGGATGGATGCCGCAGTCGATCAGGCGCTTGGCGATGTCCATCGTGCTGACCCCGAACTCTTCCTGCTTCTTGTCCGTGAACACGCATTCGTGCAGGGACGGCTGCGGGAAGGGCAGATCGTACAGATCCTTGAGGCTGAACTTGATATAGTTCGCGTTGAGCACGGCCAGCTCGCTGGCACGCTTCAGATCCGGGCCGAGGGTCTTCATGTAGGCCCACGCGCGCAAGACCACGCCGAACTGCCCCCAGAAGGGATGCATACGGCCGATGGACTGCCCTCCGGCGTCGACGGAATTGTCCACCCAGTCGAGCTTGCCGTCGGTTTCGACCAGACGGGGGCCGGGCAGGAACGGCACAAGCGTCTTGCTCACGCAGATCGCGCCGGAGCCGGGGCCGCCGCCGCCGTGCGGGGTGGAGAACGTCTTGTGCAGGTTCATATGCATGACGTCGATCCCGATATGGCCCATGTGGGCATAGCCCATAATCGCGTTCAGGTTCGCACCGTCGCCGTAGACAAGGCCGCCGCGGGCGTGCACGAGTTCGGCGATTTCCTTGATGTTGGACTCGAACAGGCCAAGCGTGTTCGGGTTCGTGATCATGATCCCGGCGCAGTCGTCATCCATCAGGGCGGCCACGTCCTCAACGGTCAGGATGCCGTCGGGGCCGAGCGGAACCTTTACCGACGAGAAGCCGCACAGGGCGGCGCTGGCCGGATTGGTGCCGTGCGCGGTGTCGGGGATGAGCATCTTGGTGCGCGTGTTGCCCTGCGCCCGGTGCCATGCCTGAATGAGCATGATGCCGGTCAGTTCGCCGTGCGCACCGGCGGAAGGCTGGAGGCTGCACGCCTCAAGGCCGGTCACGGCGCACAGCATCTGCTCGGTTTCGTACAGCACCCGCAGCGCGCCCTGCGAATATTCGGAGGGGAACAGCGGATGCGCACCGGCAAAACCGGGCAGCGCGGCGATCTTTTCGTTGATCTTGGGGTTGTATTTCATGGTGCAGGAACCGAGCGGATACATGCCCGTGTCCACACCGAAGTTCCACGTGGAAAGGCGCGTGTAGTGGCGCACCACATCCAGCTCAGCCAGGTCGGGCAGATTCAGATCCGTCCGCACCATGCCTTCCGCCTCATAGGGGGCGGCGGGCACGTCCGATTCGGGCAGGCTCACGCCCACGCGTCCGGGGCGGCCTTTTTCCCACAGCAGGGGCTCGTTCAGTACGAGACTCGACACCCCGGGCCAAGACTGATTGCTCATCAGGCGATCTCCTTCAGGATGGCGTCGATGTCGGCGCGGCTCCGGGTTTCCGTAACGCAGAAGAGGTAGCTGTCGGCAAGCGGGTACCACTTGGACAGATCCATGCCGAACATGATCTTCTTTTCTTCAAGGAGGCGCTTCCACTTGGCGTCGAAACCGGCGGGAGCGGCCATCACGAACTCATTGAAGGTCTGGCCGGAATACACGGGGCGGAAACCAAGCTTGGCGAGGCCGGCCTTGAGGTATTCGGCCTTGTCGCGGTTAAGCTGGGCCATATGGCGGAGGCCCGTGCCGCCCATGCTCGCAAGGTACATGGCGCAGGTCATGGCGCATAGCCCGGCGTTGGAGCAGATGTTGGACACGGCCTTTTCGCGGCGGATGTGCTGCTCGCGGGTGGACAGGGTGAGCACGAAGGCGCGCTTGCCCTTGTTGTCCACGGTCTGGCCCACGAGACGGCCCGGCAGGTTGCGGACGAAGGCCTTGCGGGTCGCCATAAGCCCCAGATAAGGGCCGCCGAACGCCTGGGACAGGCCGAAGCTCTGCCCTTCGCCGCACACGATATCCGCGCCTTGGCTGCCGGGGGTGGCCAGCAGGCCATAGGCCATCGCTTCGGTAAAGCCGGTGATCAACAACCCCTTGCGGGCATGGATCCATTCGGCCTGTTCGGCAAGGTGTTCGACCACGCCGAAGACGTTGGGGGACTGCACGATCAGCGCGGCGAGTTCCGCATCGTCCTTGAGGTGCTCAAGGCTGGTGCCGCCCTCTTCGGTCATCGTAAGGTCGCGCACTTCAATGCCGTTGGCGTTGCAGTACGTGTCCAGCACAGTGCGGTAATGAGGATGCAGGGCCTGCGAAACCGCCACGGCGTTGCGCTTGGTCAGGCGGCAGGCCATCAGCGCACCTTCGGCCAGCGCGGTCGCGCCGTCGTACATGGAGGCGTTGGCCACTTCCATGCCGAGCAGACGGGCGATGAGCGTCTGGAATTCAAAGATGCCCTGCAGCGTACCCTGGCTGATTTCCGGCTGGTACGGCGTGTAGGCGGAGTGTAAATCGGTACGGCGGCGCCGTGTCAGTAAAACGGCGGGGATGTAGTGCTGGTAGCTTCCCGCGCCGATCCACGCGGAACCGGCCGCGGGCATGGAAGCGGCCAGCGCTTCAGCCTGCGCCGTCAGTTCCCACTCCGTCATGGCGGTCAGAGGAAGCGCGCCTTCGTGGCGGCAATCCGCCGGGATGGAGGCAAACAGGTCCTCCACCCTGTCGGCGCCGACGACGCCGAGCATCTGCGCTTCGTCTTCCGCGGTGTGGGGGAAATAACGATGCATTACAGGGTCTCCAGATGCGCCTTGTATGCCGCGGCATCCAGCAGTTCGCTCACGCCCTCGGCGGATTCGATTTCGATGAGCCAGCCTTCGCCGTAGGGATCCTGATTCACTTTTTCAGGGGCATCCACCAGCGCTTCGTTGACCGCCTTGATGGTGCCGGCGACGGGCATGAACAGGGGGCTCACGGACTTGGTGGATTCGAGCGTGCCGAACTCCTGACCCTTCTCAAAGGTGTCGCCCACGGAAGGCAGTTCCACATAGGTGAGGTCGCCGAGGGCGTTCTGGGCGTAATCGCTCACGCCGATCTTCCACGGGGCGGAGGTGCTGATCCATTCGTGATCTTCCGAGTAACGCAGTTCGGCGGGAATGTTGGACATGATCGTGTTCCTCTCGTGCGGTTGTTTTTTATGGAATGCCTCCGGCGGCCGGGAGCCGCCCGGGGGGAATCATTCCCCCCAGACCCCCTCGAAACCGTCCGTATCCGCTCCTGTCGAAACACTGTTTCAACCGGAACGGATACGGACGGCCCCGAGCACGTCAGGAGTTCTCTTTTCGTTTTTCAACAAATTTCACTCATCCCCCACCCCCATTGCAAAAGTCCTAGGAGGATGAGGGGCGGGGTCCGGGGAGGGGAGAAGGAACCCTTCCGAAGAAGGGGTCCCTTTAGCACGCCGATGTTTCGCTATCCCGACGGCGGGGCGAAAGGTTCTCAAATCTCTACAGACTTCCCAGCTTCTTGCGGGCGGTGCGGGCGGGACGGATATCGGTCACGGTCTCGACCTGAATCTTACGGCGCGGGTCGGCGAGCGTAAGCTTGGTGCCGTTCTCCAGCGGGCGGTTCACGCGGACAAAGCCGCAAACAAGGCCTTTGGGCGCGAAACCTTCCGGTTTTTCGGGGCTGGCGACGCTCGTGATCACGCCATCGACGCGCCCGATGGACACGTCCGCCACGCAGGTGAGCACGTCGCCGATGACCTCGCCATCCAGCAGGACCTGCGGATGCGTGTCGTGATCGGGAGACGTCACCTTGCGGGGGTCAAAGCCGCAGTAGGCGTAGGTATACGTGACATTGCCGGAAGCGAGCGCTTCCTCAAGGGCGGAACGGCCAAAGAAATTCTTGGTCCAATTGCCGTTTTCATCCTTGGGCAGGGTGAAGGGCCACGGGTTGTTCACGAACGCCCACGGGCCTATGTCCTGTTGCGAAAGCGGGAGCACAGCCCCGGCGCGCACGGAGTCGCGGGCGGCCAGACCGCAGGGGATGACGCCTTCGTCCTTCCCGGCTTCGAGAATCCGGTTCCAAATATCCACGATCTTGTCGTAGGGAACGAAGATTTCAAAGCCCTGCTCGCCGGTATACCCCGTACGGGACAGGAAGATCGGCGTACCGTCGGCAAGGAAAATATCGCTGTTGGCAAGTTCGATGTCGCCCTTGAAGGAGAAATAGGGCAATTTGTCGAACACGGCCTCGGGGTCCTTGAGAAGCTTGGTCATGACGCGGACCGTAGCCGGGCCCTGAAGGTCGAGCTTGCCGTACGTCCCGGCGAGATCGCGGATCGTTACGCTCTTGCCTTCCGAAGCGGCCCATGCGCTGAGCGATTCGGCAATGCGTTCGCCCTTGCCCACATTGAGCACCACAAAGTAACGGCCTTCGCTCAGGGGGTATACGATGGCGTCATCCACCACGCCGCCGGACGCATCGAGGAACGCGCCGTAAGCGGCACGCGGACCGGACAAGGACAAATCCTTGGTAAAGGCCCACTGAAGCGCTTCCAGCGCGTCGGGGCCGGAAACCATGAGCCCGGCCATATGCCCGATATCGAACAGTCCGGCGTGCTGGATGACGGCGAGATGTTCCTTCACCGCGCCGGTGGGATACCAGAGCGGCATATCCCAACCGCCGAAATCAACCAGCGTGGCGCCGAGGGCCTCATGCGTTGCGTGTAATGCCGTTTGATGCAACATGAATGACTCCGTTTAACAGTCCCTGTTTGTGCGAAATCCCGCGCCGCCTGTGCGACGCCAGAAAACCGACGGGACGCCCCGCCGACTCGAAAAACTCCGCAGACCGCCGGGGCGGCTACAGAATATAGGGCACCTTCAGGCTGAATCCCTTATAGACGATAAAGGTTTCGATGGAAGACACCCTGTCGTGACACTTGGAGAACTCGTTGGTATAGAAATCCAGCAGGCCGAACTCCTCATTGAGCAGCACGGTCAGGATAAGGTCGTGCCGCCCCGTCAGGACAGCCACGGAAACCACGCCCCGCAAGTGGGAGAACACTTCGCCCTCGCCCACAAGATCCGGGGAACGCAGCTTGATCGCCACCAGCGCCAGCGTGTGTCCGGGAAGCTTTTCCACATCGACCTGACCGCAGATGTCCAGCACGCCGTCTTCGATGAGCCGGGCTGCGCGGGTACGGACAGTCACTTCGGAGAGCCCCAGATCCGCGGCGATGTCTCGAAAAGAGGCGCGGCCATTACGCAGCGCCTTGATAATTGCCAGATTGGTTTCGTCGAGCTTGGTTTTCATGACATTCCGATGGGTCGGGGACTTGCGAAAGCCGGGATACACTCCCAGAACCAGTACGCTTTTTGCAAGAACTTTTCTTTCAAAAAAGGATAGTCCTTTTCATTTTTTTATTCAACAGAAATTCCTCCTTTCTCTTTTGTTAACGATATTTTTCACAGACAATCCCTACAGGAGCGCTTTTCTCGAAAAAACAGGGGAAAAGGCTATAAAAAGTATCATATCAACGCCGTTTTTTTCTTTAAAAGTATCTTTTTTGCAAAAACGGCACGAGCATCCGACATCAAAATTTTTCCCAAAACCTTTACTCCGATCGAAAAAAAACGCAGGATAATCCATTCCCCTCTTTCGGGGCCTCTCCCGTATGGGCAGCCGCTCCGCGCCGCAAGCCCCCCTTCCGCCCCGACGCATCGTGAAGAGGAGCAAGCACCTCTTTCAAACGGCCAGTTCCGGCCTTATGGCGGCGTTGGAAGGTAATCATGAAACGGGCAAAGCCATCCCCTTGATATTCGTTCCTCGTTTCGGCATTCTTTCTTTCTGAAAAAGAACGCAATCATGAATACGTGAACGGACAACCGCACATGCAAAGGACTCTATGCTGCATAACGTCGATCTCATCCTGACGCTTGCCGGTGGCCTGAGCGCAGCCCTCGTGCTCGGATTCATCACCCAGAAACTACGCATGTCCCCCATTGTGGGTTACCTGTTGGCAGGCATTATTGTAGGCCCCTATTCCCCCGGTTTCGTCGCCGATGCGGACACGGCTTCCCAATGCGCGGAAATCGGCATCATCCTGCTCATGTTCGGCGTGGGCCTCCACTTCCATCTTAAAGACCTGCTGGCCGTCCAGCGTATCGTCCTGCCCGGCGCGGCCGCCCAGATCGGGGCGGCAACCTTGCTCGGCATGGTCGTCTCGCACGGTTTCGGCTGGTCATGGGCCGCCGGGGCGGTTTTCGGCATGGCCATCTCCGTCGCCAGTACGGTCGTCCTGACCCGCGTCCTCTCCGACAACAAAGCGCTGCACACCACAACGGGCCACGTGGCCCTCGGCTGGCTGGTGGTGGAAGATCTCTTCACCATCCTTCTGCTGGTGCTTTTGCCCGCCATCGTGGGCGGCAACGAACAGTCCGAAAGCGTCTGGCACGTCCTTGCCGTTACGACACTGAAACTCGGGGCGCTCGTGGTCTTCGCGCTGGTGGTCGGCCAGCGGATCATCCCCAAGCTCCTTGCCTATGTGGCCCGCACCGGAACCCGGGATCTGTTTACCCTCTCCGTCCTTGTCCTGGCCCTCGGCGTGGCCGTGGGCGCGGCCAACTTCTTCGGCGCCTCCATGGCCCTTGGCGCCTTCCTCCGCGGCATGGTCGTCGGCCAGTCCGAATTCAGCTCGCAGGCGGCCGCAGAGGCCCTGCCCATGCGCGACGCCTTCGCCGTCCTCTTCTTCGTTTCCGTGGGGATGCTGTTCAACCCCGCCTCGCTCATCAGCGACTGGCCCCTCATCCTCGCCACGCTCGGAATCGTCCTCATCGGCAAACCCCTGGCCGCCTTCATTGTGGTCAAGCTCTTCGGCAAGCCTTTGCGCATGGCCCTTTCCGTCGCAGTCGCACTGGCGCAGATCGGCGAATTTTCCTTCATCCTCGCCGCGATGGGCGTGAGCTTCGGCGTACTGCCCAAGGAAGCTTCCAGCGCGATCATCGTGACCGCGATCGTTTCCATCACCCTCAACCCCCTGCTCTACCGGCGCATCAACGGGGCGGCCCATTGGCTGGAATCCAAAGGCATCGGGCTCCCCCTCCTCGACGAAAACGAGCTTTCCCACCCTGAAGGCGCACAGCGCATCATTGTTGTAGGGTATGGTCCCGTAGGCAAGCAGCTCACGGGCATCCTCCGCGACAACAACCTCGACGTGGTGGTCGTGGAAATGAACATCGATACCGTGCGGCAGGTCAGCGCGCTCGGCGAGAAGATCATCTACGGCGACGCCACACAACGCGAAGTCCTGCTCCATGCGGGCGCGGAAGAGGCCGAGGGACTCATCATTTCCTCGTCGAGCGCCCCGGCCGGGGAAATCGTGGAAGTCGCCCGCGCCATCAATCCCAACCTGCGCATCCTCGTCCACACCACCTATCTGCGCGTGGCGGAAAACCTCAAGTCCGAGGGCGTATCAGCCGTCTTCTCCGGCGAACGTGAAGTCGCCGTCGCCATGACCGAACACCTGATGCGCGACTTCGGAGCCACGGACGAACAAATCGACCGCGAACGCCGCAAACTCCGCGAACGCATGGCCTGATTATCCTCAACGTACCGTATATGCACAAACCGTGAAGGCCACATAGCCTTCACGGTTTTTTCTGAACAAGAACGCCGCGTTTTGCGTTTTCCCCCTTTCCGCCCCCATTCCTTTCATCTTCCCGTTTTTGCAAAAGTGTCGCATCTGCATCAGATTTGTCGGGCACAACCATCTAAAGTCCGTGGAAACATCATGATAGCCCGTTCTTTCACAACCGGCGGGCACTTTGAGGAGAGAACCATGACCGTATCCAAGAACGTGCTGATGGCGTTGCTGATCCTGAGCTATGCAACGTGGGGCGGCGGCATGATCGCCATGAAATACGCGTTTGAGTCGTTCACCGCCATGCAGGTGGTTTTTGCCCGCGTGGCGTTCGCCGGGGTCATCTATCTGGCGCTGTACCGCCTGTGGAGCCATATCCCCTATCAAAAGGGCGACTGGAAATACCTGCTGGCGATGGTCCTGTTCGAGCCCTGCCTGTTCTTCCTCTGCGAAACCTTCGCCATGACCTACACCACGGCATCGCAGGGCGGCGTCATCGCGGCCTGTTTCCCCCTTTGCACCGCCGTGGCCGCATGGCTGTTCCTCGGCGAAAAGCTGACCAAGAAGACCATTATCGCCATGCTGCTTGCCGTGGCGGGCGTGGCTGGGGCCTCCCTCGCCGCCGAAAGCTCGGATCAGGCGTCCAACCCCATCCTCGGCAACCTGCTTATGGTCGGGGCCGTCCTGTCCGCGACGGGCTACGCCGTGTGCGTGCGCTTCATTTCCCGGCGCTACTCCTTCCTGAGTATTTCCGCCATTCAGGCGCTCGGCGGGACCATCGTGTTCCTGCCCTTCGTGTTCACGACGCCCATGCCCGTCAACGTCACCATGCCCGCAATCGGCGGTCTGCTCTATATGGGCCTCGGCGTGGGTTTCCTCGTGTACCTGAGCTTCAACTTCGCGCTCAAGCATCTTGAAGCGGGCATCGTCGCCCTCTTCGGCAACCTCATCCCCGTATTCACCCTTATCTTCGCCTTTACCATCCTCGGGGAACGCCTCACGCTGGCTCAAACCCTCGGCGTCGGGCTCACGTTCGTGGGCGTCATCATTGCGGCCCTGCCAGAAAAACAACGGCAATAACCGGATAGGGGAGAGAGCCTCCACACCAGCGCTCTCTCCCCTGCTTCAGCTACCCCAGCCTCTCTTACTGCAAAGCCAATAAACGAAATCTTTCTCTCCGCCACCCTCCACCTTCTTTAAAAACGCTCACTCCACCCCCTTTCCACCCAATCAAAGCATCTCTCCCTCTCATCCGTTTTCTCCGCCACGGAACGCTTCGCCATTACCGATAAGTAAAATCCAAAGCCTCCCCTTACAAGCCCGTACATTCCAATCACGCACGATACCTACTACGGCTTTCCCTCTCTACCATACAACGGGACTCCCTGCGCGCAGCCTCCCCTCCAGTCGAAAATCTTTGGAGTGGAGGGGGCGGGGGAGGAGAACCTTTCTAGAGAAAGGGTCTCCCCCCCCCCCCCCACCCTCCCCCTATAACCCAACAG
>ENA-UERW01001353-UERW01001353.1-human-gut-metagenome-genome-assembly--contig:-NODE-1353-length-16536-cov-8.560970_pt1 | contig 16536 bp, 8 predicted proteins | sample MGYA00242994_ERZ507995 | MGnify/ENA primary metagenome ERZ507995 (study PRJEB26167, sample SAMN06115492) | human gut metagenome | host: Homo sapiens | place: China:Chongqing | collected 2015-04-26...
GCTATACCAATTTTCACCACCTTAAAATTTCTCTCGAAAATTTTGTTTTGGGGCTTGACTTTTAATAGTTAGTCTTTCCGTTATTCTTCGTTGTGCAAAAAGGCCCGCACCAGCGTGCAGGCGCGCTCGGTGACATCCTCCTCATCCAGATAGAGCCACACCGCGTCGTTCTGACGGCGGAACCATGTCAGCTGGCGCTTGGCGTAGTTGCGCGTTGCCTGCTTGAGACGCTCGGTGCATTCGGTCAGATTGGCCGTGCCCTCAAAGTACGGGAAGAATTCCTTGTAGCCGATGGCCTGCGCCGCCGTGCGGTAGGCATCGCGGTGGTCGTAGACCTGCCTTGCTTCGTCCAGCACACCGTTTTCGACCATTTCGTCCACGCGGCGGTCAATGCGGCTGTACAGCACTGCGCGGTCCCGGCAGGTCAGGCAGAGGCAGAGCGCATGGTAGGGTGCCTCGGCGGGCCTGGCCTCGCGGCGCTGGTCGCTCATGCGGCGGCCTGTGGCTTCAAACAGCTCCAGTGCGCGGATGACGCGCGGCAGGTTGTTGGGGTGGACCTGAGCGGCGTAGTCGGGGTCGATCCTTTGCAGCTCGGCGTAAAGTGCCGCACCGCCCTCGGTGTCCGCCCGCGCCTGTAATCGGGCGCGGATGGCGGGGTCGGTCTTTTCCGGGGCAAACGCCATGCCGCTCAAAAGACTGGTGATATACAGCCCCGTGCCGCCCACGACGAGGGGCAGTCTGCCGCGGGCCGTGATGTCCCGTATCAGCGGGTCAGCGGCGGCGGTGAAGTCCGCCACGCTGTAGGGGGTCTCCGGCGACAGAAAGTCCAAAAGATAATGCGGTATCCCCTGCCGCTCCTCCTCACTCGGCTTCGCCGTGCCTACGTCGAGATTTTTGTAAATCTGCATCGAGTCGGCGTTGATGATCTCACCGTCAAAGGCTCTGGCCAACGCGACGGAAAGTGCGGTCTTGCCGCTGGCCGTCGGCCCGCCGACGGCGACGACGCGGGGTTTAGACAAGTCGGCCAAACTGCTTTTCCAGCTCCTTCCGGGTGATTTTCAATACGCAGGGCCGCCCGTGCGGGCAGAACGGCGGGACCGTGCCGTCCATGATGCGCTGGGCCAGCGCGAGCATCTCGGCGGCGTTCGTGCGGTCCCCCGCTTTGATGGCTGCGCGGCAGGCGATGGAATGCAGCACCCACTCGGTCTTTTCACGCAGGGCGTCGCGTCCGCCGTCGGCGAGCTTTGCCGCCAGCTCCACGATCATATCCTCTACATCGTCCACCGGCACGTCCGCGGGCACGGCGCGCACGACAACAGTCGAGCCGCCGAAGTCCTCGGCCTCGATGCCGGCATCGGTCAGAAGGTCAAGGTTCTGCAAAACGGCCTGTTTTTCCGCGGCGGTCAGATTGACCTGCACGGGGACAAGCAGCATCTGGGACGGCACGCTGCCGTAGTCCCTGGCCAGCTGTTCAAACAGAATGCGCTCATGCGCAGCGTGCTTGTCGATAAGGCAAAGCTCACTGCCGCGCTCGGTGATGATATAGGTCTTGAACACCTCGCCGACAACGCGCAGCGGCTCGCTTGCAGGCGGCGGGGTCAGCGTCGTCTGCTCGGGACGTGTGTTGACCATGTCGGGCAGGGCGCTTAAAGCATGCGGGTCATTCCGAACGTAATCCGTCTCGGGGTCTGTCGCGGGGGTCTCGTCGGGCAGCTCCGGCAGGATGTCCAGCACCGTGTCATCGCTGACGGCGTGGGGCATCGGCTGCGGGGCGGGAATCGTTACGGGTTCCGACGCGGGCGTTTCAACCGCCGTCACCGGCGTGACCGGGGTCAGCGGTCTCGGTGCGGGTCCCGCCGTGTAGGCGGGCTTCGGGGACTGTGCCTCCAGCACGCCCGGGACAGGCTGTGTGCCCTGTGCATTCTGAACGCCTTGCGCCGTCGGCAGCGGGCGCGCAGGCACGGGCGCGGCCAGACCGTTCAAAGCGCGGTATTCTGCCGCGGACAGCGTCGTGAAGCCGCCCTTTTTCGGCTGGGTCGCAGCGGGCCGCGCGGCAGGTGCCGGGGCGGCGGGCTGCATCACGGTCTGCCCGGACTTTTCTTCGGGCGCGGTGTGGCCCATCTCAAAGCGGCACTCGCCGCTGCCGGGCGTTGCCAGCGCGGCGCGAACAGCGCGGTAGACAGCGTCAAAGACGTCATTCTCTTTCGCAAAGCGAATTTCGGTTTTCGCCGGGTGGACGTTGACATCGACCATGTCGGGCGGCAGCTCCAGCATGAGCACCGCGCCCGGGAACTTGCCCTGCATCATCGTGCCCTTGTAGGCGTTTTCGAGCGCCGCCATCATTGTGCGGTTTTTGACGTAGCGGCCATTAACAAAGAAATGCTGCGCACCGCGGCTGGCGCGGCAGGCACGCGGCGGCGTGACCAGGCCGGTCACATGGTACAGCTCGCTGCCGCCGTCCACGGGCAGCAGGTCGCGGGCAAATTCACGGCCCAGGACCGCGTAGACCGCACTGCGCAGGTCGCCGTCGCCGGGGGTCACATACTGCTGCTTGCCGTCGCGCAGATAGCGGAAGCTGATCTCCGGGTGGGACAGCGCCGCGTGCAGGACCGTCTCAGCCACAAACGTGCCCTCGCTGGCGTCCTTTTTCAAAAACTTCATGCGGGCGGGCGTGTTGTAAAACAGGTCACTGACCGTGATGGTCGTGCCGACGGGGCGTGCGCCGGGCTCCATCCCACGCTCCTCGCCGCCTTCGATGCGGTAGCAGCAGGCGTACTCGTCGGCCTCTGTGCGGGTCAGCACCTCGACGCGGGCAACGCTGGCAATGGAGGCAAGTGCCTCGCCGCGGAAGCCCAAGGTATGGATGTGCCCGAGGTCCTCCGCCGTCGCGATCTTGCTGGTGGCATGGCGGATAAACGCTTTATCGATATATTCCGCTTCTATGCCTGAACCGTTATCTACGATTTGCAGCTGCTGGATACCGCCGCGCACCGCCGACAGCGTGATCTGCGTCGCGCCTGCGTCGATGGCATTTTCCAGCAGCTCCTTCGCCACGGAGGCGGGCCGTTCGACGACCTCGCCCGCCGCGATCAGCTCTGCGGTATGCTTGTCCAGTACACGAATTTCCGCCATGGTTTTCACCTGCCTTTAGTCTTTGTCCAGTGTATTTTTCAGCTCGTACAGGAAGTTCAGCGCCTCCAGCGGGGTCAGTGTCTCAATGTCTACATTGTGTAGTTTTTCGACGACCTCGCTGGGTACGCTGGGGTTGTTGTAAGCTTCGACGGTGTCAAAATCGAGCTGCATCGTGTTATTGCGTCCCGGTGCGCTTGCCTCCAGCTGGCGCAGCACGGCGTGGGCGCGCTTTGTCACGCTGCCGGGCAGACCCGCGAGCTTCGCGACCTCGATGCCGTAGCTGTCGTCGGCGGGGCCTGCCACAATGCGGCGCAAAAACGTGATGTCCTCGCCGCGCTTTTTGACGGCGATATTATAGTTTTTGACGCCGTGAATATCCTGCTCCATGCTCGTCAGCTCGTGGTAGTGCGTGGCGAACAGCGTCTTGCAGCCGATGTTCTCGCAGATAAATTCTACCACACTGCGCGCAATGCTCATGCCGTCAAACGTCGAAGTGCCGCGGCCAATTTCATCCAGAATGACTAAGCTGTCCTTCGTCGCGTTTTTCAGGATCTCCGCAACCTCGGTCATCTCGACCATGAAGGTCGACTGCCCGGCGGCGAGGTCATCCGACGCGCCGACGCGGGTGAAGATGGCATCCACCACGCCGATATGCGCCGCGGCGGCAGGCACAAAGCTGCCGATCTGCGCCATCAGGGCAATCAGCGCATTCTGGCGCATGTACGTAGATTTACCGGCCATGTTCGGGCCGGTGATGAGCAGCATCCGGTTCTCGTCCTCGTCGAGCATCGTATCGTTGGGCACAAACAGACTGCCCTTGAGCATCTGTTCAATGACCGGGTGGCGGCCCTCCTTGATCTCCATAACGCCGCTCTCATCCACGTTTGGCATGACGTAGTTGTTTTGCAGCGCCGCCTCGGCAAAGCCTGCCAGCACATCGAGCTGGGCCACAGCCGATGCCGTGCGCTGAATGCGGACGACCTCGGCGGAGATCGACGAAAGCAGGTCGGCAAACAGCTGGTGTTCCAGAACCAGCAGGCGCTCGTTTGCGCCGAGGATCTTATTTTCCAGCTCCTTCAGTTCGGGCGTGATGTAGCGTTCGCCCGTCGTCAGCGTCTGCTTGCGGGTGAAGGTATCGGGCACCGAGTCGGTGTAGGAGCGGCTGACCTCAATATAGTAGCCGAACACCTTGTTGAAGCCGATCTTCAGCTTGGGGATGCCGGTCTCCTCGCGGTAGCGGGCCTCAAGGTTTGACAGATACCCCTTGCCGCCGTGCATGATGTCGCGCAGCTCATCGACCTCGCTGTTGAAGCCCGCGCGGATGGCGCCGCCGTCCTTCATGTTGGCGGGCGGGTCATCCACAAGGGCGGTCTGGATGTTCTGCAAGACATCCTCGAGCAGGTCGATCTGGTCAGCCAGCTGCGTCAGCAGCGGCGCACCGCAGGCCGCAGCCTGGGCCTTGACCTGGGGCAGCATGGCGCAGGTATCCCCCAGTGCCTTGACCTCGCGCGGGGTGGCGGAGCCATAGAGAATGCGGGTCGTCAGCCGCTCAATGTCAAAGACATGGCCGAGGGCTTCTTTCAAATCGGCGCGGGCAATGCTGGCAGAATAGAGCGCCTGCACCGCACAGAGCCGCGCGTTGATGGCCTCGGCGTCCACAAGGGGCTGCTCGATCCAGGAGCGCAGCAGGCGCTTGCCCATCGAGGTTTCGGTCTTGTCGAGCACCCAGAGCAGCGTGCCGCGCTTCTCGCGCCCGCGCATCGTCTCGGTCAGTTCCAGATTTGCGCGGGTCACAGGCGACAGGCGCATATACTGTGCGTCGGCGTAGTTCTGCACGGTCTTGATGCGCTCAACGCCGTGCTTTTGGGTCTCGTGCAGGTAGTTGAGAAGCGCCGCCACAGCATACGGGACAAGCGCGTCCTTCTCATAGCCGAGGGTCGTGCGCCAGTCGGTGCCGAACTGGTCGGCCATGGTCTGCTCCATGACGGCGTCCTTAAAGCAGGCATCCTCGCGCAGCTCGACCAGGGCGTTTGTGTGCTGCTTGATGTAGGTCGTGACATCTTTAAAGTCAAGCATCGGCGGGCAGATCAAAATCTCGCTGGGCATATAGCGGCACAGCTCGGTGATGATGGCTCCGCCGATTTTTTCAGCGTTCAGCTCGGTGGCGTAGGCCTCGCCGGTGGAAACGTCCGCAAAGCAGACGCCCGCACGCCAGCGGCCGCGGGTGCGCTTGCAGTAAATGCTCGCCAGATAGTTGTTTTTATCCTCGGACAGCATGCTGCTTTCAATGACCGTGCCGGGCGTGACAACGCGGATGATGTCGCGCTTGACAAGACCCTTGGCGAGGGCTGGATCCTCCATCTGCTCACAGATGGCGACCTTGTAGCCCTTGGCGACCAGGCGCGCCATATAAGTCTCGTAGGAGTGGAACGGCACGCCGCACATAGGGGCGCGTTCTTCCTTGCCGCAGTTTTTGCCGGTCAGCGTCAGTTCCAGCTCCCGCGAAGCCGTCAGCGCGTCGTCGTAGAACATTTCATAGAAGTCACCGACGCGGTAGAACAGAATCTCGTTGGGATGCTGTTTTTTGATTTCAAAATACTGCTGCATCATGGGCGATACTGCTTGCTCGGCCATGTTTCACACTCCTGTTGATTCTTGTTGGTATGTTGTTCTTGTAGGGGCGGATTCCATATCCGCCCGGAAGGTATGCGGCTGCGTACAGTGCTGCGGGCGCATATAGAATGCGCCCCTACGGCCTCTCTGCCCCGCGCCTCAAGCTTTAGTGGCAGCCGCCGCAGGTGGAGCAGCTGCCGGTGCAGCCGCCGGTGGGGGCCTGCACGGTCATGGGGTCGCCGCCGTTCATAGCGGTGTTGATGATGGCGTCAATGTGGCTGACCATTGCCTCGCACTCGGCCTTGGCGGCGTTGTAGCGGACCATGCCCTCGCTGGCCATGATCTGGCTGTACAGGTCGTTGACGCGCTGGTTCAGCTCGGCTACGCGGGCGGCATCGGTCTCGGCCTTGGCACTCTCATTGTTCAGGTCGAGGCGGGCGAGGTTGAACTCACCGATCATGTTCTGCAGCTCCTCGTCCATGTCGTTCTCACGGCGGGCAGCATCCAGCTCCAGGTAGCGGGGGTCAGTCTGCAGGGCAGCGGCGGCTTTCTTGAAAAGATCAATGCAATCCATTGTAAAATTCTCCTTATAAATATAAATATAATGTATAGGTTTATTCAGCAAGCTCGCCCACCAGCAGTGCGGCGCGCGAGCCGGTGATGTGGACGTCGGCCCACTGGCCGATAAGACTTTCAGGGGCCTTGAACTCCACGACCAGATTGTTGTCGAGGCGTCCGTTGACAGTGCCCTCATTGCGGCCAGCAGCCTCGACCAGCACGCGGACGGTCCGGCCTGCCATGGCGGCGGTGGCGGCAAAGGCGAACTCCTCCTGCGTTTTCAGCAGGCGGTCCATGCGGGCGGCCTTCTCAGCGTGGGTCGTTGGGTCAGGCAGCTTGGCCGCCGGGGTGCCGGCGCGCTTGGAATAGATGAAGGTAAACAGCTGCATATAGCCCACCTCACGGATGAGGTCGAGCGTTGCGGCAAAGTCCTCCTCCGTCTCGCCGGGGAAGCCGACGATGATGTCGCTGGAGAAGGTCACACCGGGAATTTTTTCCTTGGCGTAGCGGATCAGATCCATGTACTGCGCGACGTTGTAGTGGCGGTTCATCTCCTTGAGCAGCCGGTCCGAGCCGGACTGCACGGGCAGGTGGATATGCTTGCACAGATGCTCCTGCGCGGCAATCGTGTCGATGAGCTTACGGCTGGCGTCCTTCGGGTGGCTCGTCATGAAGCGGATTTGGTAGTCGCCGGGGACTTCGCACAGCAGGTTCAAAAGGTCGGCAAAGTCGATGGGATGTTCCAGCCCCTTGCCGTAGCTGTTGACGTTCTGGCCCAGGAGGGTGATCTCCTTATAGCCCTGCTCGACAAGCTGCCTGAATTCTGCCAGAATTGCGGCGGGTTCGCGGCTGCGCTCCCGCCCGCGGACGTAGGGCACGATGCAGTAGGTGCAGAAGTTGTCGCACCCGTACATGATGGGCAGCCACGCGCGGAAGCCGGAATCGCGGCGAATGGGCAGCTCCTCGACCACGGCGTTGCGCTCGGCGGGCTTTTCCAGATAGCGCTTGCCCTTGCGGATGCGCTCGGCCAGCATGGCGGGCAGCCGGTCAATGCCGTCCACGCCAAAGACAAGGTCCACATAGGGGTAGCTCTGGCGCAGCTTTTCGACAATGTGCTCCTGCTGGGCCATGCAGCCGCAGACGCCGATCATCAGACGCGGGTTCTGCTCCTTGAGCTTTTTCAGCGCGCCGACATTGCCGAAAACGCGCTGTTCGGCGTGCTCACGCACGGCGCAGGTGTTGAACAGGATGAGGTCGGCGTGTTCGACATTGTCGCACAGGCCGTAGCCGACATCCTGCAAAACGCCCTTGATCTTCTCGCCGTCGTTGACGTTCTGCTGGCAGCCGTAGCTGCGCACATACACCAGCGGCGGTGTCTCATAGAACGCCGCCAGCGCCTTGGCGGCGGCATCGTTGTGGGTGTAGGTCAGTTTTTCCAAGTGAATTTCTCCTTATATAAACGCCCAAATGGGCGCACCTATCCAAACATACCATATTAGTATAACAAATTCGAAGCAAAAGCACAAGCGGCAGAAGGTGAATTTTTTGTGCCGTCGGGCGGGGAATCCGCTTTTTGCACCTGTTCCGCAAAAAGACGGCAAAAAGACGCGGCGGGAAGATTGACATTTCCGCCTTCTTGCGCTACAATACATATATTATGCCGCTGTGGCGGAACTGGCAGACGCAAGGGACTTAAAATCCCTCGGTAGCGATACCGTACCGGTTCGATCCCGGTCAGCGGCATTTACCCGAGCCGAAACAGCTTTATCGGTTGTTTCGGCTTTTTCTATTGGACCCTGTGAGGCATGGTATGCTGAACCATAAATCTACCCGCAGCGCCCGGCTGTTCTGGCTGGGGGCGCTGCTCGGCGCTGCCGTATTTTTGCTTGTGTACGGCCTTGCACCACTGGACGTAGCCAACGACGCCTTCTGCCGCGGCGGCTACATTGAAAAGGACATCCAGCAGCACTACGCGGGCTGGCTGTTCTACCGAAGCAGTGCGCCGGGCTGGCCGCTCGGCGTAACGCAGGCCGTCAACGCGCCGCAGGGCGTCAGCGTTGCGTACACCGATTCTATCCCGCTGCTGGCTGTGCTGTGCCGCCCGCTGGCGGCAGCGCTGGGCGGGACGTTCCAGTATTTCGGCTGGTTTACCCTTGTCTGCTTTGCTTTGCAGGGCGGCTTTGCGGCGCTGCTGTGCGGGCTGTTTGCTGAGGGGCTTGCCGCCCCTTTGGCGGGCTCGCTTGTGTTTGCGGCCAGCCCGATTTTACTGGAGCGCGCGTTCCGGCACACCTCGCTCGGCGCGCAGTGGCTTGTGCTGGCGGCGCTGTACTGTTATTTTGTCTGCCGCCGACAGAGCCGGTTTGCGTCGCGCGGATTGTTTGTCATCAACATTCTAGCCGTCGGTATCCACCCGTATTTTCTGCCCATGACCTACGCTGTCACACTGGCGCTTTTGCTTGAGTACGCCGTAAAGCAGCGGCAATGGCTGCGGCACGCGCTGTTTTTGGGCGGCAACATGCTCTGCACCGCGGCGCTGGGCTGGGCGCTGGGGCTGCTTTACGGCACAGCCACCAGCGGCGGGCAGGCGCTGTACGGCTATTTTGCCATGAACCTGAACGCGCTGTGGAACCCGGCGGGTGTGAACGGCGTTTTGTACAGCCGCCTGCTGCCCGCACAGAATCAGGTCGGCGGCAACTATGACGCCTTTGCCTATCTGGGGCTGGGCGTGCTGGCTGCACTGCCTGTCGTGGTCGTGTCAGCGCGGCGGCATATCCTGCCCGCTGTGCGCCGTCACTGGGCGCTGTGCGCGGTCTGCGCTGTGCTGACCGCGTTTGCCGTCAGCAACGTCATCACTGCCAACGGCGTGACGCTCGCCACGCTGCCGCTGCCCGCTTCTTTTATTAAGCTGTTCTCGGTCTTTCGCTCCGGCGGGCGGCTGTTCTGGCCCGTCTACTACCTGCTGACGCTGGCAGCGTTCGCAGGGCTGGCGCGTCTGCCCCGCGGGGCCGTCTGGGTCGCACTGTTTGCCGCCGTGCAGCTGTGGGATGTAAGCCCGGCGCTTTTCCAGCGGCACGACGCCATGCAGGCCGCGCAGGTCACGGACGCGTTCCCGTCCGAGCTGGACAGCGATTTCTGGCAGAGCGCGGCACAGTACCGCCACATCGAATCCGTGCAGGGCATGCAGGCCGACAGCTTGCACTTAGCGCTTTGGGCCGCCGACAACGGCATGACGACGAACGATCCGTTCGCCGCCCGCTACGACGAGACTGCTCTTGCCGCCGAGCGCCAGACCGCGTTGGACGCTCTGGACGCGGGCACGCCGCAGAGTGACACGCTCTACCTGTTCGAGGACGAGGGTGCCTTTTTGCAGGCCGTGGAACCGGTCAAAGCGCTGGCCTGGTGCGGGCGCGTGACGAGCGCCGACGGCAGCGCCAGCTGGTATGTCATTGCGCCGGGGCTGCAGGGACAGACGTTTGACGCTCTGTGCACGCTCTACGACGAGGACTATCCCCTGCGCCTGGCAGACTACACCGACGCGCTGTGGAACCGCGGCGTGCTGGACGAGACAAAGCAGACGGTCTGCTTTAAGGATTCCCCGTTTGCGCGTGCTAAGCTGGACGGTGCGTCATTGCTTTGCGCGGGCGGGCAGGAGTACCCGATTTTGAAGGTCGATGACCACGACGCCGGTTGGCTGATGGTCACCTTGGATATTGAGGATGCCACGGTTTTGTGGAATCAGGAGTTGACGACAAAATGAAAGAACTGCATGTAAAAAGCCTGCTGCCCGTGCGGCTGGACAAGTACCTGATGGACCAGTTCCCCGCTCTGGGCATGGGGCGGCTGAACAAGGCCCTGCGCGAGAACAAGATCAAGCTGAACGGAAAGAAGCAGCCGCTCTCCACCCGCGTGCAGAACGGCGATATTATCAAGCTGTTCCTGAACGACGACCAGCTGGAGAACCGCCCCACCCCCGCCGCCGTGTTTGTGTATGAGGACGACGACATCATCATTGCCAGCAAGCCCGCAGGCATCGCTGTGGACGGCCCGGACAGTGACACGCTGCTCCGCCGCGTACAAACGAAGCTGGCCGCCGAGGGCAAGGCTGCCCACGCTGTGCTCTGCCACCGGCTGGACACCGGTACAAGCGGGCTGGTGCTGCTGGCGAAGAACAGTGCGGCGGAGGCGTTTCTGACCGCCGCCATTAAGGCGCGCGATATTGAAAAGCGCTACCTCTGCGTGACGTTTGGCCGCCCGAACCCGCCCGCCGCCCTGCTGCGCGACTACCTTTTGAAGGACGCCGAGCGCGGCATTGTGCGCATCACCGACACGACGGCGGGCGGCGCGAAGGAGGTCATCACCGGGTATGAAACGCTGGCTGTCAGCGGACGGCTGGCCCTGTTGGAGGTCGAGCTTGTGACCGGGCGCACCCATCAGATCCGCGCGCATTTAGCACACATCGGCTGCCCGATTCTGGGTGATTCCAAGTACGGCAACAACGCCGCCAACCGCGAGCTGCGGTTCAAGTATCAGGCGCTCTGCGCGTGGGAGCTGCGCTTTCCTGCGCAGATCAGCGACCCGCGGTTTGCGCATCTCGCCGGGCGGGTATTCCACGCCGAGAAGCCGTGGTATTACCAGCAGATTCTGGACGGTACGCTGAAGTAAAGGCAATACCGCATAATTCTAAGCACCGATACGGCGAGCGAGGTGCGGCAGCTGCTAAGCCAAAAGCGCAGATAATACTTTGTGTATTATCGAGCATTTTGGCAACGCAGATGCCGTGCCGCACACCGAGCCGCAGCGAGGTGCTTCGGAGCGCAACCGCCGCTTGCGGCGGCTCTTGGCGCGGAGATCCGCCGGAGCGGTGCTTAAAGCCGTCAGGCGGGAATTGTGCGGTATTGCCTAAAGGCTTTGGACCGGGCGGATACGGAATTTGTCCCTACGGTGTAGGGGTCGGCGTCCTCGACGACCCGCGGGGCTTTTCGCCGCCGCAAACGGCTGCGGGCGACCAATGGTCGCCCCTACAAAAAAAGCAGTGCCTTCCGCTTGGAAAGCACTGCTTTTTCTTTATGCCCTGGCGTCCTCGGCCAGACTGCGCCTGCGCAGATACAGCAGGGCTACGGTCAGAATGGCAAGCGACGACACCAGCGTGATGAGCCAGTTTTCGGTAAAGCCCGCGATCAGGTAGCCGGGCACACATGCCGCCACGACGACCATGGCGTACTGCATCTGGGTCTGCACGTGGTTGATGTGGTTCGACTGTGCACCGGAGCTGGACATGATGGTCGTATCCGAGATTGGCGAAATATGGTCGCCGCAGACCGCACCCGCCAGCACCGCGGATACCGCTACGATCATCATGGTGGGGTCCGTCTCGGAGAACATATTGACGACGATGGGGACCAAAATCGCAAACGTGCCCCAGCTGGTGCCGGAGGAGAACGCAATAAAAATCGCAATGCAGAAGATCAGCAGCGGCACAAAGCGCATGAGACCCTCATTCAGGCTGACGGCCTGGCGCACAAAGTCGCCGATGCCCAGCGCGTCGGTCATGCCCTTCAGCGTCCAGGCCAGCACCAGAATCAGGATGGGCGGCATCATCAGCTTGCCGCCCTCGGGCACGGAGTTCATAAAGTCCTTAAAGCCAATAACGCGGCGCGGCAGGTAGAACAGCAGCAGGAAGCCCACCGTGACAAGACCCGCAAAGACAAGCGACTCCGACGAGGAGCAGTTGGCAAAGTCCTCGACAAGGTTCGTGCCGCCGTTCAGATAGCCGGTCCAGATCATCGTGGCGATGGCCGTAAAGATCATGACGATCATCGGTGCAATCAGGTCAATGACCTTGCCCTTGGCGAATTTACCGCCCTCGGTGGGGTCCTTGATTTCCTGGTTTTGGAATGCCTCCCCGCCCGAGGTGAACAGGTCACCGTGGGCGGCGTTGCGCTCGTGCTTTTTCATCAGGCCGAAGTCGAAGCCCAGCAACGAGGTAAAGAACACCATGTAGAGCGTCAGCATCGCGTACAGGTTGAACGGGATCGTGCGGACGAACATCTCAAAGCCGGACATCGAGCTGCCCGCCGGGACGTAGGAGTTGACCGCCGCCGCCCAGGACGAGATCGGCGCAATGATGCAGACCGGGGCCGCCGTGGCGTCGATGAGGTAAGCCAGCTTGGCGCGGGAAACCTTGTACTTGTCGGTAACCGGGCGCATGACGGAGCCGACGGTCAGGCAGTTGAAGTAGTCGTCCACAAAAATCAGCGCACCCAGCAGCGAGGTCGCCACGAGCGTGGCGCGCTTGCTCTTGAGTTTTTTCGCCGCCCACTCACCATAAGCGCGGGTGCCGCCGGACTCCTGCATGAGCATAACGACCATGCCCAGCAGGATCATGAACATCAGAATCGAGAAGTCGACGCTGTCGATCATCGTGTTGAACAGTGTGTCAAACGCGACCCAGGGGTGAAACTCTGCCACCAGCAGCGCGCCCAGCGCACAGCCGGCGAACAGCGAGAGATAGACTTCCTTTGTGAGCAGCGCCAGCAGAATGGCGATGATCGGCGGCATCAGGGACCACCAAGTTCCTACAAACATTTCTTACACCTTTTCCTTTTCAAAATATTCCTTTGTCAGCTGCGCCACTGTGCCGGAAAGCAGCAGCAGCGCAATCAGGTTCGGGATGCTCATCAGACCGTTGAAGGTATCGGCAATGCTCCACATCAGGCCCAGGTCCATCGTAGCACCCAGGATGGAAACGAAGGAGTACACCACGAAGAAGGGGCGCACGACCTTGTCACTGCGGCAGAGGAAGGCGATAAAGCGTGAGCCGTACAGCCCCCAGCCGATGATGGTGGAGAAGGCAAAGCAGCACAGTGCCACCGCCGTAAAGATGGATGCCCAGCCGCCGTAGGTCGTGGTAAAGCCGGAGATCGTCAGCTCCGCGCCCGCAGCAGTGCCGTAGTTGACCGTCGTGCCGCTGCACAGAATGACCATAGCCGTCAGCGTGCAGATGACGATGGTGTCCGCAAAGACCTCAAAGATGCCGAACATACCCTGCTTGACCGGCTTTTTCGTGTCGGCACAGGCGTGGGCGATGGAACCCGTGCCAAGGCCGGCCTCGTTGGAGAAGATACCGCGGGAGACGCCCTTCTGCATACTGATGAACAGGCTGCCGATGGTGCCGCCCGTGAAGGCCGCCGGGTTGAACGCACCTGCAAAGACGGCCTCGATCACCGCCGGGAAGCGCTGAATGTTCAGAATAACGACACCCACAGCCAGCACGATGTAGAACAGTGCCATGAAGGGCACCAGCCGTTCACTGACGCTGCCGATGCGCTTGATGCCGCCCAGCAGCACCATGGCGACGAGCATCGCCACAACGATGCCGACAACGAGGTTCAGGGTGGAAAGCGCGTTCTGACCGACCACATTGAACTCCGTCAGGGCCGTGTCGATGGCGGCGACGATGGTGTTGACCTGGGTCGCGTTGCCGGTGCCAAAAACCGTCAGCACGCCGAACAGCGAGTAGAGCACGGCCAGGAACTGCCAGTGCTTGCCCAGACCGTTTTTGATGTAGTACATCGGGCCGCCGACCCACTCGCCGGTGGCGCTGCGCTCCCGAAAATGTACGGCGAGCGTGACCTCCGCAAATTTGGTGCACATTCCCAACAGCGCGGAGCACCACATCCAGAACACTGCGCCCGGCCCGCCGATGGCGATAGCGCCCGCAACGCCCGCAATGTTGCCCGTACCCACCGTGCCCGCCAGCGCCGTGCAGACGGCCTGGAACGGCGTCATCGCACCGTCAGAGGCATCCTTTTTGCGGAACATACGCCCGATAGTGGTTTTGATCGCATACGGGAATTTGCGGATCTGCAAAAAGCCCGTCCGCACACTGAGCAGCAGCCCCACGCCGATGATGCACACCATCGCCGGGATGCCCCACACAAAGTTGTTGACCGCCTGATTGATGGTTGCAATTGCTTCAAGAACCATAAAATCCCATACCTCTTGCCTTTTGATTTTGCCGCAAAAAACAAAAGGCCTGCAATCCCGGCCTTCCTGCCGGTTTTACAAGCCTTTTGTCCGTTCATGACAAGTATGACTTATATCACTGCTATTGTAGTATAGCACGATACCGGGTGCTTTGCAATCCCCCGGGCGGAGTGCTGGCGGCACAGTTTATATTGTCAGTGAAACTTTTTTGCGGTATACTACGAATTATAGGGCAATACCGCATAATTCTAAGTGCCGATACGGCGAGCGAGGTGCGGCAGCTGCCGGAGCGGTGCTTAAGCCGTAAGGCGGGAATTATGCGGTGTTGCCATAGATACATTTCTGCACAAGACGGACGCATCCACCGCGCCCGGGCCATGCTGCCGAAATTCTTTGGGGCGCAGGCCGAATAAAATTTGTTTTGTGTGAGGGTACTGCTATGAAAAAATTCCGCTTTTGCGCACTCTGTCTGATTTTGGCTGCCCTTCTTTCCGCCTGCGGCAGGCAAGCCGCTCAGGATGTGCCCGGCGCAGCGGCGGTGCCGTCCCCTGCCGCCGTGCCGGAGGCTCTCGCCGAAAGCACATCCACGCCTTCTCCCACCGCCCCGGCGGAAATCGGGAAGGAGTTTGACGACCTTTCCTTTTTAAATGAAGAACAGCGACAGGCGTACGAAGGTGCGTACAAGCTCAACTACACCCTGTACGGCCTGCCGGACAATCTGGTCGGGGTCGATGTCTCCCCGCGGTTCACACAGCAATCGGACAGCGAGGGCGTTTTTGTGCTTACAGTGGGCAATTACGCGCTGTATGAAAACCCGTATACGGATTTTACGAACCTGATGCAGAGCGTTTTTACAACAGATTTTATCCGCCGACTGGGGCCGTTATACACCGAAAAATTCATTGATTTGGACGGGCACCTGGCGACCTCCTGCGATTCCGTGCTGGCATGCCCCATGCATGACGATCTCTCCCGCACCGTGATGGACAACTGCCCCGACACCTACCGTTTGGAATCCGTAACCGACGACACCGTTGTGTTTGCGCTGATCAGCCACTATGACCGGAACTGGGCAAGCTCTTTTGCGCCTGACGATATGGACGTGTACACCATCGAATACCCCATCCGCCTTGTGCGCACCGCAGATGGCTGGCGGGTAGATGAATTCCATTCCACCGATTTCGGATACGCCGAGGCGGTGCTGGAGCCGCCGCTGTCGGAGCAGGATTTGCAGGTTCCCGTGCCGGAGTTCCTGACCGCGGAGCAGCAGTTGGTTTATCAGCGAGCCTATAAGATGATGCTTGTCCGCGCGGGCACGTATCTCATCGATGATACGCAGTATTTTCCCTGCGAGAGCCCGGACGCAGGCCGCACGCAGACGGATACTGTCACTGTAGACGGGTACGACTACACGCCCGCGCTGAACCGCTACCGGAATTGGGATATGTTTTACGCCGCGCTGCGGGATATTTTCACGAGGGATTTTCTTGATGATTCGTACCTTGCGTCGGACGGGTACTGCCTCTTCCGCCCAATCGATGGCCGCATGTACTATCTTCCCACCGAGCGCGGCTTTGCTGCCGGGTATAATCAGGGTACGACCACAATGACATTTACGAAATTGGAAGAAACCGACGAGAAAATTGTCATCCGGGTCACAGCGGTCTATGCCACAGACGATACCGGCAGCCAGACCTTCCGCCAGGCTGTGCAGGATGGACTTGTCTCGGACACAAGCACCTACACCATCACAATGGTGCGGGAGGTCGGCGGCTGGCGGTTTGCACAGTTTGAAGTGCCGTTTTAAATCTGCCTAGCTCCTGCCGTCTCTACCCAATTTTCTATTAGGCAGGAGTTGATTTTCCTGTCCGCGTCCGCGTTTACCCTCAGTCCCGACAGCGCGGCCTGTACCATCGAAATGCCTACCGACGAGTACCTTACAGCCACAGAACCGCGCCGGAGCAGGTCAAGGTGATGGATGCTCCAAAGATTCAGATTTCACAATTACTATCAGAAACAACAAAAGACTGTGACAACATTGTTATCACAGTCTTATGGAGGTGACGACCAGATTTGAACTGGTGAATGAAGGTTTTGCAGACCTTTGCCTTACCACTTGGCCACGTCACCATATAAGTGAAAACTGATGTTTACCAATCTCCACTGTTTTTTGGAGCGGCCGACGAGGCTCGAACTCGCTACCTCCACCTTGGCAAGGTGGCGCTCTACCAGATGAGCTACGGCCGC
>ENA-UERW01001367-UERW01001367.1-human-gut-metagenome-genome-assembly--contig:-NODE-1367-length-16363-cov-3.822977_pt1 | contig 16363 bp, 9 predicted proteins | sample MGYA00242994_ERZ507995 | MGnify/ENA primary metagenome ERZ507995 (study PRJEB26167, sample SAMN06115492) | human gut metagenome | host: Homo sapiens | place: China:Chongqing | collected 2015-04-26...
GCTTGATCTCGGAGGAACCAATTATCGGGTAGCACTCGTTGATTTCAGCAAATCGGTACCGGACATTCATCCCAACAATGGTTGGAAGAAAGATATGTCGATCATGAAATCGCTGGGGTATACCCAAGAGGAATTATTTAAAGAGTTGGCAGATATGATCACCGGAATAAAACGGGAGGAGGAAATGCCTATCGGCTATTGCTTTTCTTATCCGACCGAATCCGTGCCCGGCGGGGATGCAAAACTGCTGCGCTGGACAAAGGGAGTTGACATCAAAGAGATGATTGGAAAATATATCGGGAATCCCCTACTCAACTACCTGAATGAAAAGAATAAAATCAAGTTTACGGATATAAAAGTATTGAATGACACCGTAGCCAGTTTATTTGCAGGACTTACAGACAACAGTTATGATGCATATATAGGACTGATTGTAGGAACAGGCACTAATATGGCTACTTTCATCCCAGCCGACAAAATAAAAAAGCTGAATCCAGCGGATAATATTCAAGGCATGATTCCCGTCAATTTGGAATCCGGGAATTTTCATCCGCCATTTCTTACCGGAGTGGATAATACAGTCGATGTAATTTCCGGTAACCCCAGAAAACAACGTTTCGAGAAAGCAGTATCCGGTATGTATCTGGGAGATATTTTAAAAGCAACTTTTCCTTTAGAAGAATTTGAAGAAAAATTTGATGCGCAAAAACTTACCGCTATCATGAACTATCCGGATATATACAAGGATGTATATGTACAAGTGGCGCAATGGATATATACCAGATCGGCACAGTTGGTGGCCGCTTCAATTACAGGGCTTGTCATGTTGTTGAAATCATACAATAAAGATATACGTAGGATTTGCCTGGTGGCTGAAGGCAGTCTTTTCTGGAGTGAGAACAGAAAAGATAAGAATTATCACAGTATTGTTACAGAGGAATTAAAGGAGCTTTTCGACTTGTTCGGTTTGAAAGATGTTACAGTTGATATAAAAAGTATGAATAATGCGAATCTGATAGGTACAGCCATTGCGGCATTATCGTAACAAAGAAAATTCGGTGCTGTATCAAAGCCCTGATGCAGCACCGAATCTGTTTCAAACCATACCTATGACATAGCTTTTTATTATACCTTAAAACGGCTATTTTATTTGAAGTGCAAAACCTCCTCCGGGAGCCAGATGAATTTTCAACTTGCTATCCTTCTTTACAGAGAAAGATTCCCGTTTATAGTCACGTCCGACACGGTGAGCATTGACTCCGTCTTTAAATAAAGTGGCGTTATATGCCTTATCTCCCAAAAAAGAACAATCGACTTCGATATCCCTGGCCGTCCAATCAGTAATTCCGCCTATATACCAGACATCCCCTTTCCGGCGTGCAGTGACAATGTACTCTCCCATTTTACCGTCAAGCACAATGCTTTCATCCCATACAGTCGGAATGGCAGCTATGAAATCTGTTGATTCCGGCTCGCGCATATAGTTGCTCGGGTTATCACATAACATATTGAAAGGTGACTCGAACACCACATACAAAGCCAACTGCCGGCAACGTGTCCCCTGGCTCATCGGTTCTGAATTGCAAGGATAATAATTACCTTTCGAAGCATTCCTCATCGCGCCCTGTGTATAGTCCATAGGACCGGAAACCTGACGAATAAAAGGAATCATCACATCATATTTCACCTGATCGAGTGAAGCCGGGCTCCACTTCATCTGCTCCAGTCCGTTTACCCCTTCGAAGTTCAACACATTCGGATAAGTACGGTTCAGACCTGCCGGTTTGTGTGTGCCGTGCAAATCGAGGATCATCTTATATTTAGCACAAGTCTCGGCGGCCCGGTAGTTGAATGCGGTCATTTCCTGATCGTCACGGTCCATGAAGTCGACTTTGAAGCCTTTCACCCCCATTGCAGCATAATGACGGCAGACATTCTCCATATCACGTTCGAAAGCATAATAACCTGCCCAAAGAATGATACCTACATTTCTGTCAGCGGCATAATCTACCAACTCTTTCAAATCAATATCTTTCACCACCTGCATCAGGTCCGCCTTCAGATTGACCGCCCAACCTTCATCAAGTATCACATATTCTATACCCTTTGACGAAGCAAAATCAATATATGCTTTATAAGTAGCATTATTCACTCCGGTAGCGAAATCGACACTATCCAAGTTCCATGCGTTCCACCAATCCCAAGCCACTTTGCCGGGTTTGATCCATGAAAGATCCGACAAGCGTGAAGGCGCAGCCAGCAAATAGCTCAGATTACTTGACGCCAAGTCTTTATCGGAAGTAGTCACAATAGCCATGCGCCATGGGAAACTTCTGGGCTTATCCACCTTTGCTATATAATCCTCGCGTTCTGCCACCAACATCTGAAGTTTGTTATGTCCGCCCTGAACAGTACGCTTCGGATATGGAGCAAATTTGCCGCTCAACCGATTTTCACCTTTAGCAGCAGACAAGAAAAGCCCCGGATAATTCTCCAGATCGGACTCGGTAATACAAATCTTAACCCCATCACCGGCTTCCACCACTAGCGGCAGAAACATCAAACGCTTCTTATTTTGTTTAGACAGATTATTTGTAACATATGTATTTTCAAAAGAGTTGAAGAACTGAGATTCGTAATCACCGTCCTTTCCTCTATTCACATAAGGCACGGAAGCAACCGCATCAAACGGGAACTGATAGTCAACAATCTCATCCAGCACATTGAAAGGCTTTTTAGCCCGACTAACAAAGCGATAAACGATTCCGTCATCGTATGCTCGAAATTCCACATTCCAGTCTTTTTTAAACCGCAATGTCAGTTCATTATAATGATCTCTCAATTCATTGGCACGATAGAAGGGAGAAGACACCATACGATCAACACTTTTCCGGGAAGTACCGGACAATTTCGCTTTCTCACCCCATACTTCTCCGTTGTCCAACGACATGGCTATCGGCGAGGGAGCCAGAATCTGCCGTCCGTCACAAGTAATATCGTAAGTCAGTTGATCGCCTATGGTAATAGTAGTTTGCAGATTCCCGCCCGGAGAATTCAGAGTAAATTGCTTTTGTGCCTGTGCAGTAAATACACAACATACACACATTAGTAAGACTGTCAGTTTTTTCATGGTTTTAATTATAGTTATTATCAAATCAACAAAAGAACGGTACAAAAATAAAAATAATAAATTAGCAACCTACTATAATACTCCCTTAAAAACATTTTAATAGGAAAGGCTTTGAAAAAACTTTCTCGCTAAATTATGACATCATAGAATAAAAAGCTATTTTTACACCGTTTTTTAATTTTATCTTAAACTAATATTATGTACAAGATTTTTCATGGCTTCCATCTAGTGGAAGCTTATCAGGATTTAAAGAAAGCCAGACGGTTGGCAAAGAATCAGGCAGTGGCCAGATGTATTAAGTTAACCGTAGCTATTACCATTTCCCTTATTCTATGGCTCCTCCCTATCGACACATTTGGTATAGAAGGGTTAACCGTTATAGAACAAAGACTTATTTCTATCTTTATTTTTGCCACACTTATGTGGGTTTTCGAAGCTGTCCCTGCATGGACTACTTCCGTACTGATTGTCGTATTACTATTACTTACCGTTTCCGACAGCAGTTTATGGTTCCTCACTCAAGATATTCCAGCAGGAGAATTGGGACAGACAGTTAAATATAAGTCCATTATGCACTGCTTTGCCGATCCTATCATCATGTTATTTATCGGTGGATTCATACTTGCCATTGCTGCGACCAAAAGCGGTCTGGACGTATTGTTGGCACGTGTCATGTTACGCCCCTTCGGAACACAATCACGCTATGTATTATTAGGATTCATTCTTGTTACGGCTGCATTTTCAATGTTCCTCAGCAACACGGCTACAGCTGCCATGATGCTCACTTTCCTCACCCCTGTATTAAAGGCACTTCCGGCAGACGGCAAAGGAAAAATCGGTCTGGCCATGGCCATTCCCGTAGCTGCTAATGTAGGCGGTATGGGAACTCCTATCGGTACGCCACCCAACGCCATTGCACTAAAATACCTGAATGATCCGGAAGGGTTGAACTTGAATATCGGCTTCGGAGAATGGATGAGTTTTATGCTGCCTTACACCATTATCGTACTGTTTATTGCATGGTTTATTCTTTTGCGGTTGTTCCCTTTCAAACAAAAGAATATTGAATTACAAATTGAAGGCGAAGCAAAAAAGGACTGGCGTTCGGTCGTAGTTTATATTACTTTCGCCATCACGGTCGTATTATGGATGTTCGACAAGGTGACAGGAGTTAACTCCAACGTGGTAGCCATGATTCCGGTAGCCGTATTCTGTATAACAGGAGTTATCACCAAACGCGACCTGGAAGAAATCAGCTGGAGCGTACTCTGGATGGTAGCCGGCGGCTTCGCACTAGGGGTTGCCTTACAGGAAACCGGACTCGCCAAACACATGATCGAAGCAATCCCATTCAACACATGGCCTCCTGTATTAATGATTGTCGGCTCCGGACTGATTTGTTACGCCATGGCAAACTTCATCTCACACACGGCGACTGCCGCATTGCTCGTTCCCATTCTTGCCATTGCGGGAAGCAGTATGCGTGAGAACCTGTCTTCGCTGGGAGGTGTAGAAACTTTATTGATCGGAGTGGCAATCGGTTCATCATTAGCAATGATATTGCCTATCAGTACTCCGCCCAACGCTTTGGCACATGCCACAGGCATGATCCAACAAAAGGATATGGAGAAAGTCGGTATAATCATGGGAATTATCGGACTGATACTTGGATATACCATGTTGATTATACTTGGTTCTAATAAGATGTTATAAATTTAAGTACCCCTTTTCCATAAAATTAAGACATAGAAAAAGCCCTGTGAGAACCAATCATTCTTACAGGGCTTTTTTGCTAATCAGTCTTACTTGGAAGCTTAACTGCCGGAGAAGATCCTGTCTTTTCCGACTCTCCATACTTGCTCGGACTTACACCATAATATTTTTTAAATACCTCACGGAAATATTTCGCATCCGAGAACCCGACCATATCGGTAATTTCCGCTATTGTATATTCGCCCTGCTTTAGCAATTGTGCAGCATGTTGCAAACGTATCATCCGGATATAATCGGCTGGTGCATAACCTGTCAAGACCTTTAATTTATTAAAGAAACTCGTACGACTCATGTGATGGCGACTACTAAGCATTTCTACATTAAAATCCGGATCCCCCATGTTCTTCTCTATACATTCCTTGACCAAAGCTATAAATTTCCAGTCCAGAGTATTAGTACAATTAACCGGAAAACTCTGTTCTTCCTCTTCGATACTATTATAAACCTGACGGAGCAAAGCACGATTCGCCAGTAAATTCTTAATCGTTGCCTTGAGTATTCCTACACTGAAAGGCTTAGTGATATAAGCATCCGCTCCGATTTCCAGCCCTTCGAGCATATTCTTCTCATCTCCCAGTGCTGTCAGCAAAACGACCGGAATATGAGACATCTCAAGATCCCCTTTTATCGCTGAACAAAGTTCATCTCCGCTCATTTCAGGCATCATTATATCGGATATAACAAGATCCGGATTAAATTCCCTGATTATGATAAGTGCATCCTTCCCATTCGGACAAGCCTGAATATTATAACTCGTCTTCAGCATATCCACCAGATAATTACGCAAATCATCATTATCCTCCACTATCAGGATACGTTGTAAGGAACTGTTTATCTGGGATATCTCCATAGCCGGCAAATCAGAAATACTACCCGATATGATAGTCTCCGGACGTTCATCCGGCAGCTTGGGAGAAATAAATTTAGCTTTATGAAGATGGCTATTTCCTTTCGGGAAAGTAACTCGTACACAAGTGCCTTGTTGTTCATTGCTCTGAATCTGAATCTTGCCTTTATGTAATTTGACTAGTTTGTATACCAACATCAGCCCTATTCCGCTACCTGTCACTTTTAGATTGACAACATTGCTACCTCTAAAACAGTTCCTGAACAATTTCTTCTGTTCGCACGAAGGAATACCAATTCCCGTATCTTTCACCTCAATGCTCCAGGTGCTTCCTTCCTCGCAGGCGGAAATGCAGACACTACCTTCTTCAGGTGTATACTTCAATGCATTCGACAAGATATTTTTCAGAATAGATCCCATCTTGTCACTATCAAACCACACATTCAGATAGTCAAAATTGCTTTCATAAACAAACCTGACATGTTTCATTTCAGCATATTTGCGAAAAGCGGCACAAACATCATTCATAAAAGTATTCAGCTCATACTCGGAAACATAAAGAGTGGATGAATAGACATCTATCCGTTCGAAATTTATCAAGTTAGTCGTCAGTTGAAGTAATGTATTCACATTCTTAAGAGCCATATTCATATGGGGTAACGCCTGTTCAGCCACCATACGATTTTCTACGACTTCCTCCAGTGGAGCTTTTATCAATGTAAGTGGTGTACGTATGTCATGAGCTGTATTAATAAAGAACCGTGTCTTCTCATCCGACACCTTCTTTTGTTTTTGTAACATGATGATACGGAATATGATAACCATAACAAGTATCAACAGGATTGCATAGCCTACCATAGCCCAAACACTGGCCCATGCCGGAGGCGTTATAACAATCTGAATATCTCTTGTCTCATAGGTCTTATACCTCTCTTCATTGGATATGGCACGAATCTGCAATGTATAACTGCCGGGAGGCAGATTTCTGACAAGAATCCGGTTATCCTGACTCGGACGGCTCCATTCTTTATGATAACCGTCAATTTTCCATGAATAAAGAATGTTGGAAGGATAATCATAATTAATGGAAGCTACATCAAGGGAAAAAGTGTTTTGTCCGTAAGCTAGTTCCAGCCGGTCAGTTTCATTAATATCCTTCTTCAGTGGAGAACCGTTATCACCCGGATAAACAGGATGATAAGCTATCATAAAATCACGCAATAGCAAACGCGAATAATGTGGCTCCGGTATCTGTATGTCTGTTGGAAATTTGACAGCACCGTCATTTCCCCCGAAAACAAGCGCACTTTTGTTATAGGTCGTAGCAGAGCCTGCATTAAAATTAACACTCATCAATCCTTGTTCCCGTGTCCAGTTACGAAAGAAGTGCTCCTCAGGTGAATAAATCGTTATGCCATTTTCCGTACCCATCAGGAGACTCCCGTCCTGACGCGGAAGAATTGTATAAATATTATCGGAGATCAGCGCACAGTTGTCACTTCGGTACTGATAAATAAAGTTCTTCTTATTAATGTCATAAACAAGAAGTCCGGCTCCACGGGTACCAATATACAAAATTCCGTCTTCTCTTTGGTATAATGCGCATATATAGAGAGATTCAACAGGCAGGTCAATATACCTGTAAACTCCGGATTGTTTGTCAAGCAGATAGAGCCCCATTCGGGTACCAATCCACATCTGCCGGGAATCCTTCTCCTGAATGGTAGTGATAGAGTTTACTCCCGGATATAAACGCACACTTTTAGTCTCAAGATTGATGCGTTTCAAATGATAATACCCTCCGGACCATATATCACCGCCCGAGTCTTTTTTTATGTCAAAAATATATTGATCGGGCCGTACCCCTGCAATAGCAGCAGGAGAAAGGTAACTTATCTTAAACCCCTTCTTCTTTTCTATCTTGTAAATACCTGATGTAAAACCGCCCGCCCATATCACACCGGGAGAGACTTCACACAACGCTAAGAAAATGTGATTTTCATCATCAGGTACCGGATCAAAAGAACTGAAAAAAGAACGCCATTCTTTTGTATCAGTCTGATAGATACTGATACCGTTACTGGTTGCAAACCAAAGGTCGCCATCACTGTCCTCCAATACATCATGAACCTGATCGTTCACCAGTGAGCGGCTATTGCCAAGAGAATGCCTTATCAAGTCATAACTTCCATAACGGTTGTTACGAACGGTAATACCGGTAGGATAATTGGCAAGCCAGATACGTTCTTCTTCATCTACATAGATATCATTGATATTGTTTCCATTCATCCCGTTATAACTACTATAATTGGCAGTTATATAGGGCTCACTCATACAGGTATTCACATCCAGTTTATATACACCTTTTCCACCCGTAGCTACCAAAAGCTCATGAGCGTTCAAAGCAACTATCTGGTTTATCTCTACATTATTGGGTGATTGACAGGGAATGATTTTCCCTGTCCCCTCCATGTCATATATAAGTACACCCTCTTTGTAGCTTCCTATAAACAGTTGTTTTGAGACGGCATGATAATAGAGTTCATGCACTGGTGTACTGATACTTTCCACCGTTTCATCGGATAGCAGTTTCAATCTCCCATCTCCTATTCCGGCACGAAACAGACCGCTTCCCGTACCAATAAAAAAATGGTTACCATCCGCCTGTTCAATGGTAGTTATTTCACCAATAGCCGGCGCCGGCATATGTGTCGTTGTTCCGGTACGAATATTATACCAGATAATACTATCTTTACAGCATAACCATATACGGTCACTCTTGTCCAAATAACCGTAATTCAGAAATGCCTGCGACTTATTTCTAATCAACTCCGGATGCACATAAACCAGTTCGAATTTATCATGTTGCAAATCGTACCTGAAAATACGACCTTTCTGACCGATTACCCATAATACATTTTCGCTGTCCATGTAGAGCCAGTTTAAGGCAATACGTGAATCCAGTTTCATACTGTCGTCCGAAAAGTTGTAATGCTTGATATGTTTGCCATCATAACGGTCTATCCCCTCCTGAGTCAGAAACCACATATACCCCCGTTGATCCTTTTGGATATGGTATATTTTTTGGTTATTCAAACCGTCCTCCAGACCTATATACTTATAAATCTGCCCTTTACTTACAGTACTACTTATGAGAAGAAGCACAAAAAACAAACATCTTCCCATTTTTACAAAACCATTCATGTCTTTCACAAATATTCAAAAATACCCTGCAAAAATATGAAAAAATTAATTAAAACACAAGATATAAATGTATTCATATTTCAATCAGTAATCATCATTAATTTTTCATATCCTCAGTTTTTAGTTTGTGGAAGAATATATCATAAATGAAAATGGGGAGAGAGTATTTTTCCTCCAATTAATTTGCATCTTTCAATATATTATCCGAATATTGCAGAGATGAAAAAGCACACTATGAATCCAGTTGATGAAAAAATCATAATAAAAAAGCTAAAGGCAGGAGACAACGAGGCATACAAGTATTTGTATGACTATCATTATGTTGCTCTCTGCAAACTTAGTTATTATATGCTGAAGGATAAAATACAAGCAGAAAGTATAGTCAGTGATGTTATTTTTCACTTATGGGAGATTAGGGAGAATCTGGAACTTGTTCCTCCTCTACGTAATTACTTAATTATAGCCGTACGTAATAAATGCCTGAATTATCTGGCTCTCAAACAACAAGAAGTGGAAATCCGTTTTTCTGTTATGGAACGGGCAGGAATCCAACTGCAAAATATCATCCCAGACAATCAGCAACCTCTAGGGACGCTAATAAAGAAAGAACTGGAACATAAAATTCAGGAAGTGATTCAAAAACTTCCCCCTGTCTGCAAGCAGGTATTTATGATGAGCCGCTTCCGAGAGATGAGCTACGAAGAAATTTCTCAGGAACTTGACATCTCCGTCAATACGGTTAAATATCACATAAAGAACGCATTAGTAGTACTCAAGAAAGAATTTGGAACTTTTTTATGCATTTTTCTCGCTTTTTACCCTACCCTCTTATTCTAAAAAACTGTAGTATATATAAAGGCAATCATTATTTATGGATGAACAATCACTACATACAGACACAGTCCACGATTGGATTACCGGATATCTGACCAATAGCCTGACACCGGAAGAAATGCAATCATTTCAAGAATGGCTGAATGCCTCGGAAGAAAACAGAAAATATTTCTCCGATATACAGGAGGTATGGATAGCCGCCTCGAATGAGGCAGACGATGTTCATAGCTTCAACAAAGACAGAGCTTATCAACTATTCCTGAGACGAACCGGAGAAACTACCCAACAAGGTATCAATAAACGCAAGGCTTTCCAACTTCGCCCATGGATGTATGCTGCCGCGATGACTATCATTGTCTTTATTTGCGGAACGATTGCTTTCCAGACAGGAAAGAGTGTTATCCGCAAGCAGTTAACCCAAATTTCCATTGAAGCCCCATACGGCTCAAAAACCAAATTATATCTTCCGGACGGGACGCTGGTCTGGCTCAATGCCGGTTCGAAGATGAGTTATGCGCAAGACTTCGGTATCAACGAACGGGCACTGAATCTTACCGGAGAAGCTTATTTCGAAGTAACCAAGAATAAACATATTCCTTTTAAAGTACATACTGATGAACTGGACGTAAAGGTATTAGGAACCAAATTCAATTTCAGAAATTATCAGGATGATCTGGAAGCGAAAGTTTGTTTGCTCGAAGGTAAAGTGGCTCTCAGCACCCAACAAAAGGAAACGATACTTCACCCGGATCAGCAAGCCCTATTAGACAAGAAGACCGGAAAATTATTGATTTCAAATACTAAAGCTGCTTACAGTGCCGAATGGACAAACGACCGTCTCTATTTCGACGAAGCGCTGCTCCCCGATATTGTGAAGGAACTGGAAAGAAGCTACAACATAAAAATCACTATTGCAGACGCTGCTCTAAACTCCGTCCGTTTCTATGGTAATTTCCGCAGAAGGGAACAGAGTATCCGGGAAATTATGGATGTACTATCATCTACCGATAAAATGACTTATACCATTGAAGGAAAAAATATTGTGATCACACTTCCTGAATGAGACTGAATGTTAAACCTTTTAAAACTTAAAAGAATATGAAAAGCAACTTTGAAAAAACATGATTTTACTCTCCCTGATAGAAATAAAAAAAGGTCAGGTTCCTTTCCAACCCCTGACCCCTTTTGACTTTCTGTCTTAAAAGCCACAGTGACTTTATTGATGAAAGTTTAGGCAAATATAAATAAAATCCTAAACTTCTCATCCTATTTATCAATTATTTATTCATTGACTTATGAAAACTAATAAAAAAGTTTTTTTCATGGTCCTGCTCATGCTATGTCTTCATCTGAACTCATTTGCACAGCATATCAGTATGCAGTTGAAGAACGTGACTGTAAAACAGGCCATTGAAACCATACAGAAGCAAAATGGATATTCATTTACATTTGCGGCAAGCGATCTGAATACCCAGAAGATTATTACGGTAACAGCAAGGAACCTACCCATAGAGAAGGTAGTGGAACAGATTTTAATAGGACAAAATGTTAGTTATACAGTTCAAGGTAAAGACATCATTATAAAAAAGAAAAGTAACCAAGCCACACAACAGAAGAAAAAAAGTACAATCAGCGGAATCATCACAGACAATTACGGGGAACCGATCATCGGTGCCAATATCAAAGAAAAAAATGGTACAAATGGGACTATCTCCGATATTGACGGAAAGTTTCAGCTCACTGTTGACGAAGGTAGCAGCGTACAAATATCTTACCTGGGATATCTGACGCAGGAAGTGAATACCAGGAACAAAACGCATCTGGCTATCTCAATGAAAGAAGACGCGCAGGCGTTGGATGAAGTTGTCGTTGTAGGGTACGGAACGATGAAGAAAAGAGACCTGACCGGTGCCATTTCTTCTATCAAAATGGATGAAACTCCCGTGCAGACCTTCACGACGGTCAGCCATGCGTTAGCCGGAAAAGCAGCAGGTCTGCAAGTAGTGCAGACGAGTGCACAGGTAGGCGGCGGCAGTAGTTTCAATATACGTGGAGCAGCCTCTGTCGGCGCCGGGAACGATCCGCTTATCATCATTGACGGTTTTCCCGTTTCTTCCAGTTCTACGCTTGGTTCGGGCAATCGTTACGAAGCGGGGCAAACCGATAATATTCTCGAATCTATCAATCCGAATGACATTGAGTCGATAGAGGTTCTGAAAGACGCCAGCTCTACCGCTATTTACGGTGCAAGGGCCGGACACGGTGTGATTATCGTTACTACCAAACGGGGAAAAGAAGGAAAAGCAAGCGTCAACTACTCAGCCAATGTCTCTGTGCAAAAAATGAAAAACTCATTCAAGATGTTGAACGGGCAGGACTATATGTATCAGACCAACCGATATTATCACGAGCTATGGCTGAAAGAAAAAGGAGAAGGCATTTACGAGGATTATATGATTCCGAATGATGATGCGGCGGACTTTAAGCCCAGATACTCGAACGACCAGATACTCAACGCGCCGACAGTTCCTTGGTTTGACGAAATCACACGCACCGGACTTATGCACCAGCACAATATTTCTATAAACGGAGGAACGGAAAAGACAAAATATATGGCTTCTATCAACTACCTCAACCACTCCGGTGTAGTGAAAAATAATGACATGGAGCGCTTCACTGCAAAAATAAATCTGGACCAGCAGATTTCCAAGTACGTAAAGGCCGGATTGTCTTTCAATATTAGCCGTAATAACTACGATAATGTACCTTTGGGAAACGGCGAGAATGAAAATTCCGGTATCATTACTGCTGCTGTTGCTTTCAACCCGACTGTTCCCGTCAGAGATGAAAAAGGAAATTATTCGACCAATCCTCAGATGCCTCAACTCCCGAACCCGGTGTCTCTCCTCGAAATTAATGATAAAACTGTAAAGGAACGATTGTTGGGTTCGGCTTATATAGAAGTGGAACCCATCAAGGGACTAAAACTAAAAGCCAATTTGGGTATCGACCGAAAATATCAGAAACGAAAAACTTATCTTCCGAAAACCACTCAATACGGGGCGGCAGTCAACGGTCAGGCATATTTAGCCCAGGAAGATAACAACGACTATTTAATGGATCTGACAGCCAATTATCAAAAAATATTTGGTGAACATAGTTTCAATGTTCTTTTCGGTTATTCCTATCAGAAGTTCAACACCGAAGGAATGAGTGCAGGTAATCAAGATTTTATCAATGATTCATTCCTATACAATAATCTGGGAGCAGGAAACTATAGTCGACCGCCGGTAGGTTCGTACGCTTCGGTAAGCAGCTTGAGTTCTTACTTCGGACGTTTCAATTATTCGTGGAAAGAAAAATACCTGCTCACTGCTACCATTCGTGCCGACGGCGCCTCCAACTTTGCCAAAGGACATCAATGGGGTTATTTCCCTTCCGTATCCGCCGGCTGGCGCTTCTCCGAAGAAAAATTTATCAAGAGCTCTTCCTCTGACTTTCTTTCGAATGGTAAACTACGCTTAAGTTGGGGACAAACCGGTAATTATAATGTAGGCAACGGAGCTCTCGACTATTATGGAGCAGACCCGTGGTATGGCAGCCAATTCGGTGATTCACAGCACGTAGGTATCTATGTATCACAATTAGGTAACCCGAACCTGACATGGGAAACGACAACCGAATTTAATATCGGTCTGGACTTGGGATTTTTCAACAATCGGATTAACCTGACTGCCGAATATTTCCAGCGTACGATCTCCGATTTGCTGGTGAAGAACAAAACGATTCCCCATTATAATGAAGTGAAAACCATTGCAGCCAACATTGGTTCGACTCAAAGTAACGGTGTAGAACTGACTCTGAACACGCAAAATATACAGACTAAACAGTTTACATGGAGTACTGATTTAACTTTCTCAACGTATAACGACCGTTGGAAAGAACGAGATCCGAACTGGAAACCTGCTGCCTATCAGAAGGAACAAGACCCGATTCGCGGAGTCTTTGCCTATGTAGCCGACGGACTGTTACAACCTGGTGAGGAAGCCCCCGCCCACCAGCCGCAACTTCTTCCCGGACAAGTGAAACTCAAGAATATAAATGGAGATGATAAACTGAATGAGGAAGATATGGTCTTAATCGGACGCAATGACCCCAAATTCATTTTCGGTTTCAACAACAATTTTTCTTATAAGAATTTCGACCTTAATATATATATGTATGGACAGGTAGGTAAAATTGCCGGAGCAAACAGTTATTACGACGCCTGGGGATCTTACGGAAACCGCATCAAACTGGGACAGAATGTACCTGTCTCTTTCAAGGATGCCTGGAGTTCGGACAACCAGACAAGTACACGCCCCAGCTTCATCGAGTCGGCTTATGGTACCGGTGATCTGTTCCTCCAGAAAATTTCATTCCTGCGTATCAGAAATATCACATTAGGCTACACCGTACCAATCAGTAAAAGTATCTGTAACCGACTGCGAGTATATGCTGACGTCAACAATCCATGTGTATGGACCAACTGGAAAGGCCAAGATCCGGAAACGGACAGTAACACGAATGCATATCCCAACGTCACTAGTTTTAGTATCGGAGTAGATATTTCATTCTAAATAAACCTAAAAAGAATTGAACATGAAAAGAATTACAAAACTTATATATCTTGCTCTCGGAAGCTGCCTCATCGCAGGAATAAACGCTTCGTGTGAACTCGTCTCCGAGAACTATGGTGATATCAATACCAGTATCTTCCCCCAAACGGCAGAAGACGCTGACGCTATCACAACGTCTGCCGCATACGCCACCTTTAAAAATAGTGGCTATGGAGGTCTGTTCAATATAGCAACAGGCATACAAATCGTCAGCGACGAAGCAAGCGATTACGGAATGTGCAACTGGGGTTGGGACCACATCAACTATGCCAACTGGAACACCCTCAAGATATCCGGTTCCGGTAGCTGGCTGACTGTTGAGAGCTACGCCTATGTAAACGATATCAGTAAAATGACTCTGACTATCGACCGGTTGAACGATATTGAAATGGACGATGCCCTCAAACAGCAATACATCGCCGAACTTCGTATGGGCAGGGGGTGGCTGGCATACCTTCTCTATGATTTCTACGGTCCAATCCCCATTGCCGACCTGGAAACACTCAAGAATCCTATGGCTGAGAAAATTCTCCCCCGACTCAGCGAGGAAGAAATGCAGACATATATCGAGACTGAACTTACAGAAGCAAGCAAAGTACTGCCTGCCAACTACAAAAAGGGAGATAAGAACTATGGTCGTTTTACAGCCGGATTGGCACATACTGTTTTGCTAAAACTCTATATGCTGACCAAGCAATGGGACAAGGCGGAAGCAGAGGGACGCGAACTGATGAAACCTGAATATGGTTTCGAACTTGTGCCCGAATACAAAGATATATTCACGCTGGCAAATGAGAAGAACCCGGAAATTATCTGGGCTTGCCAATGTGCCAAAGGATATCAGGAACACAAATGGCAACCTCATGTATTACCCAACGACTATAATTTCACTTCTTATCTAGATAAAATGACCAAATGGAACGGATATAAAATCTCATGGGATTTTATGCAGACCTTTGATCCGGCAGACAGACGTTTGCTGACGATTGCATACGAATATACCAGTAAAGACGGAGTGGTACATAATGAAAAGAATGACAGACCGGATCCTTCCGCTCAATTATATTTAGGAGCAGTTCCATTGAAATATGAATTTGATCCGGATTGTACAGGAGAAGATTCACAAATAGACTGGATTATCTACCGGTATGCCGATGTGCTCACTTTGACAGCAGAGGCTATTGTACGCAACAAGAATGCCGTAACGCAGGAAGCTGTTAATTTGCTTAATGAAGTGCGTACCCGATCGCTTCCGGGCAAAGGATACAGCCTACAAGATTTGAACAGTGTGGACAAATTTCTGAAAGCTGTATTGGACGAAAGAGGTTGGGAGTTATATTTCGAAGGAAACCGCCGCCAAGACCTGATCCGCTATGGATTATTTGTGGAAGCTATCAAAAAGAAGGCTCAATCAATGGGTAAACAAACGCTTGTGGATGAAGACCGTTACCGCTTCCCTATTCCACAAGATATTATTGATGAAGGTAAGGGAATAATCAAACAGAACCCCGGTTATTAATCACTGAAAAGAAAAAAACATGAAAAAGTTAATTTATAGCATCATCGGGCTACTAATGTTCGCCGGTTGCGAAGATAATTATAAGACCAATATCACAATTCCAATGTCGGGCATATATCTGAGTTCTCCCGCCGAAGGAGCAACTATGGACTTAAACGATGAAAGTAAAGATTCATACGAATTTACTTGGGATAAGGCTTCGGAACAAGGTTCCGTACTGATATTCAGCACTACCAAGGACCTTGTGAAACAAGTTACCGTAGAAGCAGGGACAGGAAAAAATTGCAATATATCAACACTGGTTATCAACCAATTACTTACCAATAATCATAAAGACATATATAAAATGAAAACAAGTTCCAAATAAATATAGATAAATCATCTATATATCAATAATT